>JADMIO011638360.1_pt1 | contig 48771 bp, 48 predicted proteins | sample 8958161 | NCBI WGS metagenome assembly JADMIO01 (sample SAMN16585339, study PRJNA669376) | soil metagenome | isolation source: Crop rotation soil | place: USA: Cullars Rotation, Alabama | collected 2011
GCGACAACTTGTCCACGTGGAATTCTAAGCTTAGGATCCCAATGTGCTGGAAAGACCTGTTCGCCGGTGGCAAGGCGTACGGCGCGGATGCCGCCGGGATTTTGGCTTTGGCCATCGCCGACACCGAAATATGCGAACTGACCATCGGTGGCGGCGCCCCATTGGCCGCCAAGGCCGCTGCCCTGTCCGAAACGATACTTCCACACGACTTCACCGGTGTCCGGATCGAGCGCATGCGCGACGCCGGACTTTTGCGGAATCACGAGGAGCTGGCGATTTCCGGTGGTGGCAAGAACAGGCGAAGCGGAAAAATCAAAGTCCGGCCCCTGGGTCGCGGGGCAGCCGAGGTTGCCGCCGTTGGTCGCGCCACATCCTCCAAGCCAGTTATCGTTCACGGTGCCCTGATACGACCATTTCACCTTTCCCGAATCGATATCGATGGCAACGACCGCATCCGTCATCGGCTGCACCGGATCGGCATAGGCATTTCCCGTGGCAATGAAAACCGTGCGCCGGCGCATGTCTACTGTCGGCGAAGACCAAATGGAGCCTCCGGCCGGCCCCCATGCTTCCTGTCCGCGGGAACTGTTGCCGCGCAGCTTCGGCTCATCCACCGTGAATGTTCTCCACACGACGGCGCCGGTGTCCGCATTCAACGCCGAAAGACTGCCGCGGAACTTACAACACGCCGTTTGACCGCGGCCGCCGCTGCCTTCTTCCTGCAGGCCCTGAACTCCGATGAAAACTTTTCCATCCTGAACCGTCGGCGCACCGGTGATTGCCGCATTGGGATATTCATCCACCTTGCGCTTCCAAACCAGAGTGCCGGTAATCGTATCGACGGCATACGCATTGGCCCGTTGATCGCCGAAAAAAACGGCATAGCGTGTTTGTCCTGCCGCACGATACGGGCCGATGGTCAGCGCACTGCGCACACCGAAATCCGCTTTATACGTCCAGTAAACGCAACCCGTCTTTGGATTCAGCGCGTGAAGTTCGGCATTGTCGCTGGCGGCGAAAAGTTTGCCGCCTCCATAGGCGGGTTGAACGCGAGCGGTGGTGATTCCATCGAAGCCGAAAGCCCACTTCAATTTCAACTTCGGAACATCGGCGGCGGTGAGTCCCGCTTGAGGAGCGTATCGGCTGTTGTTGCTGTCATTCCCCCAGTTTGTCCATGCCGGTCCGCTGGTCGGAGCACTGGCCGGAATTGGCGTGGTGCAGCGATTCGCCGTCGCATTGGCCGCCACTGCGGCAATGGCCGGCGCGCGACCGGTGAGGAACAAAGCAACGGCCGAGCGTTCCGGCTGCGTCAAACCCGCGCCCTGCGTGCTCATCTTGCCGATGGTGAGCGCATTGACAATGGACTCCGGCGTCAACGCGCGGAGCATCTCCGGCGCCGGGATTTCCTTTTCTCCGGCGCGATGACAACTGGCGCACGAGCGCTCGAATATCGCACTGCCGTTGGGCGGCGTTTGCGCGGCCAAGGCCAGGCTCACCGCAGTGACAACTGCTAAAACGACGATTGCGTACCGCATGGTTCCTCCATATTCGCGTGTGATCATACCGAAGTGATGCTCTGGTTTGAAGTCCGGTGACGAACCGTCCGGGATGGCACGCGGGGCCGAAAAGAATAGTCTATTTATTCTATCGACTAATATGTTATTTTCTCTTTGGCCATGAGAAATTCAATTTTTGTAATCACTTCAATTGCGTTGATCTCCTTTAATTCTTTTGCCGAGGCACAAACCCCTTCTGGTTCCGTTGAATCTCGTCTCTTTGCAATTGAACAGCGTATTGGCGCGTTGGAACGGCAACTTGGGGTTGCTGCCGCGGCGCCTGTAGACGATCTCGCCCAACGACTCGATGCGCTGGACCAGCAGATTCGCATTGTCGATCGGCAGCGGGAAATCGATCAGGATGCGCTTAAGGAAAAGACCGCGGCGGCGGCTTCTGTGGAAGCGTCACGGGAGGGATTCGCCATTCGTTCAGCGGGCAACGACTTCCTGGTGCGGGTGGGCGGCTATATTCAGGCCGATAGCCGCTTCTTCATGGGAAAGAACCCGATCGATACCAGCGCGTTCGTCATGCGTCGTATCCGGCCGATCATTCAAGGAACGATTTACAAAAACGTCGACTTTCGCATCATGACGGATTTCGGCAGCGGCAACGTTATCGTGCAGGAAGCCTACAGTGATGTCCGTTATTGGAAGAAGGCTTCGCTGCGTTTTGGCAAATTCAAAGCTCCGTTTGGACTCGAACGTTTGCAATCCGCGGCAGATCTGACTTTTGTCGATCGTGGCCTGCCCACTGCATTGGCCCCGAATCGCGACGAAGGCGTTCAGCTTTTTGGCGACTTCATGAACGGTGTGGTGAATTACGCAGCCGCCGTGATGAATGGCGTCGTCGATGGCGGCATCAATGAAACCGACAGCAACAGCAGCAAGGACTTTGTTGGCCGGGCCTTTTTGCAGCCGCGAGCGGGGCTTGGCCTCGGTCTGGCTGTGTCGCGCGGCAAACAGTCTGGCACGCAGTTAGCGTCGTACAAGTCGGTCGGTCAGTCCACTTTTTTTGCGTATGCTGCCGGGACAACCGCTGATGGCCAGCGAACGCGCATTGGTCCACAGATGTTTTATTATGCCGGTCCGTTCGGACTTATGGCGGAATACACTTCGTCATCGCAAGTCTTACGGAGAGGCGCGATTTTCGACGACGTTACAAATCGGGCCTGGCAGTTGCAGGGATCCTATTTTCTTACCGGCGAGCGAAAATCCTATCGCGCGATTTCTCCGCTGACAGCTTTCGACCCTTCAACTCGCGGCGCCGGCGCACTGGAATTGACCGGACGCTATAGTGAACTGCGCATCGATCCAACCGCCTTCGCAAACGGATTCTCTGTCCTGTCGGCTTCAGCGCAGCGCGCGAGAGAATGGATCGCTGGACTGAACTGGTATCTCAACCGCAATTCCCGATTCCTCTTCGATTACGAACAAACCCATTTCACCGGCGGCGCGGCCTCCGGCAATCGAGAGACCGAGCGCGGCATACTTAGCCGTTTCCAGGTCTCGTTCTAAAAGGAGTTTCATGTCACCACCTTTACTTCGGCGCATCCTTGCACTATCGTTTACATCGTTATTGATTGCCGGTGCACTTCATGCCGCCGACATACGGCTACTCAACGTATCGTACGATCCGACCCGCGAGTTGTATGAAGACTTCAATGCAGCTTTTATTAAGTTCTGGAAAACGAAGTCCCCTGCCGACACCGTGACGATTCGCCAATCGCACGGAGGTTCAGGAAAACAGGCACGATCGGTCATCGATGGCCTGCAGGCTGACATTGTGACGCTGGCGCTGGGCGGCGACATTGATGCGATAGCAGAGAAATCCTCGCTGCTGCCGAAAACCTGGCAATCATCGCTGCCGAACAACAGTGCGCCCTACACATCGACAATTCTTTTTCTCGTGCGTAAAGGCAATCCGAAGAAAATCAAAGACTGGAATGATCTGATACGGCCAGGGGTTTCCGTCATCACGCCAAATCCGAAGACTTCCGGCGGCGCCCGCTGGAACTATCTGGCTGCCTGGGGCTACGGACTCAAGCAGAATGCCAACAATGAAGCCAGGGCGAAGGAATTCGTGAAACAACTCTACAAGAATGTTCCGATTCTCGATTCCGGCGCGCGTGCGGCCACGACGACTTTTGTCGACCGCGGCATCGGCGATGTGTTGATCGCATGGGAGAACGAAGCCTATCTTTCGTTGAACGAGCCCGGCGGCAAGGATAAGTTGGAAATCGTCACGCCGTCCGTTAGCATTCTTGCCGAGCCGCCCGTCGCAGTCGTGGAAAAAATTGCCGGCAAGCATGGCACGACAGCTGTGGCGAAAGCATATTTGGAATATCTCTATTCACCTGAAGGACAGGAAATCGCAGCAAAACATTTCTATCGGCCCCGCCTGAAGGCGGTTGCCGACAAATATGCGAAACAATTTGTAGTGATTTCGATGATAACGATTGCAGACTTCGGCGGCTGGGCGCAGGCGCAGAAAAAACATTTCGATGACGGCGGCACATTTGATCAGATTTACCAGCCGGGAAAATAACTGCGCATGACATCGCCCGCAAGCAGGGCCCGTCGCAACGTACTGCCGGGATTCGGCCTGTCCACGGCAGTGACGCTGGCTTATATGAGTCTGCTGATCCTGCTGCCGATCAGCGCGGTATTTCTGAAAACGGCGACCGGCGGCTGGGATCATTTCCTGGCGGCGATCAGTTCGCCCCAGGTTGTCGCTTCGTACAAGCTCACCATCGGCACGTCAATTGGCGGCGCTGCGATCAACGCAGTGTTTGGGCTGCTGGTGGCATGGGTGCTGGCGCGTTACGATTTTTTCGGCAAACGGCTGGTCGATGCCATTGTCGATTTGCCATTTGCTTTACCAACTGCGGTTGCCGGGCTGGCGCTGACCGCGATTTATTCGAAGAATGGATGGTTCGGGCAATATCTGGAACCGCTCGGAATCAAAGTCGCATTCACACCGCTGGGAATTCTCCTGGCGATGACCTTCGTCGGCTTTCCCTTCGTTGTGCGCAACGTGCAGCCGGTTTTGGAAGACCTCGATATAGAAATCGAGGAAGCGGCGCGCAGTCTGGGCGCTTCGCGCTGGCAAACTTTTCGTTTGGTCATTTTGCCAACGGTGTTCCCGGCGCTGCTCACGGGCTCCGCGCTGGCGCTGGCGCGGGCGTTGGGAGAATACGGTTCGATCGTTTTCATTTCCGCCAATATTCCGTTTAAAACGCAAATCACTTCCCTGCTCATCATCACCAAGCTGGAAGAATATGACTACACCGGCGCCACGGCCATCGCCGCAGTCATGTTGCTGCTGTCTTTCGTCATGCTGCTGATTATCAACCTGCTGCAGGCGCGCAGCCGCCGCTTTCAGGAAACTGCGTGAACGCACCGCGTCGCCCATTGCAGGAAAATCGCAGCAGCCGGATTTTGAAACGGCTTTTGATTGGTTCTTCACTTTTGTTTTTATTGATATTCCTGGTGACGCCGTTGCTGATCGTTTTCTCGCAGGCATTCGCGCAAGGCTGGAAAGGCTACTGGGACGCGATTCGCGAACCCGACACCGTGTCGGCAATTCGCCTGACATTGATCGCCGCGGCGTTTGCCGTGCCGCTCAACACGCTGTTCGGCATTGCGGCGGCGTGGTCGATTACCAAATTCGATTTCCCTGGCAAAAATTTACTGATCACGCTGCTGGACCTGCCGTTCGCAGTTTCCCCTGTGATTTCCGGTTTGATCTTTGTGTTGATCTTCGGCGCCCAGGGCTGGCTGGGGCCATGGCTTGCCAAACACGAAATACAAATTGTTTTTGCTGTTCCCGGAATCGTTTTGGCGACAATTTTTGTCACGGTGCCATTCGTTGCGCGCGAGTTGATTCCGCACATGCAGTCCCAGGGCCGCGACGAAGAGGAGGCCGCTTTGGTGCTGGGTGCCACCGGCTTGCAGACATTCTTCCGCGTCACACTGCCGAACATCAAATGGAGTCTGCTGGCGGGCGTGATCCTGTGCACGGCTCGGGCGATGGGTGAATTTGGCGCAGTTTCTGTCGTCTCCGGACACATCCGCGGCGAGACCAATACGATTCCATTGCATGTCGAGATTCTCTATCAGGATTTCAACTACGTGGCGGCATTTGCGGTAGCATCTCTGTTGACGTTTCTTGGCCTCGGCACATTGGCCGTGAAAAAGATCGTCGAATGGAAAACCGTGGATGGCGATTGAAATTCGAAGTGTTTCGAAACGATTCGGCACGTTTGAAGCTCTCAAAAATGTCGACCTGACCGTCGGCGATGCAGAGCTCGTTGCACTGCTTGGCCCTTCAGGCTCCGGCAAAACCACCTTGTTGCGTATTATTGCCGGACTCGACACACCGGATGCCGGCTCGATTCTGCTCAACGGAGAAGATGCAACGCAACGCGGCGCCGGCGATCGCGGCGTTGGCTTTGTGTTTCAACATTACGCCTTGTTTCGCCACATGACGGTGCTGGAGAACGTGGCCTTCGGTCTTCGCGTGCAGCCACGAGACATTCGCAAATCCAAGGCGGACATTCGCGATCGCGTGATGACCCTGCTCAAACTCGTGCAACTGGACTGGGTTGCCAGCCGCTATCCGTCGCAACTGTCGGGCGGGCAGCGGCAGCGTATCGCATTAGCTCGAGCTTTGGCGGTCGAACCCAAGGTCCTGTTGCTGGACGAACCGTTCGGTGCTCTCGATGCCCGGGTGCGGCGCGAGCTTCGCACCTGGCTGCGCCGCCTGCACGATGAAATCAACGTCTCCTGCGTTTTTGTAACGCACGATCAGGAAGAAGCGCTCGAGGTTTCCGATCGAGTGGCGATTATGGACAAAGGGCAAATCGAACAGGTCGGCACACCGCAGAATGTCTACGACAATCCGGCGAATCCGTTTGTCTACAGCTTTCTCGGTAACGTGAATTTGTTTCATGGCCGGGTGAAGGAAGGCAAAGCTCTGGTTGGCGACTTCGAAGTCGATGCGCCCGAGCATCGCGAGACTTCGGATGCTCCCGCGGTCGGCTATGCCAGACCTCATGAAATGGAGATTTCGCGCGAGCGCAACGGCAACGACTCGTTGAGCGTCGCGATTGTGCAGATTCAGGCAGTCGGTCCGAACGTCAAACTGCGTTTGCGCCGAAGCGAGAATGAAGACATTCTGGAAGCCGAAATTCCACGTGAGAAGCAGCGCGAGATGGCTCTGCAGGCCGGCGAAACCGTGTTCGTCAAGCCACGGCTGGTGCGGGTTTTCGTGACAAACCCGGACGATGCCCCACTAAACTACCAGATTTGAAGGGTTGACAGGCTTTCAACGCGCCTAGATAATGGGTTTGCCGATTTTCGGAGTGCGAATGCAACACAACGACGGGTGTTGCAGCGCCCGGCACTGACAATTTTATTCGGACACTGACGTCCAAAACGACCGCGCTGCGGTGAGTTTTGGGCGTTTTTTATTTTGTGCGCTTTTTGGGGTGAATGGATCGTGGCAACGAATCTTTCTTATATGCGGTCGGCCTCGAACAAACATCTTTCGACTCTGTTGGAAATAGGTACGGCGCTATCCGCCGCGCTTTCGTCGCGCACTGCGTTTCAGCGGGTGCTCGAGGTACTGGAACGCCATCAGGATGTGATTCGCGGAACGGTCACCGTCCTCGATCGCCAGTCCGGCGAAATCCGGGTCGAAGCGTCTATCGGCCTGGTGGACGCGGGTCGCAGCGTACGCTACCGTCTAGGCGAAGGAATTACCGGCCGTGTCGTCGAGAGCGGCAAACCCATCGTCGTACCTCAGGTCAGCCGAGAGCCGATGTTCCTCAATCGCGCCGGCCAACGCAAGGACCTGGAGCGAAACGATGTCACCTATATCTGCGTTCCGTTCTTTGTCAGCAATCGTCCGGTAGGCGCACTGGGCGCGGATCTGCGCTTTGAAGCAGATCGGGACTACGATGCGGATCTGAATTGTCTGCGCATCGCAGCAGCAATGATGGCGCAGGCGGTGAAGGCCGACTATCTGGTAGACGATGAACGCCGCCGGCTGATGGACGAAAACACCCAGTTGCTCGGCGAACTCAAGGAACGATATGAGTTCACCAACATCATCGGCACAGCCGGCCCGATGAAACAGGTGTATGAGCAAATTGTTCAGGTCGCCAATTCCAACACGACAGTGTTGATTCGCGGCGAATCCGGTACCGGCAAGGAATTGATTGCGCATGCGCTGCATTACAATTCGCCGCGCGCCAAGAAGCCGTTCATTCGAGTGAGTTGCGCCGCACTGCCGGACTCGCTGATCGAAGCGGAGCTTTTTGGCTTTGAGAAAGGCGCGTTCACCGGCGCCGTGGCGCGCAAGAAAGGCCGCTTTGAACTGGCCGAAGGCGGCACGTTGTTTCTCGATGAGATCGGCGATGTGAATGCATCCACGCAGGTCAAACTGCTGCGCGTGATTCAGGAAAAGGAATTTGAACGTGTCGGCGGGACTGAGACCTTGCACGCCAATGTGCGCCTGATCACCGCCACCAACAAGGATCTGGAAGCGGCAATCGGCGATGGCACCTTTCGTGAAGATCTTTATTATCGCTTGAACGTGTTTTCCATCTTTGTGCCGCCACTGCGCGATCGTAAATCGGATCTGTTGTTGCTGTGCGACCACTTTTTGCAAAAGTATTCCAAGGAGCACGGCAAGGATATCCGTCGCATCACCACGCCGGCGATTGACATGCTGACCAGTTACCACTGGCCCGGCAATGTCCGGGAATTGGAAAACGTGATCGAACGCGCGGTGCTGGTATGCGATTCCGGTGCGATTCACGGCCATCATCTGCCACCGACGCTGCAGACCGCCCAGGCTTCAGGTACGGTGCAACGGCTGTCGTTGCAGGATGCCATCGCGGCATACGAAAAGGATTTGATCCAGGATGCCCTGAAAACGGCGCGCGGAAATTGCGCCAAGGCCGCAAGACTGCTGAGCACCACCGAGCGGATTTTTAACTACAAGGTTCGCAAGCACGATGTGGACGTGACGCGATTCCGGAACTGAATGGAAGGCTGTAAAAAATGGCAGGCGAGGGGACAAGGGACAGGGGACAGGGACAGGGGACAGGGACAGGGGACAAGGGGACAAGGGGAACACGGAGGACAGGGGACAGTCCCCTCCTCAGCAGAGGAGGGGTGGCCGCGACACGAATAAAATATTGCGCAGCATCCTTATTGGAGCGGACGGGGTGGTGTTGATCATTCGATTGATTTATAGATCAAACCACCCCGTCTGTGCGGCTCCAAGGTTGCTTCGCGACATTTATTCGTGCGCACAGCCACCCCTCCTCTGCTGAGGAGGGGACTGTCCCCTGTCCTCCGTGTTCTCCTTGTCCCCTTGTCCCCTGTCCCCTCCTCAGCAGAGGAGGGGTGGCCGCGACACGAATAGAATATTGCGCAGCATCCTTATTGGAGCGGACGGGGTGGTGCTGATCATTCAATTGATTTATAGATCAAACCACCCCGTCTGTGCGGCTCCAAGGTTGCTTCGCGACATTTATTCGTGCGCACAGCCACCCCTCCTCTGCTGAGGAGGGGACTGTCCCCTGTCCCCCGTGTTCCCTTGCCCCCTGTCCCCCGTATTCGCCCGTCCCCTCGCCTGCCATGTATTCACAGCTCCATAGACCGCGCCTCCATCGGGCCGCCAATATTCAAATTGTCGACACCCCTGCCGTGGCATAATCCGTTCATGAGCATCTACGATTTCACCGCCAACGCCATCGATGGAAAGGACGTTCCTTTATCCGATTTTCGCGGCAAGGTGCTGTTGATTGTCAATGTCGCCAGCAAATGCGGATTCACACCACAATATGCGGGTCTCGAATCGCTCTACGAAAAATACAAAGACAAAGGTCTGGTGATTCTGGGGTTTCCCTGCAATCAATTTGGCGGCCAGGAACCTGGTAACGAAAGTGAAATTCAAAACTTCTGCAGTCTCAACTACGGCGTCACCTTTCCCATGTTCGCGAAGATCGATGTAAATGGCGCCAATGCGCATCCGCTATACACCTATCTCAAAACCGCGAAGCCCGGCATCCTCGGTACAGAAGCCATCAAATGGAACTTCACCAAGTTCCTCATTGATCGCGACGGCGAACCCATCCGCCGCTATGCGCCCGGCGATAAGCCTGAAAGCATTGGACCGGATGTGGAGAAACTGGTAGCGCCGCTGTCCTCGCGATCGTAGACCGCGCATCTCGCGGCATGTTATAACGTGCCAAACTGCATATCACCCTAGGAGACAGGCATGAAGACCAGATTCATCACCGCAGGATTGTTGGGCCTCGCCTTGATCGCTCTGCTGGCAACATTGTCAAACCGGATATCGGGACAAACGGTGGCCGCGCCTGCCATCGATAACGACGACATTGGCGGAGTTGTTACCGGTGCGCAGGGTCCGGAGGCCGGTGTCTGGGTGATCGCCGAAACACGCTCCACACCGACACGCTTTGTGCGCAGTGTCGTGACCGATGATCGCGGCCGCTATGTGGTGCCGGACTTGCCTGCGGGCGAATACGATGTGTGGGTGCGCGGCTACGGCCTGGTCGATTCCGCGAAAACAAAGTCGACGCCCGGCAAGACTGTGAATCTTCGCGCAGTGGCTGCTCCGGATAAGAAGGCGGCAGCGCAATACTATCCTGCACAATATTGGTTTTCATTGCTGCAGGTGCCGCCGAAGAGCGATTTCCCGGGAACCGGCGAGGCGGGCAACGGGATTGCCGCCAATATCCGCAGTCAGGGCGAATGGATTCGCCAGGTCGTGAACACCGACGGCTGCACCGGATGTCATCAGATGGGCGGTGCGGCTACGCGCACCATCCCGGACAGCATTTTGAAAACTTCTGCGGACTCCAAAGCCGCATGGGACAAGCGTATTAATGCAGGTCAGGCGGGCGGCGGCATGAGCGCCCGCTTCACGCAGGTCGGCAGAGCCCGTGCGCTCGGCATGTATGCGGACTGGACAGACCGCATCGCCAAAGGGGAATTGCCCGCCACCGCGCCGCCGCGCCCGCAAGGCAAGGAACGCGACGTCGTTGTCACCATGTGGGACTGGGCGGATCCGAAGGCTTACCTGCATGATGAAATCGCCAGCGACAAGCGCAATCCGACAGTCAATCCAAACGGACCCATCTACGGCGCTTTGGAAGAAAGCGCGGACTACTTTCCAGTCATCGATCCGCGCACGAACACGGCCAGTCAAATCAAATTGGCACCGCGCGATGCAAACACGCCCAGTTCCGGCGATCAGGCGCCGGCCGGAACCTCACCGTATTGGGGCGACGAAGCGATTTGGAATAGTAAAACGACGGTGCACAGCTTCGCCATGGACAAGCAGGGACGCGTATGGGCTGCGGCCCGCATTCGGGGCGGCGCGACTCCGGCATGGTGCCGTCAGGGATCGGATCATCCATCCGCGAAACTGTTGCCCGTGAATCAGACCAGTCGCGGTCTGTTGATGTATGACCCAAAGACAAAGGCGCTGACAACCATCGACACGTGCTTCAGCTGGGGTCATATCAATTTTGATGACAACGATGTGCTGTGGTCATCGTTCGGACCTGCTGGTGTCGAAGGCTGGTTCGATGTGAAAGCATGGGATAAGACTCACGACGAAAAAAGCTCGCAAGGCTGGAGCGCATTCGTTCTGGACAATAACGGCAATGGTAAACGCGACGCATATACCGAACCGAATCAGCCGGCGGATCCAACCAAGGATCGCCGTATCAATATTCAATATTACGGCGATTCGCCGGCGCCCGATGGTTCGGTATGGGGCTCGGTTCAGGGCTTTCCCGGAGCGCTGGTGCGGTTTGTGCCTGGCACGCATCCGCCGGATACCGCGTTATCCGAATACTATGAAGTGCCATGGAACAATCCCAACGCGAAGAGCCAGGGCTTTGCGCCTCGCGGAATGGATGTGGACAGCAAAGGCGTGGTGTGGACGGTTCTTTCGAGCGGCCAGCTGGCCAGTTTCGATCGCAGTAAATGCAAAGGCCCATTGAGCGGGCCCAGCGCCACCGGCCAGCATTGTGCGGAAGGTTGGTCGCTGTATGCGTTTCCGGGCCCGAACTACAAAGGTGCGGTCGACAATGCCAGCGCCGATTCGGTGTACTACGATTTTGTCGATCGCTTTGACATGCTGGGAATGGGCAAGGATATTCCGCTGGCGACCGGCAATCTATCCGAAGGCTTGCTGGCGTTGATCGACGGCAAGATCATGACGTTCAGAGTGCCTTATCCAATGGGCTTCTTTGCCAAAGGAATCGACGGCCGCATCGACAACGCGAATGGCGGCTGGAAGGGCAAAGGGATTTTCACATCGATCTCCACTCGCGCGCCATTCCATCAGGAGGGTGGGAAGGGCACGACCAGCAAGCTGGTAAAATTCCAGGTGCGTCCGGATCCGCTGGCGAAATAAAAAATTTACAGCGCTTCACAGCAATCTGGAATCGCCAATCGCCAATTTGGAATATCGTTTAGAAATATCCCTATCGATAGCGATAAAGATATCTTAAAACGATATTCCAAATTGGCAATTGGCGATTCCAGATTGCTATCCCCGCACCTACTGCTTTTTCGCGATCGAGCGCAGGTAGTTCACGAGGTGCCAAATCTCCTCGTCCTTCAGCTGATCCTTAAACGGCACCATATTGAAATCCGGCGCAATACCATTCTTAATGTTGGTGAAGATTTCGCCGTCGCTGGAGCCATGCTCCCACACGTCATCCACCAGGCTGGGCGCCGCGGGAATTAAATCATTGCCGGGCCCACCCTGACCGTTCGTGCCGTGGCACGATGCGCACCGGGCATAAGCTTTTTTTCCAGCAGCGATGGAGTCTGCAGATGTGGGAATCGGATTCTTCAGCTTTGCAGCGTCGGGGTTTCCCTGCGAGAGCAAAAACAGTAATGCGATTGCAGTCCAGCGGATCGTCATTGGCAAATTATTCTAACGCGATCAATGGCTTCATCTAGCGTATTCCCGCAGCACTCAGTTTCTCAATCAAGTCCCAACCGGGATTGCCGCTGCTATGGATATCCTGGATCAGCCAGTTGCCTTCCAGTTGAACGACATCGAAGACAACCGCACGTTCTGTATTGTTTGCTCGGAAGCGCGCGATCACCGCACCGCTGACAGCCTCCAGCCGAGGGTTGGAAATAGCAGCACAGGATCCCCCGCATATGGGATCAAAACTGTCGAACAAGGAGCGGCCGCCGGCCCTTTCCAATTTTGCTCGCAATTCATTGGTGAATGCGGCCCAACGGAATAATGGCTCGCGTTCACCGGAAGTGGAATAACGGTCGTAGATTTCCTGAACCGGGGTTTTCATGGCGTTCGGTTCGCCGACCGGTTTCAGTGCATCGTCAATAGATTTCAGAAAGTCGGCATCGCCATCGCGAATTCCGTTAATTCTCCAGGTCCCGTTCTCCAGCACCATGTCGTAGCCGACGTCGGTACGACGGCCCAGGTTATCAAAACTCGCCAGGACGTGCGCTTTACCTGCATTGGCAGGACGATCCACAACAATTTTCAAATTCGACAATGAAAAGTCCTGGGCGGCGGCAACGGGATCGCCATCGATGACGGGTTCATTCAGGAGTGTGCTGTATTGGAAGGCGCGGTCGATGGCATCCTTGAAATTCTTCGAATAGACGTCTGCTTTCTCCCACGAAAAGTCGCCGCGTTCGGCCGCATGCGACAGGTATGGCGCATACAGCATTTCGATTGTCTTTTCCGGCGGTGGAACGCGCGCCGTACACGATGCAACACCCAACATCACAACCAGGCACAACCTTCCCGACATAAGAAAATCACGATAGCACAAGCGGCCGCGCCGGAAGTGAGACGAACCCGCGTCTCCGGCGATGGGTCTTTTTCAGCGGCCAGCCGTATAGCCAGATATGATCCTTACGGCATCCATGAACCCGGAAGACTTCACGACGGCGGCAGACGCAGTCAGCCGGCTGCGCAAAGGAGATGGCGAGGCAACGGCCGAAGTCATGGGCCATTACCAGCACCGGCTCTACCGCTTTCTCGTGCGCCTTTGTCAGGACTCCTTTGCAGCAGACGACCTGTTTCAACAAACATGGGTTCGGGTTATTGAAAAAATCGGAAAATACGATAGCCGTCTGCCTTTCGATCCGTGGCTGTTTTCTGTCGCGCGCAATCTCGCCATCGACTACCTGCGCCGCCAACGCAGCAGCAGCCTCGACACCCCGGGAGAGTTCGGAGACACTCCTGCGCAACGCCTGTCTGCCAATACGCCGGATCCACTTGAACAGGTTCTGGAATTTGAACGCGGCGCGATTCTTTCCGCGGCCATCGCCCAGCTCCCCGTAATTCATAGAGAAGTCCTGACGCTCCGCTTCGAAGAAGACATGAAGCTGGAGGAGATTGCCGCTGTCACTGGAATTCCTCTATCCACCGTTAAAAGCAGGCTGACGCGCGCGCTGGAAAGTCTGCGCGAAAGGATGCATTCATGACCGAACACGAAACCAACTCAAAGCTGCTGGCCCGGTATGCGGCCGGCGGTCTCGATGAGGAAGAAACGAGGCGCGTCGAGGATCACCTGCGCCATTGCACCGTATGCCAGGCAGAACTTGCCTTATGGGGATACTACATCGCGGCTGCGCGGCAACAACCTCAGCCCGTGCCGCCTGCGGATCTTCTGGCACGCACGCAAGCCCGGCTATTGTTCGAACGTGAAAAAAGGGATCAGCGCCGAAACGATTTCATGTTGTTGGCGATCGGTGTCGCGATTTCATGGGCGGTAACCTGGGCATCCTGGTACACCGTCCGCATATTCGCCGGAGGGAAGCTCATTGTGATGGGCGACGACATACTGCAGGCTCGAGTGTGGTTTCTGATCTCGATGCTGCTGGCATGGATGACGGCGGGAACGGCCGCAATCGCCTTGAGCAAACACCGGGAGTTGAGGAGGAGTTTATGAGCACCTTTCGTGACGAAGTAAAGTTGATCTCTCCGGTAGCGTGGGTTATCGCACTTGGCGTGTTAGTCGTCATTCCGTTGAGCGTCATTCTCTATACCACCTTCGCTGTCGGCCAGACACACGGATTTTTTGCCATCCCGTTGATCTTTCTGAGTCTGGCATGCATCGTGGCGTTTTTTTATGTGCTGGCACTCGGTTACATCGCCGCAGATGCCAGGCGCCGGGGCATGAGCGCCGTGTTGTGGGTTCTGCTGTCGATTTTTATCCCGAACGCCATAGGCATCGTTCTGTACTTCATATTGCGCCATCCGCTGCAGCGTACCTGTCCCAATTGCAAGGCGGCCGTCGATGCAGCCTTTGCCTTCTGTTCTGCCTGTGGCACTTCATTGGCGAAAGCATGCCCCTCGTGCAAGAGCGCTGTCGAACCCTCGTGGTCGCATTGTTCGCGCTGCGGCGCTCCGCTTTAACTCGGACTACTTCGCTTCGCGCAGAAAGGCGCGGGTGATGTCGTGGCGGGGATTCTCAAACACTTCGGCAGGGGGGCCATGTTCAACGTCTCGGCCTCCGGCAAACACATGGACACGGTTGGCCGCACTTCGGGCAAATCGCATGGAATGCGTCACCACAATCATCGTTTGACCGTCGCGCGCAAGATCCGCCATCAGCGATAGAACTTCTCCTGCCATGACAGGATCCAGGGCGCTGGTTGGTTCATCAAACAGAATCACCTCGGGCTGCATCATCAGCGTCCGCGCAATGGCCACGCGCTGCTGCTGTCCTCCAGATAGGTTTTTGGGCCGGGCGCTGAATTTGTCCTTTAACCCGACGCGGGCCAGCAACTTTTCTGCGCGCGCAGTGGCCTCGCCGCGCGATTGTCTCAGAACCTGTATGGGAGCCTCGATCAGATTCTCCAGTACGCTCAAGTGCGGAAATAAATTGAACTGTTGAAAAACAAAGCCAACGCGCCGCCGCACTTGCTGTAACAGATGTGCGTCTTTGCGTGGATTGCATTCCCGGCTCAGTGTGAGATCGCCGATTCTGATTTCGCCCTTTTGGAATTGTTCAAGACCGTTCAGACAGCGCAGGAAGGTGCTCTTGCCCCCGCCGGATGGGCCGATGACCGCTTCGACCGAGCCTTTCTCAACAGACAAACTGATTCCTTTGAGAATTTCGTTATTGCCATGCCACTTGACGAGGTCTCGAACATCGATCACAGCGCGGCCTCCAGTCCCATGTGCCTCTCGACTCGCCGGGCCACGATGGACATGGGGTAACTCATGGCGAGATAGAGAAACCCGGTCATCAGCATCAGTTCGATTGTCGCTTGCGTGCTCAGGGAAAGAACGGAGAAGCGTTTGGTTAATTCGACCAGCGTCACCACAGAACACACGCTGGTGTCTTTGAACAAGGCAATGAAATCATTCACCATCGGTGGGATCACGATACGAAACGCCTGCGGCACAATAATGCGGCGGATCGCCACGGAGCGCGGCATGCCGAGAGATAAGGCCGCTTCCATTTGTCCATTCGGAATGGCCTGCAGTCCGGCGCGATATATTTCGGACTCGTATGCCGAATAGTTGATCGCCAAACCGGCAATCGCGGTCCAGAAGGCGGGAATCGTTATGCCGATTTCCGGCAAGAAGAAAAATACGAAATAAAGCTGCAACATCAACGGCGTTCCACGCAGAAATTCAACATATGCCGCCAGTGGGATACGCAGCAACCGCGGTCCATAGAGCCGTCCAACGGCGACCGCCAATCCGGCAAGAATAGCGAGTGGAAACGACAAACAGGATAAAACAACAGTAAGACCTGCGGACTGCAGCAGGACGCCGCTGTAATGTCTCACCACTTCCCATCCATGTTGGCGAGTGCCGGTGTGAACCTGCTCTTCGTCGGGAAGCGCGCCATTGTCGACGTTCGCGTTCACGGCATTGCCATAGCCGTAGAATTTGGACTCTTCAATGATGTTCGCCAATTCCTTTTGCCGCTCGTTCCAGATGCCGTACTTGCGATAAATCCGTTCGAGTTCGCCGTTGCGCAGCATCAGAATGATGGCTTCGTTAACGACGCGCAGCAGTGGCGTCTGGCCCTTTGCGACATAAATCACGTAATAACCGGGAGCCACCGGCGCACCGACTTTGTGGAGGCTGGGAAAACGCGATGCGTAGAAAGCCGATACCGGACCATCCTGCAATGTAGCCGCAAGTTTCGTGGTTTCGACTTCACGCATGGCGTCGGTGGTTCCGTCGTAACGCACCACTTCGCAATCGTCAGCGCAGAAGTTCGTTGCGTAGGTATCTGCCGCGGATGCCGTCAACACGCCGAGTTTGCGCTTCGCGCCGTGGTTTCTTTTCTTTAAGTCGTCCCACGAGGAAATCTGCGCGTCACCGCTGCGCGCCAGAAGTTGAAGATCGTAAATGTAGTAAGGAATGCTGGAATCCATGACTTCCGCGCGTTCCGGAGTGAATTCGTAGCCGTTCAAAATGAGATGTATTTTCCCGGTGCGCAAAAGGTCCGGCAGCTTATCCCATTGTCCCTGACTGAACTCGGCGCGAACCTTCAGATATGCTGCCAGCCGGCCGGCAAGTTCGACTTCGAAACCGGTAACTTCGGCGGGACGATCGTCCCGAGGATAGATGTATGGACCGCCACCCTCCTGATCGCCTCCCCATAGCAGCGTCTTCTCTTTGTGAATGGCATCGAGAACGTCGGCGGCTGCGAGATTTATGGCAAACAGACCGATTCCGCATGCTGCAAGCAGAGCGAAACGATGCATCACTTCTTACTTGGACTTGTTCCTTTGAATGTATTGTGTTGCAAAGTCAATCAGGTTCTGCGCACGTAAGCCGATGGAATTGGCTTCAGTGCGCGCGGCTTCCATCGTCCAGTTATCGCGCAAAACGCGGCGGATCATCCAGAACGCGCCCACACGATTGGCGGAGGCACAATGGATGAATGCCGGGCGATTTTTTGGGTCATCGGTGAGTTTAAGAAATTCGCCAACCTGCTCGTCTTTAGGTCCGGTGGATGCCACCGGAATATTGAAATATTTCAACCCCAGTTCTTTTGCCTTGGCTTCCTCAGGTGCGGCATCGTATTCCTGCGGCGTGCGCAAATTGATAACGGTCGTGACGCCCTGTTTCTTCAGGTCCGCAAGCTGTTCCAATGTCGGTTGGCCGCCCGTGCAAATCTCGCTGTTCAGTCGAAGAAAATTCATGATGGGCTGGGAGGTCTGCTGCGCCAATGCCGCGGCGGCAATCAATAAAACGGAAAGTAGGGCAATCGTCACTTGTTTCATGAGTTTCTCCACTCGCTACGCGGTCGCGACAAAGGTGTAACCGCGTTCCTGGGCGCGATTAACTGCCACGATGCCTGCAGGAGTCAAATGGGAATTGGCAAGCATATTGGCGACCAATTCATTGTTGATCGCGTCGGTATTGCCGCCTGTCGCGCGCGCGATGGAACCTGCGTATGCTCGCGTCGCCATCTGGCAGACGGCAAAGTGAACACCCCGCCGAATCAGACCTTCCAGCGTGGTGCGATAAACATTAACGGTTGGGGTTTGTTTGCTTCGCGGATCGACAAAGTTATTCGCCGTCTGCGCAATCGGCGCGCCGTATTTGGCCCAGATCATGTCATTCCAGGCGAATGCCGTGGAGTTATGACGTAAAACGATGACCACCGCCAGATCGGCATTCTCCAGGTTGTAACCGCTTTGATTCGCAAGGAAATAATTGCCGGCGAACAAAGCTGCCGAATTGACGCCATCGGGCGTTGTGGTATCGAATACGCAGCGGTGCTTGCCGGGTATTTGATCCAGCCAATCGTCCTGAGTGTGGCGCGCCGGCTCGAAGCGCGTGATTTGCGGAGACTGGGCCTGAGCGCTTCCCAACACCGTGATTCCTGCACCGAAGCCGGTCAATCCGGTGAGCAGCGCCCTGCGAGCCACAGACGGCTTTTGCACCGCGATATGCCTGGTTTTTTGCATCAGATCCTCGCTTTCTCAGCAAGGATCTTACATCAGGATTTCGTTTCGCTGGACTGCTATCGCTGAGGCGCGGATGGATATTTTTGCGGCTTCAAAGAGTCGATCCTGAGTTCGCCTCACTGCGCAGAAAGTATCGAATCAACGCCCAAACCGCAGCGCATGCCAGAAGCGAGCAAAGCAGAGTCACCACGACAATCGATTGTGCAGAGCCTTGCGCTTCGGCCGCTTCCAAAGCCACCGTGAACAACCACAACTGAGCGAGCAACAATGCAACCACGAAGGCCATCACCATTTGCAACACAACCTGCATGCGCCGCCGCATGCGCAGTGTTGGGGTCATGCGGCTCCCTCACCGGAATCGTGTTCCACCCAAACCGTGCTGTCGCGGACAGAAACATTCAGTGCCCTGAGGCTACGCCGGGGTGGGCCCGCAAGAACCTTGCCATCGGCCGCGTTGAAAAAACCATGGTGGCATGGACAAACCAATTGGGCGTTTGCCGCGTCGAAATGGACCGGACAATTCAAGTGAGTACAGTTCTGATGAAAGGCCGCAAATCTATCGGGCGCCAAACGAAGAAGAATGCATGGGTTGTCCGCATCAGGATAACGAAACAGCTTGGCACCGCCGGCAGGAACTTCATCCAGCGACGCGACAGCGATCGCATTCCACTTTCTCTCTGCCAAGTGCTTCCATATTTTGCGTAACACCGTGGCGCAGGTCCCTGCCAGAAACGCTACGGAAGTGAGCCCCAGGAATTTTGTGAATTCCCGGCGCGTGGCATAACTGTCCTCGTCGCTGGCGATCGGGAAATCCTGCTTCCAACGGGGCAATTCAGGCACTCCACACCTCCATACCTTCCGTCCAAACGGACATTCCTGCAATGTCGTTCATGTCGCGCACATTTTCCGGCATGAAATCGAGTATGTCGATCTCGAGCATTTCAGTGCTCTGCGACGACATGACCTTCACCTTGGTACGCAGCGGCTGGCCGCCGAATTGGAATTCCTGAATGGGTCGTTCGCGCCGCAGACGAGTCACTTCATCCACGGTACCGAAAAACAATGCCTGACTCGGACACACTGTGGCGCACATGGGTTTCTTTCCGATACTGGTGCGGTCGAAACACATGTCGCACTTCACCATCTGATCGATTGCAGCGACATAATGCGGCACACCAAACGGACAGGCCAGCACACAATTCGAACAGCCGATACAGCGGGATTTAATCGAACTGTGAACGATGCCGTCTTCAGTTTGCTTGATGGCGTCAGCCGGGCACACCTTCGCGCATGCAGGATCTTCGCAATGCATGCACACCACTGGTCCGGTTTGCGTTGTGCTGTTCCGGTCGATAAACTCCAGATGGATCATGGAGCGGCCGCGGTGAGTATCACACTCCATGCACGCCAGCACGCAAGACTCGCAACCGATACAGCGCGAGGGATCGATGAAGAACTGATCGAGGGTGCCGATCACTGCGGCTCCAACCGGCAGGCACAGACTTTATATTCGGGAATTTTCGATATCGGATCGAGTGCTCGATTGGTCAGCAGATTGGCGGACTTTTTTCCTGGCCAATGATAGGGTACGAACACCGTGTCGGGGCGCACGGTCTTGACAACCTGAGCAGGAACCACGATTTCACCACGCCGCGTGATCACTTTCACAAGTTGCCCGTCTGCAATACCCAGCCGTGCCGCCAGCAACGGATGCATTTCACACAGTGGCTCGGGATATTGATCCACGAGATCGCCAATGCGCCTTGTCTGATTGCCGGTCAAATATTGCGAAACGACGCGGCCGCTGGTGAAAAAAACGGGAAACTCGCTGTCGACATCTTCGGCCGGCGGCCGGTACTCGAAAGCGTGAAAGCGAGCCTTGCCGTCCGGGTGATGAAATTGTCCTTCTTCGAACAACCTTGGTGTCCCCGGATGCGTCCATGACGGGCAAGGCCAAAACACTCCCATGTTCTTTTCGATTTTCTGATATGTCATTCCACTGTAATCGGCTGAACCGCCTTTCGAAGCCGCAGCCAACTCCCGGAAAATATCTTCCGGCATCGCATAGAGAAAGTGATCGCCGGCATCCAGCTGTTGCGCCAGATCCTTGAGAATTTGCCAATCCACCCTGGCGTTACCTGGAGGCGTCACCGATTGGCGCAACCTGACGCAACGCCCTTCACCAGTCGTGACTGTGCCTTCGTCTTCTTCCTGCAATGAACCAGCCAATACAACATCCGCGTGTCGCGCGGATTCGGAAAGAAAGAAATCGATACAACCATAGAACTCCAGCTTCTCCAGTGCGGCGCGCGTGCGATTGGCGTCCGGAATCGAAACCAGAGGATTGAAACTGATCGACAGCAGACCTTTGATCTTCCCCGCTTCAATCGCATCGAAAATTTCGCAGGCTGTCAAACCGGTGTGCGGCAGTTCGCTTTCGGAAATATTCCAAAATTCGGCGATGAATCGTCGATGGTCGGCGTTCTCAATGTCGCGCGCGCCGGGCAGTTGATTGCAGCGCTGACCGTGTTCGCGGCCCCCCTGACCGTTGCCTTGGCCGGTAATGGTGCCGTAACCGGAGCCTGGCTTGCCAATACGGCCTGTTGCCAACACCAGGTTGATGTAGGTCAACACATTCTCCACACCTTTGGATTGATGTTCGACGCCGCGGGCATGCAGCAACATCGATGTTTCCACCGGCCCCCAGATTTCCGCGGCTCGCAGAATGCTGCGCGCCGGAACTCCGGTAATCGACTCGGTAACTTCGGGTGTATACCGCTTGACCAGGTGGCGTACCCGATCGAAATCCACGGTGTGCTCGGCGATAAACTTTTCATCGATCCAGCCGCGTTCTATCAGCACGTGCAGAATTCCATTCGCCAGGGCGCTGTCTCTGCCTGGACGCACAGGCAGGAATAAATCCGCCGTGCGTGCAATGGGAGTCATCCGCGGATCGATGACGATGATCTTCGCCCCGTTGTCGCGCGCCCGCCATACGTAGTCGGTGAGAATGGGAAAGCATTCGCCTAGATTGGTACCGCTCAACATCACGGCCTTCGCCAATGGGATGTCACTCCATGGATTTGCCGCGCGATCCACGCCGAACGCCATTTTGTTTGCCGCGCCGGCGCTCACCATGCAAAGCCGGCCGTTGTAATCGATGTTTGCAGTCTTCACCGCCAGGCGCGCAAACTTCCCGACCATATAGGCCTTCTCGTTGGTCATCGAGGCGCCGCCCAGAACGGCGAAAGAATCCGCGCCATGTTGGGCCTGGATCCTGCGAATGGCGGCGGCGGTTTGTCCCAGCGCTTCAGCCCAGGATGCTTCGACAAAGCCATGTGGAGTGCGGACAAGAGGAGACAGCAAACGGTCCGGATGCTCATTCTGCAAATACCGTTTGACCCCTTTTGGACACAGCATGCCGCGATTGACAGGAAATTCTTCCCACGGCTCGAAACCTATTACCCTATTGTCCTGAACCTTCAGCTGTATGCCGCATTGCACACCACAAAAACAACAATGTGTTTTGACCAGACTGGCTTCAGCCGAATCCTTGTGACCCTCCCAGCCGCCATGCGGCTCATAATTGAGATGTGGACCGAACTTTTCGATGTATTGCGCTTCATTGAGTGCGAGCGTTGCCATTGCGTTATCTCCCCACGGCTCGGCCCTGATTCAGGGCGAACAACCGGCGCCGGCATGGCGGGCAAATATCCTGGTAGTGAATTTCTCCCTCCGTGGTTTGAAAGCGAAAATTGAAACCGACTTGATCCAGCACTTTTTTCAAATCCTGGATATGCATGTGCGATGCGAATTCAGTGCCGCAGCGGCGGCAGGCTGCCTGCGGCCCTTTGGCGCCGGCCTCCTTGTAAAAGGACACACCTAAAGACAACGGCCGCTGCACGATATGGAACAGCTTGCCAAACGGCAAATACAACAGCAGGGCGATAACGCTGGCCGCATGCGCCATGCCGATAAATGAAAATCCATACCCAGCCATAAACCGTGCGCTCACGGTGAGCATCAGTCCTGTGACAGCAACGCCGAAGAGCAGCAGGACGGGAAATACATCGTCGGCAAAACTTTGAATGGCCAGCTCGCTGCGGTCGCTGAGTCGAAGTTTTACGGAAAGGATCAGCCCCGCAATCATGACGACGGCAGCGATGTTCAGCATGTTGAAGTGCAGAAAAGCAGTCCAGCTGTGTATGGAAAACTGTTCCACTGCGAAGCCAAACAGAAAAACCCGATAGGTTTCCGCATCGTTTGGCAATGTCTCGAAGTGCAGCCAGCCGAACACCAGCGGAAAGGTCAATGCAAACGCAAGCATGCCGCCCCATGACAAACAGGCATGCATGATCCAGCGCTGGCTGCTGCGCCTGGTGATGAATTTTTGCAGAACGAAATTATTCAACAGCAGCGTACCCAGTTTTTGCCGCTTCGCATGCGGTGCAAAAAACAGACGCCAGCCACGGTTGACGTACATTCGCGTCGGTGGCCGTTGGGCCCAGACGGCATAACGATAGGCAATGGCGAACGCCGCGAAGATCGATCCCACGGCGTAGGTGGTTAACGCCCAGTCGAAGTAATGCATCCAGCGGGAACCCACAACGATGCATGCAGTGGCGACAATCGCGGCAATGAATCCGGCACGAAAGCCGTTGCGGTCAAAGTACTTCACGGCCGCGCAGACTGCATGAGGGCTGCCAAACGGTATGTGTAACAAAAGGAATGAGCGCGGCGAATATCTGCGAAACCGTTCGCGACAAAACTGTCGCCGACGATGATTCTCGCGACAAAAACGAATCTATCCCACAGTTTTGCAATCCCGGCTGCGAATAGGCGCGGACTGTGAAGCTGGAAAAAAAATGTAGCCGAGGCGAAAGGAAAAGGGAAGGTCCCCTCCTCAGCAGAGGAGGGGTGGCTGTGCGCACGAATAAATATCGCGAAGCAACACTAGCGCCGCACAGACGGGGTGGTGTTGGTCTTTAAAATTACCCTATTGATCAGCACCACTATTACTTGCTTCGCCCTATCGGGCTCGCGTTCGCTCCAATCAAGGATGCTGCGCAATATTTTATTCGTGACGCGGCCAGCCCTCCTTTGCTTGCCTTTTGCCCGCGCCGACAGGAGAAACCACAACAGGATTGTCGGCGGGAAATGGTAATCCTACAAAACCGTCTCCCACACCAGCTGCCTGAATTTCGCAAATTGCTGGTATTTCAACATTTCACGATAATCCGCCAATTGGCAGCCAGCGTGCCATCTCTCCGGCGTGGCAACTCGAGAACGACTCATCGTTATTGGCAACGGAATGGCCGGCGCTCGTGTCGTGGAAGAAATACTTCAGCGTGCGCCCGGACAATACGACATCACGATGTTTGGCGCGGAGCCTTATGGCAATTACAACCGCATACTGTTAAGCAACGTTCTCAACGGGAGTCAGGACGCGACGGAAATCTTCATGAATCCGCTCGCCTGGTATCGCGAAAATGGAATTCATCTGCATGCGGGCGTAAAAGCCGCGAAGATCGACCGTCACCGGCGTGTCGTTATTGGCATGCCGCTGCAGAAGGACGCGCTTGCTTACAGTGTAGATGCTGAGATCGAGGCTACCGCGCCGCCGATCGAAGAGCCTTATGACCGCGTGATTATCGCGACCGGTTCTCGCCCGTTTGTGCCACCGATGGAAGGCTTCTGCGGGGCCGGCACTTTCCTCTTCCGTACCATCGATGATTGCGCCCGTATCGCGGATTACGCCAAAACCTGTCGACGCGCCGCTGTGATCGGCGGCGGGCTGCTCGGATTGGAAGCAGCGCGCGGGCTACTCACGCATGGTGTCGAGGTCACCGTTCTCGAAGCCGCACCGCAACTGATGGCCGCGCAACTGGACACAGAGGCCGGCGATATGTTGCGCAAAACCATCGAAGCGATGGGAATCAAAGTACTGTGCAACGCCATCACCACAAGAATTGTGCGTTGCATCACCGCAGATCGCATTTCTCACCTTGAATTCAAGGATGGTTCGTCGCTCGAAGCAGACATGGTGGTGGTCAGCGCGGGTATTCGTCCAATCACGGAAGTCGCCACCGCTTCGGATCTCAAGGTCAATCGCGGAATTGTCTGCGACGACCAGATGCGCACCAGCGATCCGGACATATTTTCGCTCGGCGAATGCGTGGAACACCGCGGCATGATCTACGGGCTGGTCGATCCCATTTGGGAACAAGCAAGGGTGCTTGCGGATGTGATCACCAGGACGCGGCCGGAAGCCGCCTATCAGGGTTCGAAGCTCGGAACCAAGCTGAAGGTGATGGGTGTGGAATTGGCATCGATGGGCGAAACCAAACCTGCCGGCCCCGCAGACGAAGTCATCGTTTATCGTGAGCCGGGGCGCGGCATGTATAAGAAGCTCATCATCCGCGATGAGCGGATTGCAGGCGCCATCCTCTTAGGCGAAGTCGAGTCTGCAGGCACGCTGATGCAAATGTTCATGGGCAACATGAAGGTGCCCGAACGCCGTGCAGATATGCTGTTTGGCGCGCCCAGCGGCGTGTCATTGCTCAAAGCCGCGGACTTGCCGGACAACGCGCAGATTTGCAATTGCAACGGCGTGAGCAAGAAGCAGATCGCAGATGCCATTCTCAACAAAGGTTGCCAGAGTGTTTCGAAGGTGAGCACCTGCACCAAAGCCGGTCTCGGCTGCGGATCTTGCAAAAGCCTGGTGGCGCAGTTGTTGGAATCGTATCTCGGTGAAGTGGCCTACGACCCGAGCGAACATTATTACGTTCCCGGCATAGCGCTGGAAAAATCGCAACTGGTGGCGGAAATCCGCAATCGTGGATTGAAATCCGTCAGCGAGGTGTTTCGCGAACTGGCCGGCGGCAAGGAAGATCCAGCCAGCAAAGTGGGCCTGGCATCGCTGCTGAAAATCCTCTGGCCGGACGAATATGAAGACGAACGCGACGCCCGGTTCATCAACGATCGGGTACACGCCAATATTCAAAAGGACGGGACGTTCTCAGTAGTACCGCGTATTTACGGCGGAGTTACCACTGCGGCCGAATTGATGCGAATTGCAGAAGTCGCGGTGAAATACCAGGTGCCGCTGGTTAAGTTCACCGGTGGACAGCGCATCGATTTGCTTGGCATCCGGAAAGAAGATCTGCCCGGTGTGTGGAAGGACCTCGACATGCCCAGCGGCCACGCATACACCAAGTCGTTTCGCACCTGTAAGAGCTGCGTCGGCACGGATTATTGCCGCTACGGCGTCGGCGACTCCATTGCTCTGGCGCAAAAAATCGAGCGCCGATTTCAAGGTATCGAATCGCCGCATAAGATGAAGCTGGCAACTGCAGGCTGTCCGCGCAATTGCTCTGAGGCCTATGTAAAGGACCTTGGCGCCGTGGCGATCGAAGGCGGCAAATGGGAAATCTATATTGGGGGCGCGGCCGGCGGCAGTGTGCGCAAGGGCGATTTGCTGTGCACGGTGGCTTCCCACGATGAAGTGTTGCTGTTGATGGGCCGCTTCATGCAGTACTACCGCGAGCACGGCAAGTATCTGGAACGCTCTTACGGCTTCGTCGAACGCCTCGGCATCGAGACTCTGCGCAACATCCTCGTGGAAGACAGTCTCGGCATTTGCGATCGGCTCGATAGCGAGATTCAGAAAGCAGTCGACGCATATAGTGATCCCTGGCAGGAGGCAATCCTGCCGATATATCCCGAACAATTTACCGGTCCGGAACTGGCATACGCGCTGGAGGTCGCCGAGAACAATGGCTGAACGTACGCTCACCACGCCCATGATCACGCTGGCTAACGCCAACTCTATCCCGATGGGACAGGGACGTTGCTTCGTGGTTGGCAACGACGAAATTGCCGTTTTTCGCCAACGCGATGGCCGCATCTTCGCGGCTCTCAATCGTTGTCCACACCGGCAGGGACCGCTCGCCGACGGCATAGTGGGTGACGGCCGGGTCATCTGTCCGCTGCATGCGCATCAATTCAATTTGGCAACGGGAGAGGGCAGCGAAAACTGTGAGCGCATTCAGACATTTCCAGTGGAAGTTGTGAACGGCAACCTGGTGATGAGTTACGAATGCGAACCATGTTAAGTGAAGCCAGGGGGGAGGAACACTGGCCGATAGCAAATGCTGATCACGCCGCAAATTGTTTGGCGTGGTTTTCCAGAAAGTCGATGACGTGGGAGTGTGCTTCAAAGTATTGCGGATCCTCCGTCAGCCCATTGCGATGGCGCGGGCGGGCAAACGGCACCTTGTAGACTTCTCCAACACGCGCTTCCGGCCCGTCCGTCATCAGAATGATGCGATCCGCCAGATACAACGCCTCGTCGATATCATGCGTCACCATGACCACGACCTTCCGGGATTGTTCCCAGGTTTCCATCAGAGTGTCCTGCAGATCGAGACGTGTCAGAGAATCCAGCATCGAAAACGGTTCGTCGAGCAAAAGAAACTTCGGTTCGATGGCGAGTGCTCGCGCCAGCGACACACACTGCTGTACGCCCAAAGACAGCTCCGCGGGTTGTTGGTGAGAAAATTCGCCGACACCGACCATGTCCATATACTTCTGGACTTGCTCTCGAATTTCCACTCGCGTGTAATGCGGAAACACTCGACGTACGGCCAGAGCGACGTTTTCTCCGGCGGTGAGCCAGGGCAGCAGGCAAGGAGACTGAAAAACGACTCCCCGGTCGTTGCCCGGTTCATCCACTTCCTTGCCGTTGAGCACCACGCCGCCGAACGTTGCCTTTTGTAATCCTGCAAGAATCGACAGAACGGTCGACTTGCCGCATCCGGAGTGGCCGAGGATGCACACAAACTCGCCGTCGCGCATCGTCGCATTCACATCCTTGATTGCAGTATAGGATCCTGCCGGAGTTTCAAATACTTTGGTCATTCCGGTTATTTCCAGTGAGGTTTTCATGAGGCACGCTCTTGGATCGCCGATGGGATTCTCAGTTTCACCACATTGGATTTCTTTTTCATGTGCACAAACTCGGCAAGTCTCTCGACAACTTCCGCGTGAATGCGTACGGCATTGGCGTCGTGCATGAGCTGAGCCGAGGAACGCGGACGCGGCAGTCGCACTTCAATCGGGACGCCCAGTTTCGCGCGCGGCGGCTGGGTCATCGGTACGATCCAATCGGAAAGCAGCAATGCTTCATCCAGGTTATTGGTCACCATGATCGTCGTCACGGCTTTGCCGGCTTTCGAGCACAGTCCGATCAATTCCTGCTGTAGTGTTGCCCTGGTCAATGCATCCAGTGCGCTGAATGGCTCGTCGAGCAGCAGAATTTCCGGTTCGGTGGCAAACGCTCGCGCAATTGCAACACGCTGACGCATGCCCCCCGACAGATGGCTGGGACGCTTGTGCAGAGCGCTTTTCAGGCCGACGAGTTCCAGATAGCGCTCGGACTGGTCGAGTTGTTTTTCTCTGGGCCACTGCGGCCAGGCGGCATCGACAGCAAGTCGGACATTTTCGAGGGCCGAGAACCACGGCAGAAGCGAGTAGTTTTGAAAAACGACGGAAGCTCGCGAATGTATTCCCGTCACCGCCGCACCGCCGATGGCGACCGTTCCGCTGTCCGCCGGAATCAGGCCGGAGAGAATATTCATCAAGGTGGATTTGCCTGCACTCATGGAGCCCACGATGGATACAAACTCCCCCTCATTCACGGATAAATGAACGTCTTTCAATACCTCACGCAAACCCTTGCCGGAAACAAACGACTTCGAGATGTTCCGAACTTCTACAAATGCCAATTCGTGTTCCTCCGCACTAAATCGATCGCAGACGGACTTCGACAAAACCCATCATGCGGTCCAGCAGAAAACCGACGATGCCGATGGTTAAAATGCACAACAGGATGTGGGCATAGATCAGGCTGTTGTATTCCTGCCAGAGAAAACCGCCAACACCCGGAGTTCCGGTCAGCATTTCGCTGGCAACAATGACCAGCCAGGCGATGCCGAGGCTCAACCGGTAGCCCGTAAACATTTGCGGCAACGTGGCTGGCAACAATACTTTTGTAAATGTCTGGAATTTCGTCAGCCGCAGGACCTTCGCGACATTCCAGTATTCCTGCGGAATCGATTTCACGCCGGCCATGGTATTGATCACGGTGGGCCACATCGAACACAAAGCAATCGTGAACAGTGCGGCAGGTTCGGATTTTTGAAATACAATCAAGCCGAGCGGCAGCCATGCCAGCGGCGAGATGGGACGAAGCACCTGAATCACCGGATCGAACATTCGGTTAAATGTCTTCGATAATCCGAGAATGAAACCCAAAGGCGTTGCCATGATGGCGCCGAGCAGAAATCCCTTTGCCACCCGCAACAGGCTCTTATACGCAAGGAGCAGAATCCCCTGATCCATTTCGCCACGCTTTACCAATGGCTGAATGATGTAGATCTTACTGTCCTGCCAGGTCTTCAGCGGAGAAGGCAGGTCCGTTACGGCAAGACTCATCAGTGTCCAGATTCCAAGCACGGTAAGAACACCTGTTAATGGCAGCAAGAAACGGACAAGACGATCTTTCATGGGTACCTTTCTAATCGCTCTTACCATCGACGCAGGATTCACAAATCACGATGCGCGGCTATGAATTGCAAATGACAGAGCGTACTTCTCCGCTTCATTCGGATTAAACGTGCCGTCGAATAACTTCACGGGCTGCATATCCTGGGTCTTTGGCGCAATTCCCATATCTTTCATCGCGTCCAGATAAATGTCCTGGCGGAGCACTTTCTTCACGATGCCGGCGTAGTCTGGCGCGGCCGGCACCATTCCCCAGCGGCGGAATTGCGACAACCACCAATAACCGAATGTCTTCAATGGGTAATTCGCTTCGCGCTGATTAAAGATCATGTAGTTCGGATCTTTTTCGATCTTGCCGTCTCCGTAGTCGTAGTCCCCCATCAGGCGCGGCAGGATGATTTCCGGCGGACAGTTGATATACGTCGTCTGCCCCACCACTTCGGCGGCTTTCCTGCGATTCTCAAGTTTGTCGAGCCAGGCGCTCGATAATTGCAAAGCCTTGAGAATGGCTTTCACGGTTTTCGGATTCTTTGCGGCAAAGTCCTCGGTAAATGCCAGTACTTTTTCCGGATGGTCCTTCCACATCTGTTGCGTCGTAATCACCGTGTAACCAATCTTGTCTGCAATCGCGCGTGCATTCCATGGTTCGCCGACACAGAAGCCGTCCATTTTGTCGACCTTCATGTTTTGAACCATCTGCGGCGGTGGAATGGTAATCAACGAAACGTCTTTGTCGGGGTTGATTCCGCCCGATGCCAGCCAATAGCGCATCCACATCGCATGAGTGCCGGGCGGGAAGGTCATGGCAAACGTCAAAGGATTGCCGGCGGCCTTCGCCTTTTCGGCCAGAGGCTTGATGTCCTTCGCGGTTTTTACTCCCGCAGTTTTCAGTTTGTTGTTCAGCGTAATCGCCTGTCCGTTACGGTTGATTACCCATGGCGCGATTATTGGTTTCACGGGTGAGCCAAGCAATCCCATGGTTGACGCGAAAGGCATGCCGATGAGCATGTGTGTTGCCTGATTGTCGCCGATGGTCAGCTTGTCGCGGATCGCCGCCCACGAGGCTTCTTTGGATATGACGGACTGTATGCCGAACTGCTTGAAGTAGCCCAGTTCATGGGCCATCACAATTGAAGAGCAATCCGTCAATGCGATGATGCCGAATCGGACGTTCGGAGTTTCCGGTGAATCGTCGGCGAACATCGCTCCGGCCCAGCCTTTGGGAACTCCGGAAAGCAGTCCTGCAGCAACGGATGTCGTCGCGGCTGTTAGAAATCGGCGCCGTGTCTGTTTCATGGATGATTACCCTCAGTTAAAAAGTCAGAACGTGTATGCTGCCATTGCGTAAGAGAAGCGATAAGCCTTTCCCGGCGTTGCGTTCTTCAGAAATGTGCCGGTGAAAACATTCGCGAAGCCACCCGTTAATGAGAGTTCCGGCCGCAGCGCATACGTTGCCTGCACATCTGCTTCCTGGCCGACGAAGCGGCCCGCATTGCCGGTCGCGTCTTTGGCGATTACCGCACCCGCTGCGTTGAAGAGCCCATCCTTGCGGCTGGCCAGCCACCACGAGTGATAGTTCCCATTCAATGAAAGCTTCTTTGTCGCTTTGAACTCCACGCCGGCACGCACCGCGTGAATGTTTTTCCATCCCACCTGATCGGCGAGCCCAAGCTTGTCGTGACCGGTGGGGTACAGTTGATCGAAGGTCTCCTGCTTGCCGTCGCCGGCCGTTTTATCGCCGGTGGCATAGTCGTATTCGGTGACGATGCGAGTCGCTTTCTTCACCTTCGGCAGGGTATATCCGGTGGACCAACGGCCAGCCCAGGCATGAATGGAGTCCGTACCGACAGAACCGGACTGCGCGACCATTTCACTGACATAGTCCAGGTGCGCCGGCAGTTTTCCGACAATGCGGCCGCCATAGAATTTCCTGCTCAGCAGACCCGGAGCGCCGGCTTCGGTCTTCGTGCCGCGTGCAAGGCGCCACAGCACATAAGGCTCGATTGTTGCTTTCGGAATGACCTGGTCGATGGAGCCGTAAGCGCCGTGGAGATCGTTTCCGCCGGAACTCTTGTTGAAACGTCCTTCACGAAAGTTCACCACAGATGAAGCAAACGCGTCGACCTTGTACCTGCCGTATTTAATTGTCATCTTCGCGGCGTCAAAGGAACGCGCCGTGTTGGTCCAATTGAGATGACCAATCAGCCTCATGTCGCCAAAGAACAGTTCCTGACGGCCGACTCGCAGTGAAAATGCCGGTTTATCGGAGCTGCCGAACTCCACATAGCCCTGGCGCAAATCAAAGGTGTCTTCATACGGCGCGGCATCCGGTTTGACGTTTCGACCCATGACCTGCGCATCCTGCGCCTGAACCATGAATCGCAGCCACGATGACGGAGCAACCCGCAGATTGAGGCGGAGTCGGCTCAATAAGAATGCATCGTCCGCATTTGCCTTGAACCCGGCCCCGCCGATACCTTCGAGTCGCACACGGTACTCGCCATTGAAGCGCAGCCATTTGGGCAACTCGCGATTCAAGCCGTCCGTGACATAGTGCACCGTTGGCGCCGCCGGCTTTGCAACTGGCGGTGTAGTCTGGGCGCTGAGAGCGGCGGTGAATAAAGCGATCACCAGCACTCCGTCTCCTATTCTGTATATGATTCTTCTCAAGTCGTTCCTCCTTTCCTATCCACGGCCATGCGTAATGCATGACGGTGGCCATTGCGAGAAACGGCCGTTGAAGCGCGCAGAAGTGTAAGAGAACAAAGGAATACAAATGAAAATGGAGACCGTAAATCGCACCGCGCACGACGCCACGATCCACACATTCGTGTAGGAATGCGCTGAATTTTTCTCACAAACGTGTAGGAATGCGCGGGCCCTTGGGAGATCAGCTACCGCCTATCGAGGAATCATCCGTCGGATAGCGATACCACAAAATCGGGTTGGATAGAAATCAGCGACGAAGAGGAATTATTTGCAAGTTGAACAGGACTTTTATTACAAATTCGTCCAGAAAATCCGGCCGATTATCACAAATGTGTAGGAGTGCAGGATTGGCACGCGGCCGCTATAGTCGTGCATCTATAGCGGCCGCGCACCGTTCCCCGGGGGTGAGGGGAACTGCCAACAAGGAAATAGACTGCGGGAGTCCTCATTTCGTTTAAATTTTTTCGCAATGTTGCGGCGGGGTGCTGGCCTACAAGGCGCTAATGTCGCCGCATCATGCAGAGCGCGATCAGTGCGGTTCCCAACAATATGATGCTGCTGGCTTCAGGAACCGACGTACTGGCAATGAATTCCTGCGGCCGGCCAAGGTTGCCGGACTGGCTGCCGGCAATTGGCGTAAAGAACCGTACATCTGCAAACAACTCGACGGCCTGCTGGTTGCTAAGACCCGACGTCGCTGCGCCTGCTGCCGAATGCCAACCGGCGACATCTGCATCGCCGGCGAATGGCGTGGGCGCGAACAAACTCCAGATCGTGTGGTTGATACTGACCGCGTTTGAACCGTCGAGATGTTCTTCGAGCTCCTCATATAACCAGGCTGCTTCCTTGTAGGCACTCACCCGATCGCCGTCCGCAACCAGTCCGCCGTAAGGGGTCATTTGTCCTTGACCCGAAAATATTTCTTCAAGCGTGAAAACGTTTGCCATCCACACTTCACCGACAGAGACGTCGTCTTTGAAGTCATCGCAAAGCATGGCGAACAACGTCGCCGAATCGTTGATGGAAAAGTTATACGGATAGACGTAGTAGTGTCCGTCGTTATAACCGGGGTTTACATTCACGAGTTTTAGTTTGACCGTCTCAGCGTCCGCCAGGCCGGATACGGCGAGTATCAATAGAAAGGGGAACAGCAGCTTTCGTATGCTCATCCTTGACTCCTCGGGACTCCTCTCGGGACCCTCGTGGGCGTCCTGCCCACGTGCCACGCTATGACGCGGTCAGAGGGAGGTCAAGGCGAAGTTCCGGATTCGGGGTGTAGCACCCGTCGCAGAAACGTGCGCGTTCGTTCCTGCCGCGGGTTGCCGATAACCACAGCCGGCGGGCCTTCTTCCACAATGACACCGGCATCCATGAACACCACGCGGTGTGCGGCTTCGCGTGCGAATCCCATTTCATGAGTGACGACAAGCATGGTCATTCCTTCTTCAGTCAGATCTCGCATCACGGCCAGGACCTCGCCAACCAATTCCGGATCCAGCGCAGAGGTTGGCTCGTCAAACAACATCAGCGAAGGATTCATGGCAAGAGCGCGCGCTATCGCGACACGTTGTTGTTGTCCGCCGGAAAGCTCTGCCGGAAACGACGTCGCTCGTTCCTGCAGACCGACACGCTGCAAACATTCACGCGCGATTCGTTCAGCGTCGGCAGGCGAACGCCGCAGCACGCGCTCCTGCGCGATAGTCAGGTTATGCAGGACGTTCAAATGTGGAAAAAGATTGAACTGTTGAAAGACCATGCCGATGTGACAACGGGCATCATCGATATCGACGTCCGGATGCGTCAATTCGCGTCCATCGACAAACACCCGGCCGGAACTTGCGGCTTCCAGCAGATTGATACATCGCAGCAGCGTCGACTTTCCGGATCCTGACGGGCCGATGAGACATACCAGCTCGCCGCGTCGAACCTCGAGATTGATACCCTTTAAGACCTCCACACTGCCGAACGATTTGCGCAATTGACGCAGGTCAACCACAACGTCCGAAGCCGAATGTTGTTTCATCCGGTTTTGAGTCTCCTGTTTTCGAGACGGCGCGCCAGATAGCCGAGCGGGATCGTGATCAAAAGATAGGTAAGGCCGGCCACTACCACCGGCGTCGGATTGGCGAATGCCGACGCCTGATCGTTGCCGAATTTCGCCAGCTCTACTTCTTTCGAGGTAACGCCAAAGAACAGCACCAGAGATGAGTCTTTGAACAGCAGCACCAATTCGTTGGTCAGCGGCGGTATGACGATACGCACGGCCTGCGGAATGATGATGGCAATCATGGCTTGCCAGTACGACATACCCAGCGAACGTGCAGCTTCCATCTGGCCTTTGGGCACGGCCTGAATGCCCGCTCGAAAAGTCTCGGCCATATATGCGGCGGAGACCAGGCCGAGACCCAATGCGGCCATGCCATAAACACCGCCGGGCATGGCAAAACCTGGAAAGCCGAGGGGCAAGCTGCCAATTAATAAAAAGATCAGCAATGCCGGTAACCCACGGAATATTTCAATGTAAACAGTGGCAAACCAGCGATAGAGAAGTGCTGAAGAAAGACGCATCAATGCCAGAGCCAGTCCGGCGATGAAGCCGAAACAATAACCGGACATGGTGTACACAACGGTATTTCGCAGAGCGATGGTAAATAGTTCCGGCAATCCTCGGATCGCGATGTTTCCATTCAGGAAGGATCTTCGAATAGCGGGCCAGTCTGCAGAGAGCATCAGAACGATGAGTGCAACCGTCGGAATGGCATATTGCAATAGCAAGGATACGTGGCGCCGTTGCTTTGGATTCACGGTTTTGTCGAAGGTGGAACGCCAAACCACTTGCGATAAATGGCATCGTAGGTTCCATCTTTCATCGCACTCTCGATCGCCTGGTTCAAAACCTCCGCCAGAGCATTATTGCCCTGTTTCAGTGCCAGACCGTAGTGCTCGCCGGTTTCGAGGTTCGTCGCCAGTTCGTATTTCGCTGCAAGTTCAGGTTTTTTCAACCAGGTCATCACCACGGGCATATCCTGGACCAGGACCTGGGCCTGACCGGTTTCAAGGCCCAACAATTGCTTTTGTGCATCGGCGAATTGGATAGCATCGAATCCCTTGCTTTTGACGTAATCCAGGCCTGTGGTTCCAGCAAGTACCGCAATTTTCAGGTTGCGCTTGCGCACTTCGTCAAGGGAATGAATGCCGCTTCCTTTGCGCACCAACATCGCCTGCGTCGCATCGAAATAGGGCATCGAAAAATCGATGTTCTTCTTGCGCTCGTCCGTAATCGTCATGCCTGCCGCCGCCAGGTCGCACTTTCCGGAATTCAATGCGGCGCCGCTTTTGATAACGGCAAAATCGATGTTGACGATTTCCTGTGAAACTCCGAGCTTCTTCGCAGCAAGGTTGACGATATCCACATCGAAGCCAACCACTTGCTTGTTCTCTGTGAATTGAAATGGTTCGTAGGGCAGATTTGTGCAAACGGTTAACTTGCCGGCCTGAACAAGTGATACGCCGGAGTCCGAATGGCCTCCGGGTGATTCTTTGTGGCAGGACGGAAGCAAGAGAGAGAGGAGAATCGTCGACCAGAAGAGCCTGTGCATGCCGCCGCATTGTAACAGCGATGAGTTGTCGGCGCAGGGTCGGAAGTGGCGAACTAAAGGTGCGGCGCGGGGGGTTCCCTAGCATTGCTGCGAATTGGACGCCAACTGGAGGTGCGCCTCATTGCCCTCCTGAGTCAGGAGGGCAGCGGCATCGAACGTTTTATCCGATGCCGCGGGGGGTGGTTCCGTAGCCGTCGCTTGTCGTTTTGGGAACCACCCCTCGCCGGAACTTCAGCTCACGTCCATTCCTCGGGAATGCCATTTCCACAGCTGTGCCTCTGTTGCGGAGATTGACACATCTTCACCACCTTCCATACAGTACAGACCGATGAGACAAATCATTTGCCTGGCTGGTCTTCTATTTTTCGCGCTGTCCGCGGTAACCGCTTTTGCCCTACCGGACCTGATCACCGTCTATGAAAAGGACCCGTTTGCCAAAATCAAAGGTGGCAATTGCTCGCTTTGCCACGAGTCTGCCTTTGGCGGATCGCGCAATGCGTTCGGTGACGCCTTTGGCGACAATCTGCATCAAATCACCCCGCTGTTGCGCGCGCAATTCCCCGATTACTTTTCCTATCCCGTCACCAGGGTCAACGACAATCTAACGATTCACTTTTCCGACCCGGAGAAAAAGTATGTCGTCGTGGAATCGCACGGAAAAAAAATCGAAGTGGGTGTGGACGACGTCACCATCGACGGCAAAAAGGCCGTTGTTCCAAAAGACTAATGACTGGCGATTTCGAACACCGTCAGCGCCTGCAGAGACTGGACAGTTGCATCGTCTCGGATGCCATGGACAAACTTGGCCATCGAGGAGTTGCGCCAGGACTGCAGCGGCTTTCAACAAACGCCAAACTGATCGGTCGAGTCCTGACTGTGCGGCTGGAAGATGCAAAAGGACGACTCGCCGAACGTCACCTGTGTACGACCGCCATTGAAGCAGCATTGCCCGGAGAAGTCATCGTCGTCGAACACCACTCCCGCAGCGATTGCGCCGGCTGGGGCGGCATTCTTTCGCGGGCAGCGAGAATACGCCAAATCGCCGGCGTGATCGTCGATGGCATGTGCCGCGACATCGACGAAAGCCGCGAGTTGGAATTCCCGGTTTTTGGCCGCGGTGCGACGCCAGCCACAGCGAGAGGGCGCGTCGTTGAGACAGCTTTCAACGTCGCCATCAATATCGGTGGAGTGACGGTTCACCCTGGCGACTGGGTGATTGCCGATGGCAGCGGTGTTGTGTTTATTGCGGCCGATCACTTGAAGGCAGTACTCGAGCAAGCCGAGCAATTGGCAACACGTGAAGCACGTCTGGTTTCGGATATCGAGGCAGGCACGCCGGTGAGCGAAGTCATGTCGCGGACTTATGAAACCATGATTCAAAAGGACAAGCCGTAGCCAGCGGCTCACTTCTTCAATTCATCCAGTAGTCGCTTCAATTCATCCAGCTTTGACCCGGCCTCGCCGAGTTTGCCTTCGGATGTCAGCCGCCGATAATCGTTGAATGCCTGGCTTGCCTGATCGATAAGCTGCTTTGAAGAAACGGCAACAGGCGGTGACGCTGCTGTCGAAGCGGTCGCATTCACCGGCGTGCTGGCCTGCCCGGACAGCAGCGACGCCAGCGCATCCGAAAATCGCGGGCCAAAGGCCAGGCGATCCTGCGTGATGAGCGCGACCAGCCGCAATTCGGGCATCGGACTCTTCTCGGCCTGCAGATAAATCGGCTCGGCAAAAAGCAAAGTTTCTTCCAGCGGAATCAATAACAGATCGCCTCGAATCACTTTCGAACCCTGTTGGTTCCACAGTGTCAGTTGCGACGAAAGCTGCGGATCCTGATCGATGCGCGCCTCAACATTCAGCGGGCCATCGATAAAACGCGTTTTCGGAAAGTGATAAGCGCGCAGTTTCCCGTAGGCAGCGCCATCGCTGCGCGCGGCCATCCAACCGATCATGTTGTTCTTGTTCGACGGGGTAAACGGAATCAGTGCTGCGAATTCCGCGTCCCGTTCGCCGGGAAACTGCATCAGGCTGAAGAAGGGTTCAATGGCGCTGGTCAAACGCTGGCCGGACTGCGAGCGGCTCTGCTGCGCGATGGTCCACTGATCTTCCTTGTTATAGAAAACCTGTTCGCGTGTGACATGAAAAGTCGAATACATCGCGGCCTGCGCTTGAAACAAAACTTCGGGATAGCGCACATGAACGCGCAGCATGTCCGGCATTGCGGATGCGGACTTGAATAAGACCGGAAAGACGTTTTGCCAGGCTTTAATTAGCGGATCTTCCGGTTCGAACACGTAGAAATTAACCGCGCCGTCATAGGCATTCACCACCACCTTCACGCTGTTACGGGCATAATTGACCGCTTCGCCGCCAATTTCAATGTGACGTGAATATGGATAACGGTCTGTCATCGTCATCGCATCCATCATCCAGTACAGCGCGCCGTCGTCGCCTATCACCAGGTAGGGGTCGTCATCGAAAGTAAGAAATGGCGCCAGCGTTGCCGTTCGTTCGCGAATATTTCGCCGCATCAGCAAGACGCTGCTGGAGGTGATGTCGTCGGAGAAGGGAACCTTTGTGAGATCTCCAATTTCCCAGGCCAATAACAGCCGGCGCAGCAAACCGCCCATGGGAATTCCGCCGCTGCCCTCATAGTTGGAGTAATTCCCGGTTTCGCCTTCCGGATAGTTGAACTCCTTTTGCGAAGTTCGGGCATAAACCGGCCAGTTTGTGATTTCTCCGAAATAGATTTCCGGCCGCTTGATTTGAATTTCCGGCGCCGTGCTTTGCACCGGCATATTGGAAAGAATGAATTGAGGCAGCCCCTCACGAGTGAAATCGCTGACCGTACTCATTGTTGCGCCATACCCGTGGGTGTATACCAAACGCTGATTGACCCAGTTCGTGCCGGATGGCAGCTTCAATAAATCCAGTTCGCGCGCTGCCAGCATTACCTGACGAGGCTTTCCATTAATGATATAGCGATCGATATCGACATCCCGGAAATCGTAGTAAGTACGAATTTCCTGAATCTGCCGGAGCGTCTCCTGCAAGGCGCGCCAATCCCAAAGCCGGATATTGTCGATGGTCGGACCGTGAGTGGAAGGATTGAAAATGGTATTTGTCGTTCGCGGCTCAAATGGAATCTCCTCGACCGAATCCAGGCCGTAGGCTTTGCGAGTCGCATCAATGTTATTTCGAATATACGGCGTTTCTTTGACGAACTGGTTAGGCTGAACGACAAACTTCGATACATATCCGGGAATGACAATACCGGCAATGACATAGGCGATTACCGGTATCAGAATTGCGATTGGCAGGTTGAGCAGGCGGCCCTGTCGAATATTGAGAAATGCGACAACAGCGCCGGCGCCCAATGCAGCGATGACCGCCCACAACCCGGGCAGAATAACGTGGTCGTCCACGTAGGTCACACCCGTTATCAGATTTCCTGACGTAAGAATCAGCGAGAAGCGGCTGATATAAATTTGCACCGCCACCGCGATCAGTACGATGCCTAATGCGGCGGAAACGCCGCGGAATTTGCCGGATGTATCGGTAATCGCCGTAACCACGGCCACAACGATGCCGATGAAACTGATGGCCAGGAACCAGCCGGCCAGCGCTTCCATGACAGGCAGCGAGAAAAAGTAAAACGACAACGGCTTCGCGAATATGGGATCCAGAGCGCCGGCCGCGGCAGGCCGATTGAGAAACAGCGCATACATCTTCCAATCGCCGCTGTAGGCAAGGCCAAAAAGCAAGCCCAATACCGACGCGGCCGGCGTTGCGAACTTAATGAAGTTGTCCAACGAAGGCACTGAAATGCGCTCGGTGCCGACTCGAATGTGCGACACCCGGCTGACTCCACCTTCCGGAATCACCATTTTGAAGAGCAGCCGAAGCAAAACTCCGGAAGCTATGCCAAAAGCGAGAAAGGTGACGCCCTGGGCCCGCAACTGATACCAGTACACCTGAGCATAGCCCACGCTGGAAAACCAAAGTTGCTCGACGTAAACGGAGGCGGCCTGCAAAAGCATCACCAGCGCTACCACCAGCAAGCCAAGACGCAAAAGAAATCGGCGAACAGCTTTCGGATCGAATTGTTCGGGATATTGAACACGTGACATGTCAGAGGGATGGTACCACTTCTTCCCTTCCTCAAAGTTTGGCATCATATTCCGTCGATGCATTCATCAGGAGGAACCGTTTCATGAAAATCTGTATGGTTGGGCAGGGTGCTTTTGCCAAAAAGCATCTCGATGGGCTGGCGCGTATCAAGGGAGCGGAAGTCGTGACTATCGCCGGCGGCAGCCCGGAGTCCACGGAAGCCGTCGCGAAAAAATATGGCATTCCCCACTGGACCACGAAGCTGGACGAAGCTCTCGCCCAGCCGGGCGTTGAAGCCGCGATTCTGACATCCCCCACTCAAATGCATGCGCGCCAGGCCGTTCAGGTGATGCGTGCGGGCAAACATGTGCAGGTGGAAATTCCCATTGCCGATTCACTGGCGGATGCCGAACTGATTCAAAAAGTAGCCACGGAAACCGGAATGACCGCAATGGCTGGACATACCCGACGGTTCAATCCAAGCCATCAATGGATTCACAACCGCATTAAGAAAGGCGAATTGACGCTGCAGCATTTGGTGGTGCAAACCTTCTTTTTCCGGCGCACCAACATGAACGCTGAAGGCAAACCGCGCAGCTGGACGGATCATCTGCTATGGCATCATGCTTGTCATACGGTCGATCAGTTTCAACATCAGACAGGCCAGACCGCGTCGGAGGTTCATGCGATTCAGGGTCCAATACATCCCCAACTGGGAATCGCAATGGATATGAGCATTCAGATGAAAGTGCCTTCCGGCGCGATCTGCACGCTCGCGTTGTCGTTCAATAATGAGGGGCCACTGGGAACGTTCTTCCGCTACATTTGCGATAACGGCACATACATTGCCCGCTACGACGAACTCATCGATGGCGCCGACAAGCCGATCGATGTCTCAAAAGTGGATGTATCGATGGATGGCATTGAGTTGCAGGATCGTGAGTTCATCGCGGCGATTCAGGAACGGCGGCAACCACGATCGAGCGTGGAGCAGGTCCTGCCGGCCATGCGCACACTCGATCGGCTGGAAAAATCTCTGAAGTGAGCAAGCCCAACTTCGATCCCGGCTTTACCCAGCAAGTCGGCGGTGTTCTGCGGCGAGCCATCAACAAGGATGGCACTTTCAATGTGCGGCGCCGCAGAACACATTGGCGAGACGTTCATCCATATCTGTATGTCATCAATCTGAGCTGGCCGGCATTTCTAGCACTGGTTGCCTTCAGTTATCTGCTGGTGAACACGGTGTTCGCCACGGTGTATTTCCTGCTCGGTCCGGATGCGCTGCAAGGACAGGACATTCACGAAGGCGCCAATCGGTTTCTGGTCTCGTTCTTCTTCAGCGCCCACACGCTGACAACCGTGGGCTATGGCAGCCTCGCGCCACACGGTACTGCTTCAAATTTAGTCGCCGTATTCGAAGCCCTTGTCGGCCTGTTGGGATTCGCTGTCGCTACCGGACTGCTCTTTGGCCGCGTTTCACGCCCCTCGGCGCGGATCGGCTTCAGCACCAATATGATTGTCGCGCCGTATCAAAATGGCACAAGCTTGCAGTTTCGTATCGTCAATCTGCGGCCGAATCTGCTCATGGAGCTGGAGGCCAGCGTCCTTCTCATGATGGTCGACGGGCCGCCGGGGTCGCTGACACGCAGTTATCATCGGCTCACACTGGAAAGAGAAAGAATCTATTATTTGCCGCTGACCTGGACAATAGTTCATCCGATCGATGCCAATAGCCCGCTGTACGGCAAGACAGCGGCGGATCTCGAACACCTTCAGGCAGAGTTTCTGATTCTGATCAAGGGTTACGACGATACCTATAGTCAGATGGTTCATGCCCGATCCTCGTTTCGCTACGACGAGATTGCCTGGAACGCCAAATTCACCGCAGCGTTTCATATCGATAGCGGCGGCGATGTCGTTCTGGATGTGGATAAAGTCAGCAGTTTTACACGTGTCTCTTCGTGATAGTTCAGCCTGCCTATTTTTCCTCGACATAGCGTTGGCGCGGTTTGTCCCAACGCAATACTGCGCAGCCGGCACATTTCTCGTTCCAACCCTCAATTGCAATGAAATTCAGAGTCCAGCCCGGCGCCAGCGAAGTTGCATAGTAGGCGATTTCAGGACTGCCCTCGTATTCGAAGCCCTTTATATAGATCGGCCCTGGCTTGCGGCTGCGCATCACTTCAATCAATTGCGTCGTCGGCGCAGCGAGTTGGACATACTGTCCATCTTTGCGAAACCATAGATACAACACATTGAAGCCGACAAATGCGGCGCAGTATGCCACTCGAAACGAGGGACGCTTCAACTGCAGCAGCAAATACGCGGAAGCCGCCATGAAAATTGCAGATGCGATATAGACGCTGCGGCTCGGCAGCTGCCGGTCATAGATCAAAAACATATACGGGGCCATGCCGATGGCCGGCGCGATCAGCCCAAACGCCAGGGCGCGATACGGCAGGTTCTTCTTCAGATCGATGAGCAGCAAGGCGACAAGAATGGCAAACCACGGCCAAAGTAGTCTGATGAGGCTGCGCAACAACAGCAGGACTGCTTTGACACCGATGCCGTAACCGTTTGCCGCGATTAAGTAGTTTTGTTTCCAGGTGAGAAGAAAGACGACAGCAAAGACGAGAGTTGGAACGAGGAGCCAGAGATAGCGGCGTGTTTGAAATGTTGCATCACGCAGGTAATCGGCAAGCGGAATAAGAATCAGCAGCATCACACCAGACTCTTTTGAAAACAACGCCACGAAATAGCACAACACACTCCAGCCAATGCGGCGTCGAAGCCAGAGAATCAGCGCCGCCAGTGCAAATGCCGTAACCAGCGGATCGCTGATTGCGGCGAGCCACATGACGGCTTCCTGCGGCGCCTGGAAAACCGCGAATGTCAAAGCGGCCAGATTCGCGGAGGATTTCAGCAGCGGAATCTGCCGCAGAAGCACACGAATCAGAAGGCAATTCAAGCAATGAAGTGCGATGCTGAAAGCGTAGAAAAAGCCGGAGCGGTAGCCGAAAAAGGTCTTCAAAATTCCGAACGCCAGATCGCTGGTCGTACGGAACATCTCAGGAGGAGTTGCGAGGATATATCCGGGATCTGCCTTCAATAACTCGACAGCATTCAGCTTTACAAAATCATCGGCGATAAATCCGTTGTTGAGTGCCGGCAGGTAGGCAAGAACTCCAAGCGCAACGATTCCAGCAATCCAAAGACGCTCCCGTGTCAGCACTGCAGGATGAATGTCGAAAATGCTATTCCGGAATCTTCATCTGATCGCGAGAAACAATCACGTTGCCGCTGAAATTGCGCTTCACCTCAGAAATATAGGTATCGTCGGTGGCGCCGCCGCGATTGCCGCCGGGGAGCAGGTGATACAGCACCACATTTCGGACCTTGGCTTCGCTGGCCATGCGTCCGACATCTTCCGTTGACGAATGAGTTTCCAATACGTGACGGCCGATGCTTTCGACATTGGGATCGATGTTGCCGTATTGACTGCGGGATGCCATGGTCATTGCTTCGCACACGAAGTAGTCCGCGCCGCGTGCCAGTTCTATGAGATTTTGGGAATACGCGGTGTCACCGGACAGCACGATGGAGCGATCCGCAGTATTGAAGCGATAGGCAAACGAGCGATACATCATCCTGGCTTTGTTGCGCTCCGGGAAATGAGTGTTTTCCACTGCCTGAACGCGAACCTTTTCGTCGCGAAAGATCTCCGTGACCGTGGGAGCGGAATAATCTTTGCCTGAAAAAATAGTTTCCGGTCTCACCGTGCGGCCTTCATCGACGCTGCGAATATCCACGTTGCCCTTGAAAAATGCGATCGCACCCTCAACCATCGCCTTGGTGCCGTATGGGCCATGAACCACGGCCGGAGTCGGATTGGTGTTGCCGCCCGTCCACTTGAGCGATAGCAACGCCGCAAGATCGATAGTGTGGTCGTCGTGCAGGTGGGAGACGAAAACATTGCGAATCGAAGCCAGACCAATACCGGCTTCATTCAATCCGCGTACAGCTCCGTAGCCGCAATCAATGAGATATGGGGCGCCGTCCACTGTAATCACTGCGGAGGTTTCGGCGCGGCTGAGATTGACGCTGGGGCCTCCCTGCGTGCCGAGCATAATCAGCCTCGTACCCGAAGCTGCCGGTGCGGCCGCCGCTCCTCTGCCGGCCCGGCCGCCGGCCGCCGGCGCCCGCTGCGCGAGAATTTCGGGAAACCACGTGGCGCCGGCTGCTGTACCTGACGCGACGGCAAACATTTTCATCAACGCACGCCGGCTCAATACGGATTCTGCGTGAAGTGTCTCTTTCATGCGACCTCTCGGTCGGTGAGAATATCATGAAGAGATTTAAGCTTTACCTGTTATGCACAGTTTATTGCCGCTCAGCGGCGTTGCCATTGTAGTCATCGGTCTGGCCCTGCGGCTGCGCACCAGTCTCGTGGTTGTGGCTGCCGGGCTCGTCACGGGCCTGACGGCGGGATTACCGCTTTTTGCACACGGTGGAAAAATCGGAATAGTCGACATGCTCGGCAAGGCCTTCACCGACAACCGGCTGATGACGCTTTTCATCATCACGCTGCCGGCCATTGGCATGGCTGAACGCTACGGTCTGCAACATCAGTCTGCTGCCTGGATCAAACGAATTCGTGCCGCAACGCCAGGCCGACTCTCGGCGATTTATCAATTGTTTCGTGTGGTCAATGGGGCGCTGGCTCTCCGGCTGGGAGGCCATGCGTCGTTTGTTCGTCCGCTGATTTTTCCCATGTCGATTGGAGCGGTTCAGGCCAGGCTTGGCGTTGTTCCCGAAGAAACCGTGGAAAAAGTCAAAGCCGCAAATGCAGCCGCGGAGAACTACGGGAATTTTTATGGCCAGAATCTCTCGCCGGTACAGGCGGGAATATTGCTGGTTTATGGAGTGATGCAGGGCCTCGGCGTCAGCGTTGGAGTGTGGCGTCTGGTGGGGTACACCATACCGATCGTTATTGTTTCGCTTGTCCTTGGGTTCATTCAATTCTGGTGGTTGGACCGTTCGATTCGACAATTAAAGAAAGCTCATCGGTAATGACCACGCTTCTGAGCCTCGAACTGGTATATGTGCTCGCCGGTATTGTCCTGCTCGTTTTTTCGCTGTTGACCTTCGCCGATCGAAGCAATCCGAACCGGGTTGCGAGCGGATTGTTCTGGTTGATTCTCGCTGTCATTTTCGCCTTGGGCGGTACGCTGCCGCATTGGCTGACCGGCGTCATGGTGCTGCTCATGGTCGCGCTGGATGGTTTAGGGCGTGTTCGACGCGGCCACCCTGCAAACGATGACGCCGCCAGTCCACAGCGTTATGCAAGGCGGCTGGGAAATCGAATTTTCATTCCGGTATTCGCGGTCCCGATGACGACGTTCGCGATTGCCATTGTCTGCCGCTGGTTGAATTACGACCCGGGCCGGGGAGCGCTGATCGGTCTGGCGGCCGGCGGTTGTCTTGCGATGGTGCTGATCCTGAAGCTGACGGGGGGAAGCATCCGGGAAATGTTCGAAGCCGGAAACCGGCTCAACGAGACGATGGGCACGGTGAACATTCTGCCGCAGCTGCTGGCATCGCTGGGCGTGATCTTTACGGCCGCGAAAGTTGGAGACATTATCGCGGCCGGAATCCAGCACGTTGTCCCTGCCGACAGTCTGTTTCTTCTGGTCGTCGCGAATTGCCTGGGAATGACCCTTTTCACAATTGTCATGGGAAATTCTTTTGCTGCATTTCCAGTGATTTCGACCGGCGTTCTGGTTCCGCTCATTGTCAAACCCTTCGGCGCCGATCCGGCGATGGCGGCAATTCTCACCCTGACCGCAGGCTCCAGCGGCACGCTGATGACGCCGATGGCCGCCAATTTCAATATAGTGCCGGCGGCCCTGCTGGAACTTCGCAATACGTATGGCGTGATCCGCTTTCAACTGCCGTTCGCGCTGGCGATCTGGATTTGTCATGTGCTGCTGATGTGGGCTTTTATTCGCGTATTGGCGTAATCTCCCGTCACATCGCCTTTGTTTCAGACCGCGCGCTCGCTTATTCTTCCTGCACGAAGACATCGAGATGGATAAATACAGAATCGGCAAATATCAATTAGAGATTCCACCCAATTTCGCCCTGCCCGGTTATCAACAATCGATGAAATTGTATGACCGCTTCCTGCCGGTGTTGGCCAGGCACATCAATTCCAATCGACTCATCATCGACGTTGGCGCCAATATCGGAGACACCACGATTGCCATGTTGCAGCGCTGCGAGAACTCATTCCTTTGCATCGAGCCTTCCGATGTTTTCTTTCCCTACCTCGAAACGAATCTCAAAATGCTTTCGCCTGCGGATGCTTCCCGCATCAGCACTGTGAAGAGGCTGGTTGGGACCGGAAAAATTTCAGGAACGTTGAATCATAAGGCGGGCGGCACAGCCAGCTTAGGTGTGGTTCAGGATTCGGCTTCGGCAACGCATTTTGCTCTGGACGAGCTGGTCGAAGCAGTGTCGGACGTATTGCTTTTGAAGGTGGATACCGACGGCTTTGACTTTGATGTCATCCAGTCGGCAGAACGGATACTGTCGAGTTCTGAGCCAATTCTGTTTTGGGAAAATGAGATTTCCGAAGACTTTCAGCAACAGGGTTATCACGACTTATATTCATCGCTCTTCAACAAGGGATACAGGCACGTCTACATCTTTGACAATTTCGGAAATCTGATCAGCGAGGAATCTGACTTTGAAACCTTGCGATGCATCAATTCCTATCTCTACAGCATGCACAAATACCGCTGTACCCGAACTTTTTACTACACCGACATTCTGGCGTCGACGGACAAGAATCACAGCATGGTTCAGCGCGCCGTCGACGACTACAAACTGAATTGGATAAATCGATAACAATCTGGGGAACGCTCAATCGATTCTGGCTATTCCCGTGAGGTTGCTCTCCCTGTAGTCGTTCCAATTGGCGGCCAGGATGGGATAATCCCACTCATTTCCATAGCCGGGCTTCCAGCAACGTACACCGGGAGCTTTGAACCCGAGTTGGGAAACCAGGTTCACCATGCAGCTGTCGATCATGAAATACGCAGAAGCTCTTTCAAGTATCAACAGCCAATCGAAAACGCTGTCGGTTTCATTGGAAATCTCGATTCGCCGCCCAGGAGCTCTTTCCGCGGCCGTTTCCACGGCAATCGATCTGTCGGATGCCGCTGTCATGACGACGTGGTATGGAGTGTCACCGACCAGCCTTTGGTAAAGTGCTTCTTCTCGCTGAGCGTTCCGCCGGAGGACGAGGCGATTCTTTTCACTGAAAGGCACCCTGGCCACACTGTATTTGTACTCGTCAAAATGCTGCTTCGAGGCGAGCCACAGGCTGGTAAAACGCTCGTATCCCGGAAAGCCGAATGCCAGCGGCATCACCTGCTCCGGCTGAAATTGCGTGACTGCGGCAACCGAGTCCTGCAGATCGTAGCTGCTGACCGGAATAAATTTCACGTAGTCGACGACCGGCTCAAACATCGGCAGGAGCGAATGATGAATGGGCCAGATCACCTGTTGCCGCCGCCGTTGAAAATACGACGCGATGGGGAGACAAATGATGATGTCGCCAATCTTACCAGGTTGAATAATCGCAATCGTCATTCGCTACTTACCCGCGGCCAGCTCGTGCAGCAGCTTGCGGAATTTTGCTTCGAAGTGCGCCAATGAGATCGGGGTGGCGGTCAGATTTGCGTGGCGTTTTTTTTCGTAAAGCTCGGGTTGAGATTCAAGCCCGGACAAGCGTGAAATCACATCGTCCGTCGAAGCGTTGACGATGGCTTCCGGATTCAACAGGTGGACGCAGCTGCCGTCATAAATTGGAACTGTACCCGCAAACCATGCCTGAAAGGGCTTTTCCGTGATGTATTTGGAATCCTTGGAGTTCTCAAGGCAAATCATGTATCGATAGCGCGATATCCAGCGCAGGAAATCCAGTCCGAGCGGAGCGCGATAATCGACATTATTCAGAAGTTTCCCCGCGGAGTGAACCGGCTTCCACTTGTTTATTTCCTGAAATAAGGCCAGCCGCTTTTCCGCCAATTCCCCGATGTCGCCCGAAGCAACGAAGCAACAAAACTCGCTCTTCTTTTCTTTCAGCAATTCCTGCCGCAGCTTGTATAACTCTTCGACCGGAACATCAAAGTGTACAGCGGCATATGGGAATGGAATGAAGTTACAAGGCTGCTTCGGCGGATAGATGCCAATCACCGCTTTATATTTGTACAAGGGGGCGTGAGGTTTGAATATTTTCCAATTTTCATTGCTGAGAAGAACGACGGGAAGACCTTCCGGAAATTCATGTTTTCGCCAGATACTCGCGATCATGAGATCCGGCGATTCGGTTTGCCGGATAATCGTAACGCTTCCTTCACGCAGAAACGTCAGAAGCAGATTCGCAGCCCAGCGTATAAAATTGCCATCGGTTTCTTCAGTGAAACAGATGCGGACGGGTCGTTTCAAGTTAACGCCTGGCTGGCTCAATCTCTGCGCTCCGAAAATGTGCGGCCATACTTCAAAAAACTTCCGGCATCGCCGGCATCGCTACATGTCATTGCCTATTTTAGTTTAGCCGTTGTAAGTTTCGTCTGTTCGACCAAGAGACCCTGTAACACTGGAGACCAAATATGAAAACCGAAGACTGGATCAGTCTTGTTGTTGCCGCGATGTTTCCTGTGATGCTGGTCATTGAAAAACTTTGGCCGGCGCGGCAATTCCCCCGCGTCCGCTACTGGAATGTGCTGGGTATCAGTCTCTTTTTTTACACCGGTTTGCTGAATGTATTGATCCTCAATGCGCTGCCTGCCGACTGGTTGCAATCGCACCAACTGTTGCATCTGTCGAAGCTTGGGATTCTTCCCAGCATCGTCATTGGCCATATGGCAATAACGCTGGCGACATACGCCTGGCATCGCGCGACACATGAGATCAATTTTCTCTGGCGCGGCTTTCATCAAGTGCATCACGCGCCTCGGCATCTGAATATTTATGCCGCCAATGTGATTCACCCTACCGATCTTGCGGTTTACGTGGCGCTACCCGCCGTGATCGCACTCTTTGTGCTGGGCGTCGATCCTCTCGCGGCCGCGATTTTGGCCAACATCTCGGGCCTCAACGCCTTCCTTCAACACTGGAACGTCAGCACCTTTCCAGCACAGTGGGATCCGAAGCTTGGAATTCACGTGACTTGAAGTCGC
>JADMIO011482798.1_pt1 | contig 48769 bp, 50 predicted proteins | sample 8958161 | NCBI WGS metagenome assembly JADMIO01 (sample SAMN16585339, study PRJNA669376) | soil metagenome | isolation source: Crop rotation soil | place: USA: Cullars Rotation, Alabama | collected 2011
CCGCCCGCCGGTCATGGTGTCGGCGCCGGTCTCCACCAGGGTCACCTTCCACGGCTCGTGGTTGGTGGCGTGGTATTCGATCGAACCCTTCTCCAGGTCCACCGTCACGTCGGCGTTGTGGAGCACGTAGTTCGCGAAATACTCCTTGATGATGTAGCCCTTGTAGCCAAGGCAGATAATGAAGTCGTTCATCCCGTAGTGAGAGAACAGCTTCATGATGTGCCAAAGGATCGGCCGCCCGCCGATCTCGATCATGGGCTTGGGGCGCAGGTGGCTTTCTTCCGAAATCCGCGTGCCGAGGCCGCCCGCGAGAATGACCGTCTTCATGTTGTCTCCGGAGGCGGGGGTCGCCGTCATCCCTGCCACGCGCGCGTCTGTAAAGGGCTTTTTCCCCAAGACGGCAAGGGCGGGCCGCGCCCGGCTGCGACAAATTGCGGCCCGCGCGGCGCGGCGGCGTCATTGCAGGCGTCCGGCTTCCGCCCCAATTGGAGTCCAAAGCGACGGCGGCGGGTCTCTCCCGCCTTTCGGAATGTTATGTTGACTTTCGCCGGCCGGGCCATCACGTCCGGCCCTCGATTTGTTCGCGCTGTGTCACGCGAAGCGAATTGCTGAGCCGGAGCTGCCGTCGTCCATGGCGATCTTGCCCAAGATGAACCCCACGTCCCCGCTTACCAAAGCGCTCAAGCTGGGGGCGGTCTCGTTCATGTTCGCGGGGGTGTTCAGCCTCGTCAGCAACATCCTGTACCTGGCCCTGCCGATCTACACGATGCAGGTCTACGACCGGGTGCTGAACGGCCAGAGCCAGGCGACCCTGATCGTCCTGTCCGTCGGCTGCCTCGGCGCCTTCATGATCTCCGGCGTGATCGACCACTTCCGGGCCCGGGTGCTGATCAACTTCGGCGTGGTGTTTGACGAGCGCACGGCCGGTCCGGTGTTCACCACCCTGTTCGACGCCGTGGTCCGCCGCGACGCCAACGCCCGCTCCCAGGCCCTGCGCGACCTCGACGCCCTGCGCCAGACCGTCACCGGCTCGGCCATCGGGGTCCTGTTCGACCTGCCGTGGATCCCGATCTTCATGGGCGTGCTGTTCATGATCGATCCGCTCGTGGGCGCGGCTAATCTCGGCGGCGGCGTGGTGCTGCTGGTGCTGGCCATCCTGCAGGACCGGGCCTCGCGTCCCGCCCTTAAGGAAGCCAACGACGCGGCCCTGCAGAGCTACGCCTTCACCGACGCGGCGCTCCGCAACGGCGAGGTGGTGCGGGCGCTGGGCATGCTTCCGGCCATCGGCGACCAGTGGTCACAGTACCGCGCCGTGACCATGGAGCGCAGCGCCCGGGCCAGCGACCGGGCCAGCGCCTATTCCAACGCCATCCGCGTGGTCAGCATGGCCATGCAGATCGTGGTCGTGGGCCTCGGCGCCTGGCTGGTCATCACCGGCAAGATCGGCCCTGGCGTGATGTTCGCCAACATGATCCTGGGCTCGCGCGCCCTGCAGCCGATCCAGCGGGTGGTCGGCTCGTGGTCGATCATGGTCAACGGCCAGCAGGCCTACGACCGCCTCGCCCGCCTGCTCGAGGGCTATGAGCCCCCCGCCCCCGTCACCCTGCTGCCGCGCCCCGAAGGCCGGCTCAGCGTCGAGGCCGTGAGCTTCGCCCCGCGCGGGGCCGCCAGCCTGGTCCTCAACGGTGTGACCTTCCAGGTCGGCGCCGGCGAGACCCTGGGCATCGTCGGCCCCTCCGGCGCCGGCAAGTCGACCCTCACCCGCCTGCTGGTCGGGGTGTGGAAGCCGGGCTCGGGCGTGGTGCGCCTCGACGGCGCCGACGTCTACCAGTGGGAGCGGGGCTCGTTCGGCTCCTACGTCGGCTACCTGCCCCAGGACATCGAGCTGTTCTCCGGCACCGTGCGCGGCAACATCTGCCGCTTCCGCCCCGACGCCGACGACGCCGCCATCGTCAAGGCGGCCAAGCTCGCCGGGGCGCACGAGATGATCCTGCGCCTGCCCCAGGGCTACGACACCCAGCTTGGCGAATCGGCCTCGGTGCTCTCCGTGGGCCAGCGCCAGCGGGTCGGCCTGGCCCGCGCCCTGTTCGGCGACCCCGCCTATATCGTGCTCGACGAGCCCAACGCGGCGCTCGACTCCGAGGGCGAGACGGCGCTGCTGTCGACCCTCGACATCCTCAAGCAGGGCGGGGCGACGGTGGTGATCGTCTCCCACAAGCCCAACGTCTTCCGCAATGCCGACAAGATGCTCGTGTTGAAGGGCGGCCGGGTCGAGCTGTTCGGCCCGCGCGAGCAGGTGATGGCCAGGATCATGCAGGCCGCCGCCGCCCCCGCCGTTCCCCAAGCCGAGGCTGCCCGATGAGCAGGACCGAGAAGAAGGGCGAGCTGGTCGTTTTCCGGCCCCTGACCGCCTCTCCCGACGAGCCGATCAGCCACGCTCAGAAGCAGAAGCTCGCCGCGCCCATCCTGGCCGGCGGCGTCGTCACCGGCCTGTTCGTGGTCGGCTTCATCGTCTGGGCCAGCCTGTTCTCGATCTCCGGCGGCGTGCCGGCGCCCGGCCAGGTCGTGGTCGAGGACAGCCGCAAGTCGGTCGCCCACCTCGACGGCGGCGTGGTCCGCAAGGTCCTGGTCCACGAGGGCGAGACGGTGAAGAAGGGCCAGGTGCTCTACGAGATGGACAACACCCAGGCCCAGGCCCAGGTGGACGTGCTCTCGGTGCAGTACGACGCCCTGCTGGCCCAGCGGGCCCGGCTGGAGGCCGAGCTCGCCGACCAGTCCTCGATCACCTGGCCGCAGGAGCTGCTGGCCAAGAGCGGCGATCCCCGCGTCGCCCAACTGATGCGCGGGCAAAAGACCCTGTTCGACGCCAGCCGCGGCGTGTTCCAGAGCCAGTCCGGCGTGCTGTCGCAACGCCAGCAGCAGCTCGAGAGCCGCATCGCCGGCCTCAACGCCCAGGTCAAATCCGTCGACGAGCAGCAGGCCCTGACCGCCGACGAGCTTGGCGGGGTCAACTCCCTTTACGAGCGCGGCTACGCGCCCAAGAGCCGGGTGCTGGCCCTGCAGCGCAACCAGGCCGGCTTGGTCGGCGAGAAGGGCGCGCGCCAGGCCGACATCGCCTCGGTCGGCCAGGCCATCGGCGAGAACCACATCCAGCTGGCGCAGCTGCGCGAGCAGCGCGCCACCGAGGCCGCCGACACCCTGCGTCAGGTGCAGGTGCAGATTTCCGACGTCCTGCCCCGCCTGCGGGCGTCGCAAGCCGTCCTCGACCGCACCCTGATCCGCTCCCCCGCCGACGGCGCCGTGCTGGGCATGACCCAGTTCACCGAGGGCGGCGTCGTCCGTTCCGGCGAGCGCATGCTCGACGTCGTGCCCGAACACGCCCGGCTGGTGTTCAAGGTGGCGATCCGCCCGGACCACATCGACGAGGTGAAGCTGGGCATGACCGCCAAGGTCCACCTGTCCGCCTATTCTTCCCGCTCGGTGCCGCCGATCGACGCCAAGGTGATCACCATCTCGGCCGACCGGATCACCAACGAGAAGGGCGACGCCTTCTACTCGATCGAGCTGGAGGCCAATCCGGCCGCGCTGAAGGACCTGGGCCCCAACGTCAAGCTGACCCCCGGCATGCCGGTCCAGGCCATGATCGTCACCGGCGAGCGCACCGTGATGCACTATCTGCTGAGCCCGCTGGAATCGACCTTCGAGGCCGCTCTCCGCGAGAACTGACCGGTCCGATTCGGCCACCGCGCCGTCGGGTCGGGCCGGCAGAGGCGCCGCCGTCCGCCAAGGCGCCTGCGACAAAGTAGGCTGCGGATTTGCGCGCCCTATGTTCTTGCCCGCCGCCAGCTATCGCAAAGCCGGCGCCGGAAGTTCTGACAATCTCTTAACGAAAGCCGCGCCGTTCCCACCGCGTTGCTTTGATTTATTCTCGTTTCATTTGCGGCTATGTCGGCTGGCCGACAGGCCTGGCCGGAGTCGGAGCGCGGCTTGCCCCTTGAGTTGCAAGGAATGTCGGGCCAACGGAGCCGTTCAACAATGCTTGGAGGCGCGGCGCCTTTCTTGTTGCAAGTTCGATCGGATGGGCTATGAAGGCTGTTGGGGCGTTCGATCCCTGTCGGACCGCGGAGGGGCGGGACGGCGTGGAACGATTGGGCGACTCCATGAACCTGTTTTCGGGTCCGGTGCTGGACCCTGTTTTGCGGTCCGGGCGCTGAGCCCAACCAACAAAGATTGGAGAGCCTAAATGACTGTCTACGCTTGGTCCCAGATCACCACGTCTCAGGGCCTGCAGTTCACCAACGGCGACACGGTCGCCTTCGACACCGGCGGCAACGCCAAGGATGTCGTGGTGAACGCCGGTGCTGCGATCACCACCCTGACCTTCGGCGGCAAGACCATCACGCTGCAGAACACCCAGCTGACCGGCAACCCGTCCGAGTTCCTGTTCCTCGACGGCTCGCAGCTCGGCGTCAACTCGACGACCGGCAACGGCGTCGCTGGCGGCTCCACCCTCTCGGGCGTGAACGACCAGTACGTCGGCAAGGTCGACGCGGCCGCCAACAACGGCCAGGACACCGTCAATAGCGGCAACGGCGACGACCTGATGCGCCTCGGCGACGGCGCCGACAGCGGCGTTGGCGGCGGCGGCAACGACAGCGTCGGCGGCAACACCGGCAACGACACCCTGATCGGCGGCGCGGGCAATGACTCCGTGTTCGGCGGCAAGGACAACGACGCCATCGGCGCCGCTGGTTCTGCCGAAGCCGGCAACGACAGCATGAACGGCAACATCGGCAACGACGTCGTCGGTGGCGGTGATGGCGACGACTCCATCTTCGGCGGTCAGAACAACGACGTCCTCGGCGCCGCTGGCACCAACGAAGCCGGCAACGACTCGCTGAGCGGCGACCTCGGCGACGACAGCGTCGTCGGCGGCGACGGCAACGACACCGAGCTGGGCGTGTCCGGTAACGACACCCTGGGCGGCCTGACTGCCGGCGCGGCGTCGGGCGACGATGCCGGCAACGACTCGATCGATGGCGGTATCGGCGACGACGTCATCATCAACAGCACCGGCGGCGACACCCTGGTTGGCAACGACGGCAACGACTCCGTTGGCACCACCTCGTCGCTCTTGGCCTTCGGCAACGACTCCATCTCCGGCGGCCTCGGCGATGACTCGCTGGTCGGCGGCACCGGCAACGACACCATCTTCGGTGGTAACGAGACCGCGGCCACCGCGGCGACGGTCAACGACAACATCAACGCCGACGCCGGCAACAACAGCGTCAACGGCAACCAGGGCAACGACCGCATCACCACTGCTGGTGGTACGGACTCGGTGTTCGGCGGCCAGGGCGGCGACACCATCAGCACCGGTGCTGGCGTGGACTCGGTCTCGGGCGACCTCGGCAACGACAGCTTCGACGCTGGCGCTGGTTTCGACACGCTGGTTGGCGGTTCGGGCAACGACAGCTTCGGCGGTTATGGTACGACGGCCAACTGGGGCGGCGCTCCTGCTTCGGGCCAAGGCCAGTTCGAAACCATTTCGGACTTCGCCACTGGCTCGGACAAGATCGTCAGCGGCATCCCCGGTACGGCGGCCAACTACACCGAGCTGACCCCGGCGACCTCGTTCAACGCGGCGCTGTCGGCGGCCAACGCCAACTTCGCTTCGAGCGCCAACCAGTATGTGGCGGTCACGGTCGGCTCCGACACCTACCTGTTCTACGACGACACCCCCGCGGGCGTCGGCGCGACGGACACGGATGGCGTGATCAAGCTGACCGGCATCAACACCGACCAGCTGGTGTTCTCGGACATCATCTAAGCTCAGCCATCAAGTCTGAGCACCTCTCTTGGGGGCCGCCTTCGGGCGGCCCCCTTTTTCTTGCGCGATCCACGCCTGCCGGGGGCGTCGCTACCCTTTGGTCAAAGCTTGGCCAAGATCGCCGGACAAGAAGGCGCCGGCCTGGAGGGCGTGAGGCTTTCCGCTCGGGTCTATCGCGGGTATGGAGCGCTATGGTTCCCAAGCAGAGCGATTGGAATGGTCGGGCCCGCGTGATCCGGGGACCGCTTAGTTCAGCCTTGATGGTCGCCGCCGCCGCCTGCGTCCCAGGCCTTGCCGCCGCCGAAACCCTGGCCGACGCGGTCGCCCTGGCCTACCAGACCAACCCGGCGATCCAGGCCCAGAGGGCCCAGCTTCGCGCCCTCAACGAAACCTATGTTCAGGCGAGGTCGGGGTTCGGACCCCGCGTTTCGGCGGACGGCAACCTCGCCTACGAGGAGATCCGCACTTACCAGGCCGGGCGCGTTAACCAGGACATCCACGTCGAGGGCCGCAGTTCCACCGAGAACCTGAACCTCTCCCAGCCGATCTTCACGGGCGGGCGCGCCACCACCGCACTCCAGGCGGCCGAAGCCGACGTGCGGGCCGGCCGCGAGCGGCTGCGCCAGGCCGAGATCGACCTGCTCCAGCGCGTGATCTCCGCCTATGTCGCCGTCCGTCGCGACCAGCAGGTGCTCGGGGTCTCGCGGGCCACAGTGACCGTGCTGCAGGAGCAGCTGCAGGAAACCCAGGCGAAGACCGAGGTTCGTGAGAACACCCGCACCGACCTTGCCCAGGCCCAGGCGCGCCTGGCCGCCGCAATGGTCCAGGCCGCCGGTTCCGAGAACCAGCTGTCCTCCAGCCGCGCGGTCTATCTCAACGTCATAGGCCAGAACCCCGGCGACCTCGCCCCCGAGCCGGACCTGCCGGGTGTGCCGGCCAGCGTCGACCAGGCCTTCGACCAGGCCGAGGCTCGCAATCCAAGCCTCCTCGCAGCCAAATACGCCGAGCAGGCCTCGCGGGCCCGTGTCGCCTACGCCAAGAGCCAGAATCTGCCGAGCGTGAACCTGCGCGTGTCCGTCGGCAGGTCGCCGTCATCCTTCTACAGCCCGAACCCCTATCTGAACTCCGTCGTGGCCGAGGCCCAATTCAGCCAGCCCCTCTTCACTGCCGGCCTCAACAGCTCGCAGATCCGGCGCGCATCCGAGCTGAACAATTCCGACCGGCTGACCATCGAGGCCACCCGCCGCAATGTGGTCCAGTCGGTGTCGCAGCAGTGGAGCGCGCTCGCCGCCGCCCGCCTGTCCTTGTCGGCCGACCAGGCCAACGTCTCCGCCAGCGAGACCGCGTTCTATGGCATGCGGCAGGAGGAGCGCCTGGGGCTGCGCTCGACCATCGAACTGCTCAACGCCCAGCAGGAGCTCACCAGCGCCCAGCTGAGCCTGCTCCGCGACCGCTATACGGAATATGTCGCCCGCGCCGGGGTGCTGAACTTCATGGGCATGCTGACGGTCGACGTCCTGGCGCCAGGGATGAAGTCCTACGATCCGTTGGAAGATTTCGACAAGGTCAAGAACAAGGGCGCCACGCCGCCGGAGCTGGTCGTGCGCGCGCTCGACGGTCTGGTCGCGCCTGGCCCCGGCGCCCCGCGGGCGGCGCAGGAAACCGCCACTCCGGACCGGCAGATCGCCTTGCCAGCCGCGCCGCCGCCGGCCGCCGCCATGCCGCCGTTGCGGCCGGTAACCGAGCTGATGGACGAGACGCGCGACGAGCCCCGCCCCGCGCCGCGATAGGCGGCTCTCAGTCCTCCTGAATGGCTTCCGCCATCAGGTGGTAGAAGTCCCTGCAGAAGTCTTCGGTGCGCCCCAGCGGACTGGCCTTCAGCTGGTCGCGCAAAGTGCTGCGCAAGACGGCCCGCCGGGCCCTGTCTGCGGCCAGCGAGACCGCCGTCGCCTGATAGTCCTCCACCGTCAGAGCTGCCAATTCCGGCAGCCCTGCGCTAACGAGCAGCGAATAGCTCAGCCGCTCGAAGAGCGCCTCACCCACAAGCGACACCACCGGCACGCCCATCCAAAGGGAGTCACAGGTCGTCGTCCCGCCGGTGAGCGGGAAGGAATCGAGCGAAACGTCGATCCTGTTGTATTGGGCCATGTGGCCTCCCGAACCGTCCCCGAACAAGAGCCGGTCTTCCGTCACACCCTCCGCCGCGAACCTCTTGATCATGACCCGCTGAAACGAAGGCGCGTCCGCTTCAGGCCGGGCGAAAAGGAACCGCGAACGCGGACACGCGGCGACGATGCGGCCCCACGCGGAGATGCACTCTGGCGTGAACTTATAGGGATTGTTGAGCGTCCCGAACGTCAGGAAGCCGTTGCGCTCCTCCGGAAGCCGCGGATCGATCGGATCGGCGTCGTTGTATTTCGTGGGCGGCAGGGCGATCCAGGACCTCGGCATCACCAGAGGCTGCTCGAGGAGCAGTTCGTTCACGAGTTGGGGATCGACCACAATGTAATCGATCGCCGCCAATCCGGTGGAGTGGGGGTAGCCCAGCCAACTCGCGAGCTTTCGCGCCGGGCGATGGGCGAGAATCCTGACGGAATCACCGTTAGTGATCCCGTTGAGGTCGATCAGCAGGTCCAGATCATCCGCCGCGATGAGCTCGGCGCTGTCTCGTGTGTTCAGGTCAGGCCGATGGCGAAAATTCGATAGGGAGGCCAGACGCTCTTGCACCGGATCGCTCGCGCCTCGCCGGAACGAATAAGCGAACAGCTCAAACCGTTCATCCCTATGCTCGAACAGGGGCAGGGTAAAAAGGGCCATCGGATGGGCGTAGAAATCGGAGGAGACCAACCCGAGCCGCAATCTCCCGGGCCTGCGGACGGGCGAAGGCACGATCATCGCGCTGGCCGCTGCGGCTTCGGCTCCTGCGGCCCAGCAGCGATGCTGCTCGAGCAGCAGGAGCCGGTCTTCCCGGGAACGGACCCGCGGCAACTGTTGCAGGAACAGGGGGTCCCTGGCCCCGATGGCCCATTCACCGAAGGTCGCGAAATCACAAAGCCGATCGGCAAGCTCATAGGCGCCGGTACGCACCAGCACCCAACGGGCAACTTGCCGAAGCGGCGCTGGAATCCCCCCGCCCATCAGGGCTCGAACGAAGGTTTCGTAGATTTCCTGCAGCCCTGCGCCATCGAGGCGCCCAGGCCCAGTGGCCTTGGCGGCGGCGAGATAAAGAGGCGCGAACGCCGGATCGACCTTTTCCCAAGTTCCCGTCACGGCGATCCCCAGACGCTTTCCACAGCCACGTTCATCCGCGTGGACTGCCAAATCCGGACTGATCTCGCACGTGAAATGCGGGCCCGGCTTCACCAATCTGAACGGCTCCGCAGGCGGGGGATAGGCCGTACGGCAAAGACACGCGTCTTCCTTCCATCGAAGGGGATATGCCCTCCCCGGCCGGGCGGGGAAAATCGTGGCGGCAGATCGCTTCTGGATTGTGGGGGCGCCAGGCGGGTGAAGCGCTCCGAAGGGCCTGCACCGTGACGCAATTGGAAGACGATCTGCAGGCCGCCATCGCCGCCCGCCAAGCCGGCGACCTCGAACGCGCCGAGCGGCTGTGCGACGAGGTGCTGCGGGAAGCGCCGGAACATGCCCAGGCGCTCCACCTTAAGGGCGTCCTCGCGCTCGGCCGGGGTCAGGCGGCCGAGGCGGTCAGCCTGATCGCCCGCTCCGTGGCGGCTGCGCCGGGCGATCTCCGCGCCCACGTGGACTTGGGCGTGGCCCTCAACCTGGCTGGGCAGCGCGAGGGGGCTCTGGCCGTCTACGACCGCGTACTCGCGCTCGTCCCAGACGACGCCGGGGCGCAGTTCAACCGGGCCAACATCCTGGCGGGGCTCGGCCGCCTGGGCGAAGCGGTCGCCGGCTACGCCGCGGCCACCGCCGCCGCCCCGGACTCGCTCGAGGCCTGGGCCAACCAGGCGGCCGTCCTGTCCGCCCTGACACGCTACGAGGAGGCCCTGGGCGCCTACGCCGAAGTGGCGCGCCTCGATCCGCGCTTGATCGCCGCGCAGGTGCAGAGCGCGGCCCTGCTGCTGCAACTCAGGCGCCCGAGAGAGGCGCTGGCCGCCTGCGGGCGCGCCATGGCGCTGGACGCGAACGACGCGGGCGCCTGGGTCAACCGCGGCGCCGCGCTCCTGGCCTTGAACCGGCCGGTGCAGGCCCTGGCGGCCTTCGATCAGGCCGTGCGGCTCGCGCCCGATTTCGCCGCCGGCCATGTGAACCGCGGCGCGGCCCTGCGCGAACTGAACCGGCCGCTGGAGGCGCTTGTAAGCTTCGACGCCGCCCTGCGCCTCGTCCCCGATTCCATCGAGGCCCTCTGCAACCGGGGGGTCTGCCGGCTCCTGCTCGGCGACCTCCTGGCCGGGTTCGAGGGGCATGAGCATCGCTGGCGCGTCGAACCTGGGTTGTCGGATCGCCGGCCCTTCTCCCAACCGCAATGGACCGGCGCCGAGGCGGTCGCGGGCAAGACCGTGCTGCTGCACGCCGAGCAGGGGTTCGGCGACACCCTGAACTTCGTCCGCTATGCCCCCTTGCTGGCCGAGCGGGGCGCGCGGGTGGTGATCGAGGTGCAGCCGGCCCTCGCCCCCCTCCTGTCCGGGATGACGGGGGTCGACGCCGTCGTGACGCGGGGCGAGGCCCTGCCGGACTTCGACCTGCACATCCCGATGATGAGCCTGCCGCTGGCGTTCCGGACCGACCTTGACACCATACCGCCCCCGTCCGCCGGTCTCGCCGCGCCGGCGGACCGGGTAGCGGCCTGGGCCGGGCGGCTCGGGCCCCGCACCCGCCTGCGGGTGGGCGTGGTCTGGTCGGGCAAGCCGACCCACCACAACGACCACAACCGCTCCATCCCGCTGGAGCGGTTCCTGAAGGCGCTACCCGAGGGCGTCGAGGCGTTCAGCCTGCTCGATCGGGTGCGGGACGCCGATGCGGCGGTGCTGGACGCCAATCCCCGCATCCGCCGCTTCGACGGCCAGATCGCCGACTTCGCCGACACCGCTGCGCTCGCCGCGGCCATGGACCTGGTGATCTCGGTCGACACCTCGGCCGCTCATCTCGCCGCCGCCATGGGTCGGCCCACCTGGGTGCTGCTGCCCTTCGCTCCGGACTGGCGCTGGCTGCTCGAGCGCGAGGACAGCCCCTGGTATCCGAGCGTGCGGCTGTTTCGTCAGCCCGCGCTGGAGGACTGGGACAGCGTGTTGGACCGGGTGCGCGGCGAGCTGGAGCGGCTGGCCTCGGCGGGCTGAGCCGCGGCCTTCAGCATCCCGGCCAACGCCTCCGTCTGGTCATCGAAGGTGACGATCCGGTCCTTGTGCGGGTTCACGTAGCCCGACAGCCGTCCCGGGTGCGCCAGCAGGGCCGCGATCGCCGCGCGCAGGGGCGCCTCGTCCTCGCCGATGGGGATGACGTCGCCGTTTTCACCGGGAACGATGTCCTCGGCCGCGCCGCCCGCGTCGGTGGCGATCACCCAGATGTCGCGCACCAGGGCTTCGCGAACGGTCAGGCCAAAGCTCTCCTTCCACTGCGAGGGGAACAGCAGCACGTCGAGGCCGCCGAAGAAGTCCTCCAGGGTGGCGCGGGTGTAGGCGGGGACCACGGTGACCTGGCCTGCGACCTTCCAGTCCTCCACCCGCATCTGCGAGATGCCGATGTTGAGGGTGTTGTCGACCAGCACCAACTCGTAGTTCGAGGCGCTCAGGCCCTCGAAGGCGCGGCGGATCTGCTCCAGCCCCTTGATCGGGCCGATGCCGCCGACGAAGCCGAAGCGGACCTTCCCAGGATCGACGGGCCGGCGCGGCCGCCCCGCCGGCGGGGCGATGCCGTTCTTATTCACCGCGATCCGGGCGGGATCGACCCCGTTGGCGATGTAGAGCTGACGCTGGAAAGCGCTGGGAGTGAGCAGCAGGGCCGCCCCCTGCAGAACCTCGTGCAGCCTGCCGTAGCGGCGGATCGAGAAACCCAGGTCCTTCACGCAGGAGGCGCAGACCGACCAGTCGATCCGCTCCTGGAAGCAGTAGAGCTCATCCTTGCGGACCATGAACTGCCGCTCGCACAGCCACCAGGCGTCGTGGAGGGTGATGACATAGGGAACGCCCTCGGCCGCGCAGGCCTCCGCCAGCGACGCGGACAGGCCCTGGATCGAGTGCAGGTGCACCACGTCGGGCTGCAGCGCGCGCAGCAGGTCGGCGAAGGCCTCGCCCATGGCGGGATTGGCGTAGACCATCTCCTTGGTGAGCTGGTCGGGCAGGCGCATGCCCAGGACCGGGGCCCCCATAGCTTCGTAGCGCACCATGGCGCGGGCCGGCACGGCGCCCTCCGGCCAGGCGGTGAAGACGACCTGCTCGACGTCGGGGCGCCGGTTCAGCCGCTCGACCAGGGCCTCGGCGACAATGGTCGCCCCGCCGAAGCTCTCCGGTGAGAAGTGGATGTTCGCGGTCAGCACCCGCAGCGCCTTGCGCGCAATGGGCGGGGCCAGGCGCGCCACCATCGGGGCCAGCTGCGCCTCGGCCAGCGCCTGGGGCTCGTAGCGCCGCCGCGCGGTGGCGGCGGCCGCCTTGCCCATGGCGGCGCGGCGCGCCGGGTCGCGGGCGAGGGTCAGCAAGGCGTCGGCCCAGTCGGCCGCGGTCTCGGCCAGGATGCCGTCGACGCCGCTCTCGATGGCCCCGGCGAAGGCGGCGCGGGGCGAGCACACCGAGGGGATCTCCAGGATCGCCGCTTCGAGGAACTTGATGTTGCTCTTGGCCGCGTTGAAGGCGGTGTCTTCGAGCGGGGCCAGGCTGATGTCGGCCTCGCCCAGCAGGCGCAGGTAGGAGCCGTAGTCCACCGGCGGGATGCGCTCGACCCGGGCCGGATCGAGGCCCGCGGGCAATTGCAGCGTGCCGACGATGCGCAGGTGCAGCGAGGGCTCGGCCGCCATGGCGCGCTGCAGCCCCTCTGCGGCGCAGGCGAAGTCGGCGTCGTGCGCCTTGGAGCCCGAGCCGTAGAGCACCACCACGCGGCCGTCGGCGCGGGGGTGGCGGCGGGCCAGCACCTCGGCAGCGACCTCCAGGGTTTCGCTGTCGAGGCCGTTCTCGACCACGAAGGCCTCAGGCGACCCGGCGGCGACCATGGCGTCGGCCAGGTCCTGAGTGGAGGCCAGGCCGTAGTCGCATGCGAGCAGCGCCTTGAGGTAGAGCGGCACGCCCTCGAGCACCGAGGCGCGCAGCTCCGGCGCCAGGCTGTCGAGGTTGCGGTTGGCGCGGTAGGCCGCCTCGTCGAAGATCAGGTCGTCCACCTCCCACAGGGTGGGGACCTTCAGGCGTTTCGCTTCCGCGATCGCGTCGAGCACCGCGGGGAAGCCGGGGACGCGGTAGAAGATGGCGATGGAATGGGTCTGCAGGGCCGAGCGCACCGCCTCGCGATCGCCCCAGGCGACCACGGTGCAGTCCACGCCAAGGGCGGCGAACGCCCGCTGCTTCTGCCACACCCGGTACTTGGCGCATTGGGCGAGGCCGAGTTCGGCCACGATCAGCACGCGGGCGCCGAACAGGGCGGCAGGCGCGACGGTGGTAGCGGTGGCGTAGCCCTCGCGGAGCTTGGCCAGGTCGCTGCGCGGAGGCGCCGCTGCAGACGGCGCCAATTTCGAGCCGGACAGCAGCCGCTTCAGCCCCCGGACCGGCGCGGTGAGCTTCCAGGAGGTCGACGCCTTCAGATCGGCGATGACGGCGTCGCGGGCCCCGACCTCACCCTCCAGCCGGGCGACCTGCGCCCGCTCCAGGGCAAGCTCGTCCCGCGCCGCCTTGAGCTGCTTGTCGAGCACCCGTTCGGTCGCGCTGGCCGGCGTCTTCATCGCCGGAGTTCTGCAACGGATCGGGGCGAGCGTCCATGCGCCCCGTTGCGCAGGGCGGCCCGCCCCGCTAATCGGCACTGCCGCCAGGGGAGGCGGGCTGGAGCACGACCTTGAAGATCCTCGTCACCGGCGGCTGCGGCTTCATCGGCTCGGCCGTGTGCCGTCGCATCATCCGCGAGACCAACCACAGCCTGGTCAATGTCGACCTCCTGACCTACGCCGGCTCGCCCACCTCCGTCGCCGAGGCCGCCTCCTCCGACCGCTACGCCTTCGTCCGCGCCGACGTGGCGGACCGCCCTGCCATGGAGAAGGTCTTCGCCGAGCACCAGCCCGACGCGGTGCTGCACCTGGCCGCCGAGAGCCACGTCGACCGCTCCATCGAGGGCGCCGCGCCCTTCATCACCACCAACATCGTCGGCACCTTCACCCTGCTGGAGGTGGCGCGCGCCTACTGGAACGGACTGACCGGCGAGCGGAAGGAGCGCTTCCGCTTCCAGCACATCTCGACCGATGAGGTGTTCGGGAGTTTGGGCGAGGACGGCTTCTTCACCGAGACCACCCCCTACGACCCGCGCTCCCCCTATTCGGCGTCCAAGGCTTCGTCGGATCACCTGGTCTCGGCCTGGGGCCACACCTATGGGCTGCCGGTGCTGGTGACCAACTGCTCCAACAACTACGGCCCCTATCACTTCCCGGAGAAGCTGATCCCGCTGATGATCCTCAACGGGCTCGCGGGCAAACCCCTGCCGGTCTACGGCGACGGGTCCAATGTGCGCGACTGGCTCTATGTCGAGGACCACGCCGCGGCCCTGCTGCTGGTGCTGGAGAAGGGCAAGGTCGGCGAGACCTACAACGTGGGCGGGCGCAACGAGCGGACCAACCTGCAGGTGGTCAAGCGCATCTGCGAGGTGCTCGACCGCCTGGCGCCCGACGCCGCCATCGGCCCGCGCGAGAGTTTGATCACCTACGTGCAGGACCGCCCCGGCCACGACCACCGCTACGCCATCGACGCCACCAAGCTGGAGACCGAGCTGGGTTGGCGGGCGCAGGAGACCTTCGAGACCGGCCTGGCCAAGACCGTGCAGTGGTACCTCGACCGCCAGGACTGGTGGCGCCCGCTCCAGGCCCGTTACCAGCAGCAGCGGCTTGGCCTCGCCGGCTGAACCGGAAGCGGGACAAAACCGCCTTGGCCGCGCTATAGCGACGGGATGAAAGGCATCATCCTCGCCGGCGGGTCCGGCACGCGGCTCTATCCGGTGACGAAGGCGGTCTGCAAGCAGCTGCTCCCGATCTACGACAAGCCGATGCTCTACTATCCGATCTCGGTGCTGATGATGGCCGGGATCCGCGAGATCCTGATCATCTCCACCCCGAAGGACACGCCGCTCATCGCCGAGATGCTGGGCGACGGCTCCGACTGGGGGGTGAGCTTCACCTACGCGGTGCAGGAGAAGCCGCGCGGCCTGGCCGACGCCTTCATCATCGGCGAGCAGTTCGTCGGCGGCGATCCCAGCTGCCTGATCCTCGGTGACAACATCTTCTTCGGCCAGGGCTTCGGCCGCATCGTCCAGGACGCGTCGCGGCTGGAGTCCGGGGCCAAGGTGTTCGCCTACCGCGTCTCGGACCCCGAGCGCTACGGGGTGGTCGAGTTCGACGAGACCGGCAAGGCCATCTCGCTCGAGGAAAAGCCCAAGGTGGCGAAGTCGGACTTCGCGGTCACCGGCCTCTACTTCTACGACGGCCAGGTCTGCGAGATCGCCAAGTCGATCAAGCCCTCGTCCCGGGGCGAGATCGAGATCACCGACATCAATCGCCGCTACCTCGAGATGGGCCAGCTGACGGTGCAGAAGATGGGCCGCGGCTACGCCTGGCTCGACACCGGCACCCACGAGAGCCTGCTGGAGGCCTCGGAGTTCATCCGCACCATCGAGCACCGCCAGGGGGTCAAGATCGCCTGCCCCGAGGAGATCGCCCTGGAGGCCGGCTACATCACCCCCGACCACTGCATGAAGCTCGGCCGGGCCATGGGCAAGACCGAGTACGGCCGGTACCTGATCGAGATCGCCCAGGACGCCGAGCGCGCCTGATGAGCCTCGTCACGCCCCAGGCCGTCCGCGATGTGCTGCTCATCGAGCCGAAGAAGTTCGGCGACGAGCGCGGCTTCTTCTCCGAGACCTACAACGCCCAGGTCCTGGCCGACGCCGGCTTCACGGCGCTGTTCGTGCAGGACAACCACTCGCGCTCGCCCAAGCGCGGCACGGTGCGCGGGCTGCACTTCCAGGCCCCGCCGCACGCCCAGGACAAGCTGCTGCGGGTGACGCGCGGCGCGATCCTCGATGTGGCGGTGGATATCCGCAAGGGCTCGCCGACCTACGGCCAGTCGGTGGCGGTGGAGCTGTCGGCGGAGAAGTGGAACCAACTGCTGGTGCCCAAGGGTTTCGCCCACGGCTTCCAGACCCTGACCGACGACTGCGACGTGCTCTACAAGGTGACCGACTACTACGCCCCCGCCGCCGAGGCCGGCCTGCTCTGGAACGACCCGGCGCTGGGCATCGCCTGGCCGGGCATCGAGGCCTTCATCAACGACCGCGACGCGGCCTGGCCGGCCCTGGCCGACTTCGACAGCCCCTTCACCTACGAGGGCTGACGGGTGCGGGTCCTGCTCACCGGCGCGAGCTCGTTCAGCGGCATGTGGATCGCGGGCGCGCTGGCCATGGCGGGCCACACCGTCGTGGCGGCCGCCCGGCGCGGCGACTACGAGGAGCCGCTGCGCAAGGCCCGCGCCGATCGGCTGGCCAAGGTGGCGCAGATCGTGCCCAACGCGCCGTTCGGCTCGGACGCCTTCCTGGCCCTGCTGGATCAGCCGTTCGACGTGCTGGCCCTGCACGGGGCGGAGGTGGGCGACTACAAGAGCCCGACCTACGACATGGACGCCGCCGTCGCCTCCAACGCCCTCAACGGCGAGGCGGTCTTGGCCAAGGCCAAGGCGAACGGGGCGACGCGGGTGGTGCTGACCGGCTCGGTGTTCGAGCCCGGCGAGGGGCAGGGGACCCAGCCCCTGGTCTCGTTCAGCCCCTACGGCACGGCCAAGGCGCGCACCGAGGCGGTGCTGCGGCCGCAGGTGGAGGCGGCGGGGCTGGACTACGCCAAGTTCGTCATCCCCAACCCGTTCGGGCCGTGGGAGGAGAAGAAGTTCCAGCGCCTGGTGATGACCCGCTGGTCCAAGGGCGAGGGCGTGCACATCGACCAGGCCCTCTATGTGCGCGACAACGTGCCGGTCGACCTGCTGGGCCTGGCCTACGCCAGGACGGCGGAAGGCGCGTTCGGCGGCTACTGCGCCCCGTCCTGCTACGCCGAGCCTGTCGGGGCCTTCTTCGAGCGGATGGCGCGGGAGGTGCGGGAGCGGACCGGGTGGGCGTGCCCGCTGACGCTGGCCGAGCGGCAGGAGTTCAAGGAGCCCGAGAACCGCACCAACCGGACCCGGCTCGACACGGCGGCCCTGGGATGGTCGGAGAGCGCGTTCTGGGACGCCTACGCCGACCACTACGCGCGGCCGCCGGAGGGGGTCGGCGGTTAACCTGCGTTCACCCTGTTCCCACACCAGGGATTCAGGCCCATGTGCTTTCATTTGATCATATGACGGTGGTTTCGATCACGCCCCGCGGCTATCCCGTCCCCGCCTCCGAGGAGGAGCGGCTGGCGGAGCTGGCTGCCTACGGCTTCCTCGACGGGAAGACGCAGGCGGGGCTGGACCAGGTGTGCGAGCTGGCCTCGGGCCTGTTCAGCGTGCCGGTGGCCATGGTCAGCCTCATCGGCAAGGACGAGCAGGTGTTCGCCGCCCGCTGCGGCCTCGACATCGAGCGCACCCCACGCGAGGTGTCGTTCTGCACCTGGACCATCGCCCACGACGAGGTGCTGGTGGTGGAGGACGCCGCCCAGGATCCGCGCTTCGCCAACAACCCGGCCGTGGCCGGCGAGATGGGCCTGCGCTTCTACGCCGGCGCGCCCCTGACCCTGAAGCCGGGGCTGAGCCTGGGCGCCTTGTGCCTGATGGATTCCAAGCCGCGCAAGTTCAGCCGCGAGGACGCCGAGCACCTGCAGCGCCTGGCCGCCCTGGTGGTCAACGACTTCCGCCGCCGCCGCGCCATGATCGAGCTGAACCGGCGCGAGCAGGCCCTGGAGCGGCTGGCCTATGTCGACGCCCTGACCGGCCTGCCCAACCGGGCCCTGTTCCAGCAGGAGTTCGTCCAGGCGGTGGAGCGGGCCGCGCGCCGCGACGGCAAGGTCGGGCTGATCATGCTCGACCTCGACCACTTCAAGGACGTCAACGACACCGTCGGCTACGAGGCCGGCGACGCCCTGCTCAAATCGGTGGCCGAGCGCCTGAGCCAGGCCTACCGCAAGACCGACACCGTGGTGCGCCTGGGCGGCGACGAGTTCGCGGTCATCCTGCCCCACATCGCCGGGGCCGAGGACCTGGCCCGCCCCACCGAGAAGGTGATGGAGCTGCTGCGCCACCCCCTCGAGCACGGGGGCAAGACCCTCTCCATCACCGCCAGCGTCGGCGCGGCCATCTACCCCGACGACGACGCCGACGCGGCCCAGCTGCTCAAGAACGCCGACATCGCCCTGCACGAGGCCAAGGCCAAGGGGCGCAACCGCATCACCCGCTTCGAGCCGCCGATGCGCGCCGCGGTGGAGAAGCGCATCGAGATGCTGCGCGAGGTCCGCGCGGGCCTGGCCCGCGGCGAGTTCGTGCTGCACTACCAGCCGCTGATCGCGCTCGGCAAACGCGGCGCGCACCAGGTGGCCGGCTTCGAGGGCCTGATGCGCTGGAAGCACCCGATGCGCGGCCTGCTCACCCCGGCGGTCTTCATGTCCGCCTTCGAGGACCAGGAGCTGGGGCTCAAGCTGGGCGAGGCGGCGCTGGACGGCGCCATCTCGAAGATGCGCGAGTGGATGGACGCCGGCGTCGCCTTCGGGCGGGTGGCGGTGAACGTCTCGGCCTGCCAGTTCCGCACCGGCAACCTCGCCGACACCGTCCTGGCCAAGCTGGGCAAGTGGGGCGTGCCCCCCGAGCGCCTGGCCATCGAGGTGACCGAGACGGTCTATATGGGCTGGGGCGCCGAGGTGGTGGCCGAGGCGGTGCGCGCCCTGCACAAGGCCGGGGTGCAGATCGCCCTGGACGACTTCGGCACCGGCTACGCCAGCCTGTCCAACCTCAAGCAGTTCCCCATCGACCGGCTGAAGATCGACCGCGCCTTCGTGCAGAACGAGGCCGACCGCGCCATCGTCAAGGCGGTGATCGCCCTGGGCTCGGGCCTGGGGATGCAGGTGGTGGCCGAAGGGGTGGAGGAGCCGGACCAGCTCGCCTTCCTCACCGCTTGCGGCTGCGACCAGGCCCAGGGCTTCCACTTCGCCCGCCCGATGCCGGCCGAAGAGGTGGCGACGTTCGTGGCCGGGTTCGGCGCGGGCAAGCGCTCCACCAACGCCGCCTGATCTTCAGCGCCGTCCAAATCGGTCGCCGTCCAGATCCACCGCCATCCAAACGGGATTTATGGGCGGCGCGCCAGCTCCCCCGCTAAAGCGGTGGAGCCGATGCTTGTCGCCTCCCCCGCCTTAGCGGGGGAGGTCCCCGCGAAGCGTGGGGGAGGGGGCAGGTGTCGATCTTGGCCTAGCCGCCGCGCGCAGGCGCCTTGGCGATCCGCTTGCCGTTGATCTCCACGTCGCCGGGGTTCATGCCGGCCGGGCAGGGGCCGAGCCATTTGGCGTCGATGCTCATGTGCTGCTCGGCCAGCTGGGGCATGGGGGCCGGGCTCATCTTGGTCACCGAATCGATGTGGTAGCCGCTGCGGAAGTCGCCCTTGGCCGTGCCCGCGGTGGTCATGGTCATGTTGCGCATGACGCAGGTGTTGGAATAGCTCCACCCGCCGCCGGCCGCGGGCGTGACCGGCCCGGCCTTGCAGTCGATGCCCTTGGGCATCTGGCCGCCGTTGTTGCGGAAGGCGGCGCCGCCCTTCTCCTCGCTGGCGTCGGTGCACTGGCGCGAGGTCATGTTCATGTTCATGGGCGCGGTGACCTTCATGGTCATCTCCCACAGCCCGTCCTTGCGCGCGGGCTGGGCCTGGGCAGGCGCTGCGGCGGCGGCCAGGGCGGCGGCGGCCAGGAACAACGATACCGGGACACGCATGGCGAGGCTCCTCCTTCGGGCGCGGTGGCGCGCGGACGGGAGGCTATCACGGCTGGGCGGGCACGCCATTGATCCGGGCCGCCGCCTCAGTGGGGCGGGGCGCGCGAACCAATCGGCGGCGGGGCGGTTGTGCTTCGTAGGCGCCCGCGGCGCCGCAAGGACGAGGAGAGACCATCATGGGCCTGCCCGACAACCCCGAGACCCGGCGCGCCGACCCGGACGTCGACCACGACGCCATCCGCGAGGGCAAGAAGCACGGCATGAACCCGCCGGCGAAGAAGGACGAAGGCATGGGCCCGACCACGGCCCACCGCCGCGGCGACCCGGGCGGCGACGCCGCGCCGCCGCAATCCACCGGCCGCTGACGAGGCCGGGCGCCGGCCGCTCTGCGGAGGGCCGCGCCTAGCGCGACCCGCCGGTGCGGATCACCAGTTGTCGCGCTCGAAGGTGACCGTCTGCGCCTTCAGGTTCGGGCGCGCCTTGTAGCCCGTGTCCAGCCAGGCCTTGCAGTGGACGTGGGTGGAGTCCTCGCTCCGCTCGTTGGCCCACCAGGCCGGGTGCTTGTGCGCCGACTGCGGAAGAACGCCGACCAGATCGGTGATCCGCTCGAAGGTCATCCGCAGGACCATGGAGCGTTGTGTTTTCAGGTGCTCAAGGAGCGGTTCGTATTTGCCGGGACGCGCCACGATTTCATTTCTCGCTGTAGGGGGCCAACTCAGGTTTGGGGGGACCTTACACTAATTTGGCCCTGGCTGGGGGTTCGGCTTCGGCAAGCGGTGACAGATTCTCCTCTCCCCCGATTTGGCGCGGCGCAACGCGGGCGGGCCGGCGCAGGGTCGGCCGCGGGCGCCGCGACCTGCTATGATCCCTCATGCGCTACAGGATCACCTACAGGACGGCCGAGGGGACCACGCGTTTGGCCGGTTCCGACCCCGACGTCGCCTTGAAGTTCGCGCTCCAGCTCATCGAGCAGGGCAAGGAAGAGGTCTGGTTGTCCGACGACGAGGGACACCTGTTCACCCCCCGTGAGTTTGAGGCCTTCCTGGCCAAAGGTCGCTGACAGGCTATTTACCCGGGTGAAAATATCCGGCAGTATCACCCGGGTAAAAGGGGGATGCGCCATGGACAGGCATGATCGGAAAGCGGCCATTGCCGCCTATAAGGACCGGGGGCCGGCCTACGGCGTCTACGCCGTGATCTGCACCGCCACCGGAGAGACGTGGGTGGGCTGCAGCCGTCACGTCGATACCGAGCAGAACGGCCTGTGGTTCTCCCTCAGACAGGGAGCCAGCCCCTTCCGATCACTGCAGGCGGCATGGACCCATCACGGCGAACCCGAATTCAGGTTCGAGGAGTTGGATCGTCTCCGTGAGGATTTCCCCGAGATGAGCCGCCTCGGCGAGCTGAAAAAGCGACAGGGGCTGTGGCGCGCCAGACTTCACGCGTCCGCCCTATGACCCGGCTGGACGCGGCCTGCCCATCGACCGGCAAGACAGCCGCCGCCGCGAAGTCTCGTCGTGCCGAAGGTTGAGGCGAACGGACTGACCCTCGAATTCGACAGCTTCGGATCGGAAGGCGCCGAGCCGATCCTGCTGATCTCCGGCCTGGGCGTTCAGATGATCCGCTGGACCCGGTCGTTCTGCGGCGAACTCGCGTCGAAAGGGTTTCGGGTGATCCGCTTCGACAACCGGGATGTCGGCCTTTCGACCCATCTCGACGGGGCGCCGGTCCCTGAACTGAACGCCCTCGCGCAGGCTCTTGGGCGAGGCGAGCGGCCGAGCGTGGCCTACGCCCTTCACGACATGGCCGATGACGCCGCCGGGTTGTTGAGCGCGCTCGAGATCGAGCGCGCGCACGTCGTCGGCCGATCCATGGGCGGGATGATCGCCCAGCTGATGGCCAGCGAACATCCGCGCCGGGTCCTGTCGTTGGCCTCGATCATGTCCAGCACCGGCAATCCCGACCTGCCTGGCCCGTCGCCCGAGGCCATGACGATGCTGACCCGGCGCGGACCGAACCCTTTCGAGGATGAGGCGGGCTATCTCGCCCAATGCGTCGCGGCGGCCCGGGTGATCGCCAGCCCCGGCTTTGCATTCGACGCCGAAGCCCAACGCGTCCAGGCCTTGACCGAGGTCAGGCGCGCCTACGATCCCGCCGGATTCGGAAGGCAGATCGCCGCCATGATCACAGCGGGCGACCGGCGCGCGAGGCTGAACACCATCGTCGCCGCGACCCTGGTGCTCCACGGTGCGGAGGACGTGCTGATCCCGGTCGCCGGAGGCCAGGACACCGCCGCGAACATCAGGGGCGCGGAGCTGATGGTGATCGACGGCATGGGCCACGACCTTCCGAGCGAGCTCGAAGAAACCTTCGCCCTTGTCATCGCCGCCAATGCTCGGCGTGCGGGGTGCTCGGGGTTGGGGGTGAGGCCGCACCTGTGATCGGGGACAGGAGCTCCTGTCACCGAATTTGCCTTAGGCTTAATCGATGATGTCAGACGCGCACCCGATACCGAATAGCTTGCAGGCCAATCTCGGCGACCATGTCGCAACACTCTTGCGGGCTACCCTTGGTAACATCCCTGGCGGCGGTGCGCTGGTAACCGAACTGATCAACGTTATCATTCCAAATCAGCGGACAGAACGTTTCGCCGCTTACGTCGCAAAGCTGGCCTTCCGGCTCCATCAGACCGAAAGTGAGCTAGGGGACCTGAAGGAAACGCTTCGAGCGGAAAAAACGGCGCTCTTTGAGGACGGCGCACAGGGAGCGGTGCGCGCGACCAGCGAGGCGCGCATAGACCAGCTCGTGGAGCTCGTAAGTGTAGGATTGTTGGGAGCAGATCGTGAGGCCGAGGACCAAAGGAGCATTGTCCGGCTCCTAAATGATCTCTCGGACGCCGACCTCCGCTATTTGATGCTTTGGACCGAGCGCTACGGCCATGACCGCGAGTGGCGGGCGGCCAATGGCTATGACTGGCGCTGGGCACGGGATGAAGACGACAGGGACGTGGCGGTTGGTGATAGCCCCATCGATAACCTCGTGGAGCTCTCGACGCAGGCGCGGCTGGTCGGGTTAGGGCTTTTGGAGAAGTATGCCGCTCCGGAAGGGACAGGGAGCGTAACGGCGGCCGTCGGTGGATACGAACTGGAAACCGCTATGTCTCAAGCCGGGCTCGATCTGCTACGCAGAATGGGGTTGTTGGAGCAGGGCGAAGCCTAACGATTGCTAACAAGAATTCATGTCACCCAATTTCGGCGGGTGGTTCTTCCAAGTTCGCCAAAGCGGAGTCCGAGTCTTTGGCACCTGTCGTCGATGTCGAATATACTCGACGGACAAAATCCCGAGCGCTAGCGAGTTCCGGAGCCGCAGCGAGATCAAAGTCTTCAAGAACAGCGCGGAACCAACCTGGGCCATGGCCGCCTTGTTTAGTCTTGCAAAAGGACTCCAACTCGCCCACCGGCACGATCCAAAGTCCCACGGCACCTGATTTTTCTAAAAGAAGATCAAAATCTTGAATCATCTGTCCCGCTGGCACAGCCATTCTCCCCGCAGTTTTTAGAGCGTCCCATGGAGATGCTTGGCGAATGGCCGATACTATCGTCTCTTTAGCTGTAAAAGTCAGGGGGTCTTTGTCTCTTAACGGAGCGAGTGCTTTGGAGATTTCCTCCTTTACATCTCCGACCTTTAGATAGTTTTGCTTGTTATCAACGGCGGTCTTGAATCGCCGCAACTGGACTTCTACGGCGGCCCAATCGCCGCCTAGTCCTTGGAATAAATCGCGAAAGACCTTCTCATCATTTAGGATATCTATATCAACTATTACCGATATGGGCGTGTGAAGAGCCCTTAAAGAGCGAACAATTTTTGATAAACTGCTTTTCCCGTTGCCGTGGGTAAAAAGTATATCAGCCTGCGCATCCGGTTCTATTGCGTCCAATATTGCGCTATAAAAGGCCGAGTCCGTATCCGCCTCACACGCGATGACCCGGCGGTGAAATATGCCGTCCAGTATGTTGGAATATTTTGTTAGCGGCTCACTTGCAATTTCGGCCGCTACGTCGCCACTGAGCGATGCTGCTGTATTGTACCCGCCAGACCGATCCAGGCGCAAAATTATTACCTCAGCGTCATGGACACTAAGAATTCCTCTCAATATATCTGCGCTGTGGGTGGCAATAATCGTCTGCGCATTTCTTCGCCGTTCGGCGGCGAGAAATTGGCCAAGTAGCCGAGCTTGGGGTGGGTGAAGGAAGGCCTCGGGCTCATCTAAAAATATCACATCGGCACTTTGAAGGACGACGGTGCCAAGCATAACGGTGGCGAAACTCCGCATTCCATCCCCTTGGTCTTGCAGAGGAACAGCCGACTGCTCTAGACGTTCGACGTAACTTGAGGAGAGGGGGTGCTCGTCGGGTGCAATGGTCGGGGAAGAGCCAACAAAGAGAGGAACTTCCCCGCCGGCACCAAAGTGGATAATCAAGTCCGCTCCGAACGAACGCCGAAAATAATGCGATAGTCTATCGACTAAATTCTCATTCCTTTGTAGGGAGTGGATTGGGTGCTTTGGCGGGGAACGAAGAACCGGTATGCTCTTGGGAGGATTAGATCCAGAAATCCGCCCTTCTGTGTCAAATATGGCCGTACAAAAATTAATTATAGGGCCGATATTGTGCACAGGAGGGGAGAAAAAATACCTCAAATGTGACTCGCTAATATCGTATCCGATTCCACTATAGTGTTCATCCCCGTCCTTACGATAGACTAGGGCGGCTTTTGTGCGCAGGGCGGTAAATACAGCATCACTAGTAGGGATTAGGAAGTCGACCTTTTTAATTACCTTATTTTTTGGGTCGCCGCCCAGAAAGCCTCTAATCTCTCTCAGGGCTGCGCTTTTCCCGGCGTTATTAGGGCCACAAATGACGAGTAGTGCGCCAGGTGGTAACGTAACCGCCGTACCATCCGAAAATGTGATTGTCTTTATTTGAGTTAAGGGCACAGCCTGCTCCCCAGGCGTATCAAGCTGCTTTGGCCTCGGTGAAGGTGTTTCGCGAACTTTAATTTCCGGCTCCGATGGCCCGCGCGCGTCCATTTGCGGCTTTGGCCGCTCCCTTTGCGCCCCCCTCTTGAAGGGATTTTTCATTTGGAATTCGCCTTCACATCCAATTCCTGAGAAGCAATCTATAGTTCAGTAGAGCCTTCGCGAACTCTATGCTGGGCTATCGCGCCGATGCTCCGCCTTCGTCCCGGTCCGCACCATCGAGACCCTGTAGTTGTCGCTCAGCGGCGAGGGTTATCCGACTGTTGATGATACCCGTTCCCTACCTCTTCCCGCCCCGCTTTGGCCGTTCCGCATACCGCGCCCGGTATTCCGCCCGCGCACTCTGCACCTCAGCCTTCGCCTCGGCCTCGCCGGTGCTGCTCATGGCGTCGGCGGCGAACTGCAGGTCCAGCATCTTCAGGCGCTTGACCTCGTCGCGCAGGCGGGCGGCGGTCTCGAATTCCAGGTTGGCGGCGGCTTCGCGCATCTTCGCTTCCAGGTCCTTGAGGGTGGTCTGGAAGTTGGAGCCGAGGAAGGGCTTGGCATCCTCGGCCACGCCGACGCTCACCGTGACGTGGTCGCGCTCGTAGGGGCTGTTGAGGATGTCGCCGATATTGCGCTTCACGCTCTCCGGGGTGATGCCGTGCTCGGCGTTGTACGCCTCCTGCTTCTCGCGGCGGCGGCGGGTCTCGGCCATGGCCCGCTCCATCGAGCCGGTGACCCGGTCGGCGTAGAGGACCACCTTGCCGTCGACGTTGCGAGCGGCGCGGCCGATGGTCTGGATCAGGGAGGTCTCCGAGCGCAGGAAGCCTTCCTTGTCGGCGTCGAGGATGGCGACGAAGGCGCACTCGGGGATGTCGAGGCCCTCGCGCAGCAGGTTGATGCCGACCAGGACGTCGAAGGCTCCTAAGCGTAAGTCGCGCAGGATCTCGATGCGCTCGAGGGTGTCGACGTCGGAGTGCATGTAGCGGACGCGCACGCCCTGCTCGTGCATGTACTCGGTCAGGTCCTCGGCCATCTTCTTGGTCAGGACGGTGACGAGGGAGCGGTAGCCCTTGAGGGCCACCTCCTTGACCTCGGCGATGACGTCGTCGACCTGGCTGAAGCTGGAGCCGTCGGCGGCGCGGCTGACCGGGCGCACCTCGACCGGGGGGTCGATCAGGCCGGTGGGGCGGATCACCTGCTCGGCGAAGACGCCGCCGGTGCGCTCCATCTCCCAGGCGGCGGGGGTGGCCGAGACGTGCACCGTCTGCGGGCGCATGGCGTCCCACTCCTCGAACTTGAGGGGGCGGTTGTCCATGCAGGAGGGGAGGCGGAAGCCGTATTCGGCCAGGGTGGTCTTGCGCCGGTAGTCGCCTTTGAACATGGCCCCGATCTGGGGGACGGTGACGTGGCTCTCGTCGGTGAAGAGCAGGGCGTTCTCGGGGACGTATTCGAACATGGTGGGGGGCGGCTCGCCGGGGCGGCGCCCCGTGAGGTAGCGGCTGTAGTTCTCGATGCCGGCGCAGGAGCCGGTGGCCTCCATCATCTCCAGGTCGAAGCGGGTGCGCTGCTCCAGGCGCTGGGCCTCGAGCAGCTTGCCGGTGTCGGTGAACCACTTCACCCGCTCCTCCATCTCGGCGCGGATGTGGTCGATGGCCTGCTTCAGGGTGGGGCGCGGGGTGACGTAGTGGCTGTTGGCGTAGATCTTCACCGCCGGCAGGTCGGCGGTCTTCTTGCCGGTGAGGGGGTCGAACTCGGTGATCGACTCCACCTCCTCGCCGAACAGGCCGATGCGCCAGGCGCGGTCCTCGTAGTGGGCGGGGAAGATCTCGATGGTGTCGCCGCGGCGGCGGAAGGTGCCGCGGGTGAAGGCCTGGTCGTTGCGCTTGTACTGCAGGGCGACGAGGTCGGCCATGAGGCGGCGCTCGTCCACCACCTCGCCGATCTCCAGGCCGAAGGTCATGGCGGTGTAGGTCTCGACCGAGCCGATGCCGTAGATGCAGGAGACCGAGGCGACGATGATGACGTCGTCGCGCTCCAGGATCGCCCGGGTGGCCGAGTGGCGCATGCGGTCGATCTGCTCGTTAATGGACGAGTCCTTCTCGATGTAGGTGTCGGTGCGGGGGACGTAGGCCTCGGGCTGGTAGTAGTCGTAGTAGGAGACGAAGTACTCGACCGCGTTGTGGGGGAAGAAGGACTTGAACTCGCCGTAGAGCTGGGCGGCGAGGGTCTTGTTGGGGGCCAGGATGAGGGCGGGGCGCTGCACCGCCTCGATCACCTTGGCCATGGTGAAGGTCTTGCCCGAGCCGGTGACGCCGAGCAGGACCTGGTCGTTCTCGCGCTCCTGGATGCCGGCGACGAGCTCGGCGATGGCGGTGGGCTGGTCGCCGGCGGGCTGGTAGTCGCTGACCAGCTGGAACCTGCGCCCGCCCTCGGACTTGGACGGGCGCGACGGGCGGTGCGGCGTCCAGGCGGTGGTCACCGTGGGCGACACGTCGTGCACGAAGCGGGCGGAGGCTTCCTCCACGCCCGTTCTTTCGCTCGAGGGGGTAGGCGCGCTGGAACGGGGCATGAACGGGAAGGTAGGGGTTCGGGGGGCGGTTGGGTAGGGGGGACGCCTCTTTGCCGTCATCCTCGGGCTTGACCCGAGGACCCAGCCGACGCGGCGGCGAAGCTGGGTCTTGCGAGCGTTGAGGCCTTGGCTGCTGGGTCCTCGGGTCAAGCCCGAGGATGACGGGAAAAGGGGATGACGGTATGGGGAGGGCGACCACCCCCAGGAGCCCCGCCCATGCAGTCCAAGGACATCGCCTACAGCCACGACGGCAAGTCGCTCACCGGGTTCCTGGCGTGGGACGAGACGGCGGGCGGGGCGCGGCCGGGGGTGCTGGTGGTGCACGACGCGGGCGGGCTGGGCGAGCACATCCGCGAGAAGGCGCGGCGGCTGGCGGGGCTGGGCTACACCGCCTTCTGCCTCGACCTCTACGGCGAGATGGCCACGAGCATGGAGGACGCCATCGGGCGCATCACCGTGCTGGGCAAGGACATCCCGCGCTGGCGGGCCGTGCTGGCGGCGGGGCTGACGGTGCTGGCCGACCAGCCACAGACGGACGCCTCCAGGCTGGCGGCGATCGGCTACTGCTTCGGCGGGACCTCGGTGTACGAGCTGGCGCGGTCGGGGGCGGACCTGAAGGGGGTGGTGGGCTTCCACTCCGGCCTGGCGCCGAGCTCGGGGGAGGCGCGCAACATCAAGGGCAAGGTGCTGACCCTGATCGGCGCCGACGACCCCCTGATCCCGGCCGAGGCGCGGGCGGCGTTCGAGGCGGAGATGCGCGAGGCCAAGGTGGACTGGACCATGACCCTCTACGGCGGGGTCGGCCACAGCTTCACCCATCCCGGCCAGGACGGCTCGCGGCCGGGCTTCAAGTACGACGCGGCGGCGGACCGCCGCTCCTGGGCGCAGATGCGGGCCTTCTTCGAGGAGATCTTCGCCTAAGGCAACCGGCGCCCCCGCCACGCGTTTCAGGCCGAGTTCCTCTTTTAACATAGGAGGCGGCTTTGAAGCCCCTGATCGCAATCGCCATGACTGCCGCGGCGCTCGCCGCCACTCCCGTTTTCGCCCAGGACGGCGGCCCGGACCCCCGCGCGCCCGACGCCTACGCCGGCCAGTCCAAGGAAGGCTTCTACGCCGTCCAGGCCCAGCTCGACGCCGCCGCCCGCGCGGCCGGCGGCAATCGCCGCGCCCAGGCCGAGATCCGCTCGCTGCGGGCCTTCGCCGCCCAGCAGTTCCAGCGCCACGGCGAGATCCGCGACTGGGACCGCGAGGCGATCAACACCCGCCTGGCCCGCGTGATGCCGCAGGAGTTCCTGACCACGGCGCCCGCGCGCTGAGGTTTCTGAGCGGGGCCGGTCGGTGGTAAGCCTCCCGCGAAGCCGGGAGCTCGCCCCATCGCCGTCACCCTAGCAGACCGCCTGAAACGCCTGCTGGCGCGCCGCAACGAGGCGCGCCATGCGGTGCGGGTGGCGGTGGCGGCCACCGCCGCCTACAGCGCCTACCACCTGTTCGGCCTGCCCCAGGGCTACTGGGCCGTGTTCTCGGCCGTGATCGTGGTGCAGTCGAGCATCGGCGCGACCCTCACCCTGTCGATCGAGCGGATGATGGGCACGGTGGCCGGCGCGGTCATCGGCGGGCTGGCGGTTTGGCTGCATCCGCACACCGCCCTCGGCCTGGGCGTGGCCATAGCCCTTTCCGTCGCCGTCGCCTCCTTCGCCGCGGCGGCGCGGGCCGACCTGAAGGTCGCGCCCATCACCGCCGTCATCATGCTGATCAGCCCGACCGGCCAGGCCATGGGCCCGCTGGAGACGGCGGTGCTGCGGGTGGTCGAGATCGGCATCGGCAGCCTGATCGGGGTGCTGGCCACCATGCTGATCTTCCCCGCCCGGGCCCACCACGCCGCCACCGAACGCATCCGCGCGGTGATGGGGGACGTGGCCACCATGCTGGAGGGCTGCGCCGCCCGCCTGCGCGGCGAGGAGGCCGAGGTGTTCGCCAACGCCGCCAGCATCCGCGCCGGCCTGACGGCGGTGGAGGCGGCCCTGGCGGACGCGGGACGGGAGCGCTCGACGCGGCTGGGGACCCACCAGCTGCCGGACGCCATCGGCCGCACCCTGTGGCGGCTGCGCAACGACGCGGTGGTGATGGCCCGCATCGCCGAGAGCGGCCTGCCCGAGCAGGCGCGCCGCATGGCCCCGGCGGCCGAAGCCCTGCTGCGGGCGCAGGCGACCTTCCTGCGCCTGTGCGCCGACCGCCTGAACGACGGGCGCATCGACCGCGTCGGCCTGTCGGCGGCGCACGACGCCTTCCAGGCGGCGGTGGACGAGGTCCGCCGCGAGCGGCTGACCACGGACCTGACGGTGGAGGGGGTGAGCCCGCTGTTCGGGGCGGTGTTCGCGGCGGAGTCGCTCTACCGCAACCTGGGCGACCTCGCCGACCGCATCGAGGAGGCGGCCGGGCGGGCAGCCGCGTCCGCCGAGGCGGTCTAGCCGGCGGCGTCGATGGTGGTGACGGCGAGCTCGCCGCCCCAGGCCTCGCGCGGCGCCCCGCCGTAGCCGCAGGCGGCGACGATCAGGGCGAGCGCCACCGCGCCCATGGTGGCGACGGGGATATGCTTGAGGATGGGAGCCATGTCCGCGCCGCCTTCGGTGAGTTGCCGGAGGTGAACGGCGGGCGGGGGGCGGAAGTTCCTAAGGCCTAGCTCGGGGTCGGGATCGCCGCCACCTTGCGCGGGCGCAGGTAGAACTTCTCGCTGAAGTTCAGCCCGTTCTTGACCACGTACTTGACCAGCGGCGTGTAGGTGTAGGTCGCCTCCGCCATGATCACGTTCTCGCCCGAAGTGGTGATCAGGCCGGTGGGCAGGGTCACCGAGGCGCCGGTGGCGTAGGCGCTCATGCCGGACTGCCCCGAGGGGATCGAGCTCCAGGCCACCTTCGGGTTGCCGTTGACGTCGCCGGTGATGCTGGTGATCCGCATCTTCAGCGTCGAGGTCGAGTAGGGCGACAGGATGGTGCTCGAGGCCGCGAAGATGTCGGCCATGCCGGAGAGGCTGACCGCGTCGGCCTGGGCCACCAGGTCGCCGATGGCCGAGGCCGCGTGGCTGACCCGGCGCTGGGCGATCATCGCCTGCGACAGCTCGGCCAGGCCCATGTAGGTCAGGATCAGCAGCGGCGAGATCAGGGCGAACTCGACCGCCGAGACGCCGCGCGCGTCGAGGCCGAAGCGGGCGAGGCGCCTGGTTATGGCTGAGAGGAAGCGCCGCATCAGTAGGGCTCGTTCCGGAAGGTGGCCGCGGCGGTCAGCAGGGTGACGCCGTTGTTCAGGCGCTGCAGGCCGCCGTTGAGGAAGGGCGTGATCAGCTTCCAGCGATAGAAGGCCCGCACCAGCACGATGTCGCCCTGCACCCCCGGTGCATAGGTCAGCTGGGTCGAGTCGAAGGAGCCGTTGTTGATCGGGTTCGGCTGGCTGGGGTTGGCGAACTGGGTGTAGGTGCGCACGTCCACCGACAGGTTGGCCTGGCACTGGTTGGCCAGCCAGCCGAGCTTGGTGCAGATGGTGTTGCGCAGGGTGGTGGCGCTGGAGCCGCCCGCGGTCTGCACCGCGCCGGTGCGGATGGTGCGCGCGGTGTCGCTGGTGGCGTTGTCCAGGGTCGAGGTGACCATGAACACCAGGGCCAGCTCGATGATCGAGAACAGCATGAACAGCAGCGGCGCGATGACGATGGCGAATTCGACGGCCATGGCGCCCGACGGGTCGCGCCGGAAGGCCGCGAAGCGCCTGCGCAGGCTGGAGGCGAAGGTCTTGAGCTTGGATGCGGTCGGCACGGATGGTCCTCGACGGCGACGCTCGGTTGCCTGAGACAATAGCCGAGCGGTCCTAAGCAACGGTTTAGGCGCTTACGGCGTCGGCGCCGCGCCGCCGCCCCCGCCGCCCAGCAGGGCGCCCACCGCGGCGCCGAGGCCGCCGCCGGCCGGAGCCGAGGAACCGCCGCCGCCGCCGCCGCCACCGCCGCCGTTGCGCATCGCCACCTGGCAGCTCGATGCGCAGGCCATGTCGGTGCGGGCCGAGCCGCGGTAGACCGAGACCCGCCCGGTCGAGGCCGGCGAGACCACCACGTCGCTGGAGTAGACGGCGTGGCCGCTGGTATCGAGCGCCACCACATTGGTCGCGCCGTAGCCGTTGCCCATCAGGTAGAAGGTGTGGCTGTCCACCACCCGCACGTCGACGACGCCGGGGTTGGCGATCACCACCGAATTGACGTTGCCGCCCACGTCCACGCGAACCGACTGGTCGATCGGCACCGCCAGGGGCTCGGCAGCGAAGGCGGGCGCGGCGGCGAGGCCGGCGGCGGCGATGAGGGCGAGGCTGAGGATCGGGCGCATGGCGGTCACCTTGGAACACTTCTCGCGCGCGAACGCGCACTGATCGACGGGCAAAGTGCCTCGCAATGGTCAACAAAGTCTCAAGGCCTGCGCCGGGTGCGGCTAAATGGTGCGGCGGGAGAAAGTAAGAATATAGAGAAAACCTCAGTCTATCTCCAGATTAACACACCGGAAACCATAGTTACCGCCGGATGATACAAAGCGATTCACTCGACATTAACTTGGATGGGTGCAGATTGGCCGCGTGTTCCGTGGGTCAAATGAGCGGGGACGGCTCGGCGACCCTTACCCCTCGTGAAGGAGATCGAGAATGTCGAAGTTCATTACCCGCTTTGCCAAGGACGAGTCCGGCGCGACCGCGATCGAATACGGCCTGATCGCCGCCCTCATCGCCGTCGTCGTGATCACCGCGGTGACCACCATCGGCACGAACCTCAAGGGCACGTTCAACAACGTCGCCAACTCGGTGAAGTAAGCCGGGGCGGGTTCCCGCCCGCATCGAAACGAAGGGGCCGCGGCGCTGCAAAGCGCCGCGGCCTTTTCTTTTTGGCGCGCGGCCGGAGGACGACGGTCTAATTCAGACGACCTCGCCGTCTTCCTTGGTGAAGCTGTCCGGGCGCCGCTCCAGCAGGTCGAACACCGCTTCGGACGGGCGGCACAGCCTGGTCCCCCGGGGGGTGACGACGATGGGGCGGTTGACCAGGATCGGGTGGGCGACCATGGCGCCCAGGATCCGGTCGTCACCGGCGTCCTCCGACAGCAGGCCGAGCTCGGCGGCGGGCGTGCCTTTGTCGCGCAGGAAATCGCGGGGACGCGCGCCGGCCTGGGCCAGGAGCGCCTCGAGTTGCTCGCGGCGCCAGCCGGCCTGCAGATAGTCCACCACCGTCGGCGCATATCCCGCCGCCTCGATCATCGCCAGGGTGTTGCGCGAGGTGCCGCAGGCCGGGTTGTGGAAGATGGTCACGGGGAAGTCTGCGTCAGCCATGGCGGGGCTCCTCGAACAGCCAGCCGAACAGGGCGGTGGCCACGGCGGCGGCGACCAGCTGGGCGGCGATGAAGGCGGGGGCGGACGCCGGCGCGATGCCGGCGAAAGTGTCCGACAGGGTGCGGGCCAGGGTCACCGCCGGGTTGGCGAAGGACGTCGAGGCGGTGAACCAGTAGGCGGCGGTGATGTAGAGGCCCACGCCCACGGCGGTGGACTCCGCCTTGAAGCGCGACAGGCCGTAGAGGGTCGCGAACAGGCCGAAGGTGGCGACGAACTCCGACCAGGCCAGGGCCGGGCCGGCGCGCAGCTTGTGCGACAGCTGCACGATCGGCTCGCCGAACATGGCGTGGGCGGCCCAAACCCCGGCGACGGCGGCGGCGACCTGCACCGCGACATAGGCGCCGGCCGCCGCGGGGGTGATGGCGCGGCGGGCCAGCATGGCCAGGGTCACGGCGGGGTTGAAGTGCGCGCCCGAGACGGGGCCGAACACGCCGATCAGCACGACCAGCCCGGCGCCGGTCGCCAGGGTGTTTCCGAGCAGGGCCAGGGCGACATTCCCGCCCGACAGGCGCTCGCCCATGATCCCCGAGCCTATGACCATGGCCAGCAGCAGGGCCGTGCCGAGGGCTTCGGCGACGAGACGTCGTGGGAGCGAGAAGGAGGGCACGGGCCTAGCCGCAGCAGGCGGCGCTGGCCGCCAGGGCGCCGGCCAGCGGCGCGCAGATCCGCGGCGAGCCGGCGCAGCAGTCCTCGACCAGGAAGCCGAGCAGCTCGCCCATGCGGTCGTACTCGGCGGTGTAGATGATCGAGCGGCCCTCGCGGCGCGACCGCACCAGCCCGGCATGGGCCAAGAGGTTCAGGTTGGCCGACAGGGTGTTGGGCGGCGCGCCCAGGCGCCGGGCGATCTCCCCGGCCGCGAGGCCGGGCGCGCCGGCCCGGACCAGCATGCGGAACACCGCGAGGCGGCCCTCGTGGGCGAGGGCGGACAGGCAGGCGACGGCGGCAGGCGATTCCATAATTCCACGATAATGGAAATAATCAGGCTCTGCAAAGCGGCGGCAGCGGGCCCGCAATCAATACGCTTTGCGAACTTTCATCAAATGACAGGATGAGCGAGGGCGCATGGGGTACAGTCGCCGCTCCGAACGCGGGGGCGGCGGTGCAGTACGACATTCGCTTCATGGACAAGGACGGCCGGCTCGGTCACGTCCGCACCATCGAGTGCGACGACGACGACCATGCGCTGGAGCACACCGCCATGGTCAAGCACCCGTACGCGCTGGAGCTATGGCAGGGCGACCGCTGCGTCTGGAGGTTCGACGCCTCTCCGATCCGTTAGCGCACAGGAGCCGGCCAAATCGGTTGCGGAACCGTCGAAACTGCGTCTTTTCTTGGCAAATGCACCGGGTAGACGAGTATCTCCGCCGGGCCGGCCGCGCCGACGAGCAGGCCTACGCCGCTACCGATCTCGAGTTGAAGCTCCAGTGGTCACAGCTGGCCGCTCAGTGGCGCCTCATGGCCAAGCAGGCCGAGCAGTTGGCCAGGCTCGATACGAAGCCCAAGCCGTAACGCGCGCCTCGAGCGTGCCTCCCCGGATCGCGCGCAACCCACGGCAGCCTTAGCCGTTAGCGAATGATAAGCTTCGCGTCGCGAACGCAATTCGCGGTTCCTGCCGATGGCTGGACGGGCCGAGATGAAGCCCTACACCTTCTTCAAGCACGACGGCTCGACCGTCCCGCCGGTCTTCGAACTGGGCGAGTTCGAGGGCGACGAAGAGGCCGGCGCGCAGGCCCTGCGGCTGCTGGCCGAGGGTCCGCAGTACCGCGCTGTGGAGGTCTGGGACGGCGAGGCCGATCCGTTCACGGTCATGCGCCCGGGCGAAGCCCATACGGCGCCGCCCTCTATCGGGTGGGCTCCCGGCACGCCTCCTCGCGCCACTCCTCGTCGTGGATGAGGATCTCGCAGTCGTCGCCCTCCCGGTGGAGTTGCTGCGCCATCATCGCAGCGACATCCCGCGCCGCCTCCAGCGTCGCGTACTCGCCCATCTGCCGCCCCGTCTTCAGCAGCACCCAGACGCTTCCCCGATGCGCGATGATCAGTTGAATAAGGGCCATCGGCGCCTATACGCACCGGCCTCCGCCGAGTTCCCGACAGAGCTAGTCGGGGAGGGTAGGGCTCGACTCCAGGGCGCCGCTTCGCTTCTGTTGAAGACGTCAAAGGGGCGATTAAGCACTTTGCAAATTACGTCATTTGTTAAGGTTAGGACCCGGTTCGTCGGGTATCCGACGCAAATCCTTCGGGGGAAGCGCTGTGTCGGATGCGGCGGCTTATCGGAAGAACGCGGACGAGCTGCTGGCGCTCGCCCTCAAGACGGCCGACCCTATCGAGCGTGGCCGCATGATCAGCCTTGCCGCCAAGTGGCATATGCAGGCCCAGGAGATCGAGCGCGGACCAACCCCCGACGATTTCTTGCAGGACGATCTATTCAGCCCCGATCCAGGCGAGGCGACTGAGGACGGACGCGAAGCCTAGCTGGGGCACTGGTAAGGCGCCAGCTCTCGGGCCAGGTCGCGGAACTTGTCGGCTTGGGGTTTGGGATCGTCAGGCATTCCCGTCAAAGGGCGATTATGCACTTTGCGAACCCACCCCCGCCACTATGCCACAGGCCGGCTACCCTCATTTGATGTAAGCTTTGCCATTGCCGGCTGACTCATCGGGCGCTGGCGACAGAGAGACGCGACCGCGCTCCCGCCCCCCGCGGAGCCGCCATGTCTAACGACCATCGAACGCCAACCGAGTGGTTTGCCCTCCGACTGCTTCGGTCGGGCGAGTCGGCTGAACGCGCCGCCCTGGTCCTGCAAGCGGCGGGCCTGACTGATGCGGCAGCGCCTAGCGTTCCGCAGGCGCCAACAGACGCACTGGTCGCCCACATCGCCGCTGAGCGAGAGCTCAAGCCGTAGCTCAGCCTCACTGGCCGTCATCTTCGGCCGCCCCGGCGGGTGGCCGCGCCGCTAACCCCCACCAGCGCCCCGGCTAGCTCCCAATCGGGAGGGTCCTACTTGTGCGAGATGATCAGGAACCAGGACCAGTAGCAGACGGCCAAGTAGGCCACGAACGACGCCAGCTTGGCCGATTATGGACTTTGCAAACCCGCCGCCGAAACACCCCTGAAAAACCATCAAATGTTAACGCGGAAGAGCTGTCAAACGTTAAGGTCGCCGCCGAGGTGGAGGCGTCGGTGCACTACGAAAAGCCGGATGGCAGCGATTACGATCGCCGCGCCCAAGAGGCCGAGGGCCTGGCCCGGCAAGCGCGGTCGGACGACGAGCGCAAGGCCCACCTGGACGTCGCTCGCATCTGGCGGGAACTCGCGGGCAGGCGGGCCGCAAAGCGAACGCCGAACGAGCCCTAGCCGGGGCGCTTGCCCTCATTTGAGAGCGGCCGGGAACGGCAGGTGGCGCGGCGTGTTCGTCCCGCATGCCACGTTATTTCTTCAACTGCGAAGGCACGCAGAACTTCCGCGACGAGGAAGGGACCGAGCTGGAGAACGACGCCGCCGCGCGTCTTCAGGCTGTCCTCAACTCGGCTGAGATCCTGAGGGACCACGGCGGGGAGTTCGCCAGCTACGCCAGCTGGTTTGTCTATGTCACGGACACAGCCGGGCGGCGCATCTTCGCCATAAGGCTCACCGCCGACGCCAACGAGGCCCAATCCTAGCCAGGGCGCCGGATGACGGTGAACTTGGCGGCGGCGGCGGCTGGGTCCTCGGGTCTTGGCTGCGCTGCGCCCGAGGACGACGATTGGGAGAGTGAACCCTTCCTTCACCGACCATCGGCACTCTCCGCGGCCATGACCTTGCAGACCCTGGTCCTGATCGTGTTTCCGGCGCTGGCCATAGTGGCGGCGCTGTCGGACGCGACCACCATGACCATCCCCAACTGGATCTCGGCCATACTGGTGCTGGCCTTCTTCCCCGCCGCCCTGGCGGTGGGACTGACGCCGGGCGCCATCGGGCTGTCGGTGGCCCTGGGGGTCGCGGCGCTCGTGGCCGGGATGGTCATGTTCGCCCTGCACTGGATCGGGGGCGGGGACGCCAAGCTGTTCGCCGCAAGCGCCATGTGGCTGGGTCTGGCGGGGGCCGGCCCCTTCCTGATGTGGACCGCGCTCGCCGGGGGCGCGCTCGCCGTGGCCCTGCTGGGCGCGCGCCGGCTGGCGTCCGACATCGGCGTGCCGTTCCGCCAGCCGGCGTGGATGGAGCGCCTTCTCGCGCCGCAGGGGGACATCCCCTACGGCATCGCCATAGCGGCCGGCGCCCTGGCCGCCTTTCCGCAGTCCGGGCTGATCACCGCCCTCCACGGCGCGACCTAAGCGCTTGTCCTGGTTTGGCTTAGGCCGGTGTTAACCAGCGTCCCGCAAGGGTGGAGCCGATAGTCCGTAGCTGCGCGTCCTGCAGCGTGGGAGAGCCTCATGGGGCCCGTCAGAATCCTGATCCTGGTCGTCGCGCTCGCCGCCGCCGTCGGTGCGGTCGTCGTCGTGCGCGGCATGTCCAAGGCGCAGGAGCCCAAGGTGATCGTCGCCGCCGCGCCGCCCGCGCCGGTGGAGAAGCCGACGTCCATGGTGCTCGTGGCCAAGGCCGACCTTCCCGCGGGCCACACCATGGCTCCCGAGGACATGACCTGGCAGGCCTGGCCGCAGGACAGCCTCAACGCCGCCTTCATCGTGCAGCAGGCCGGCGCCGCGCCCAGGACCGATACCGAGAAGGTCGCCGCCAAGGCCGCCGACATCGCCAAGGCCGCCACCGGCGGCCAGGACCCGCAGGTCGCGGCCCTGGTCGGCTCGGTGGTGCGCGAGCCGATCCTGGCCAACGAGCCCATGACCGACCGCAAGCTGGTGCGCGCCGGCGGGGCCGGCATCATGGCCATCACCCTGGAAAGCGGCATGCGCGCCATGGCCATCCCGCTCTCGGCCGAGAGCGCGGCGGGCGGCTTCATCCTGCCGGGGGACCACGTCGACGTGGTCATGACCCACCAGCTGGAGGGCGGCCAGGGCGGCGCCAAGCGCTTCGCCTCCGACACGGTGCTGAAGAACGTCAAGGTGCTGGCCATCGACCAGACCACCGGCACGCCCAAGGGCGGCACGGCCGTGGTCGGCGCGACCGCCACCCTGCAGGTCAATTCCAAGCAGGCCGAGGTGCTGGCCCTGTCCAAGGCGCAGGGCGAGCTGGCCCTGGTGCTGCGCTCCTACGCCGACGCCGCCGGCCCCGCCGTCACCGTGGCCCAGAACGACGAGAGCCAGTTCCGCGCCGCGGTGGTCAAGGTCTACAAGAACGGCTCGTCCACGGGCGGGACCACCGAAGTGACGGTGACCCGATGAGCGCGCGCCGCCTCCTGGCATCCGCCTTCGCCATCGTCTCCACCTTCTCGTGGAGTCTGGAGACCGTCGCCTTCGCCCAGGCCTTCCCGCGCTCCAGCCTGCAACCGTCGGCGACCACGGCGCCGATCGCCTCGCGCCAGCTCGCCGGCGCCCCCCTTCCGGCCCCCGTCATGCCCAACCCGGGCGCCCAGACCGTGCGTATCGACCTCGGCGGAGGCGGCCCGGGCCAGACGCGCATGATGGCCCTGCCCAAGGGCAAGTCGGCGATCATCGAGCTGCCGGTCGACGCCCGCGACGTGCTGGTGTCCGACCCCAAGGTGGCCGACGTGGTGCTGTCGACCCCGCGGCGCATCTATGTGCTTGGCATGGGCGCCGGCCAGACCGACGCGGTGTTCTTCGACGCCGCCGGGCGCCAGCTGCTCAACCTGAACATCCGCGTCGACCAGGACATCTCGTCCCTGTCGCAGACCCTGAACCGGGTGCTGCCCGGGGCGTCGGTGCACGTCGAGGCCCTCAACGACAGCCTGATCCTGTCCGGCTCGGTGCCCAGCCTGTCTTCCGCCGACAAGGCGCTGCAGCTGGCCCGCTCGATGGTCGCCAAGCCCGAGCAGGTGATCAACATGCTGTCGATCGCCGAGCCCGACCAGGTGATGCTGAAGGTGCGCATCGTCGAGGTCGACCGGACGGTGGTCAAACAGCTCGGCGTCAACATGAACGCCGTCTTCAACCAGCTGGGCATGGACCAGATCGGCTTCGCGACGGCCTCGACCTTCGGGGTGAACGGCGCGCTGCTGGGCGGCCTGACCGGCGGCTACAGCCTCGACACCACCAAGGGCGCCGCTCCCGGTTCGACGACCACGACCAATACGACCGTCACCAACGGCTCCGGTTTCTCCACCGCCCTGCAGGTGGACCAGAACGGCCTGCCCCTGTTCTCGCAAGGGACCGCGGGGGTCGACCCGTTCGGCCGGGCGATCATCAACAACGGCGCCCAGGGCAACTTCCTGGTGCCCAACAGCACCGGGACCACCAACACCCAGACGACCATCAACAGCAACGGCCTGCCCAGCTCGCAGCAGCAGGTGCAGAACGGGCTGGCGGGCTCCAAGGGCCTGAACCAGGCCGACGCCATGCTGAAGGCGTTCGAGCGGGTCGGCTTGGTGCGCACCCTGGCCGAGCCGAACCTGACCGCGGTGTCGGGCGAGGCGGCCAAGTTCCTCGCCGGCGGCGAGTTCCCCGTGCCGGTGGGCCAGGACAACAGCGGCCGCGTCTCGATCGAGTTCAAGCCATTCGGGGTCGGCCTGGGCTTCACGCCCGTGGTGCTGGACCGCGGCCGGATCTCGCTGAAGATCTCCACCGAATATTCCGAGCTGACCCAGGTCGGGGCCTTCTCGCTCAGCAACGGCACCACCTCGTCGGTGACGGTGCCGGGCCTCAACGTCCGCCGCGCCGAGACCATGGTCGAGCTGCCGTCCGGCGGCGGGATGATGATCGCCGGTCTGCTGCAGAACGTGACCAAGCAGACGATCGATTCCCTGCCCGGGCTGATGCAGCTGCCGGTGCTGGGCGCCCTGTTCCGCTCGCGCGACTTCGTCAACAACGAGACCGAGCTGGTGGTGATCGTCAGCGCCTACATCGTCAAGCCGACCAGCCCCGACCGGCTGCAGACCCCGGCCGACGGCCTGCAGATCGCCACCGACGTGCAGACCACCCTGCTCGGCCGTCTCAACAAGGCCAGCGGCCGCGCGTCGAAGACCGGCTCCACCTTCCAGGGACCCTACGGCTATGTTGTCGACTGACGCCGTCTGCCGCGCCCGCACCCGGGCCGCCCTGATCCTCGCGCTGCCGGCGCTCGCCGCCTGCGGCTCGCTGGCGACGGGATACGACCAGGACGCGCCCATCACGCCCTCGCAGCAGTACTCGGTGCAGGTCGAGGAGACGCCCGACCGCGTCGCCCTCACCCCCCATGCCGAGGGCCTGTCGCCGGCGCAGCGGGTGGCCCTGATCGCCTTCGTCAGCCGCTGGCGCGAGGCCTCCGAGGCCGGCGACATCGCGGTGCAGGTCCCCGGCAGCGGGGCCGACCCGGCCGCCGCCACCCGCACCGCCACCGAGACCCTGGGGGCGCTCCAGGCCCTGGGCGTGCCCTCGGCGCGGGTGCGCACCGGCGACTATCCCGCCCCTCCCGGCGCGACGGCGCGGGTGATGGTGAGCTTCTCCAGCCTCGAGGCGCGCGGCCCCGACTGCAGCCGTAGCTGGAACAACGTCACCTCGACCGGCGCCAATGAGGCCACTGAGCACTTCGGCTGCGCGGTCACCGCCAACTTCGCGGCCCAGGTGGCCGACCCCCGCGATTTCCTCCGCCCCGCCGGGTCGACGTCGGCCGACGCCGCCCGGCGCACCACGGTGCTCGGCAAGTACCGCGCCGGCGAGATCACCTCGACGCCGCGTGACGACCAGGCCGCCGGGGTCATTTCCGGCGCCATCAAATGAGCGGTCGCTTCCAGGACATCTCCGAGCCTGAACGGTTCGTCGACGACGAGTTCGGCGACGGCTTCGACGCCGACGACGATTTCGCCCTGCCGGGCGCGCCCAAGCAGAGCGTGTTCGAGGCGGTGGACGACGAGGACGAGGCGCCCTTCCCGGCGCCGGCGGCGGCCGGGGCGGCGCCCGCCCACAACCCGGTGGCGGCCCTGCAGGCCAGCGCCGAGGCGGCCTTCGGCGAGACCTCGGTCCCGCGCATCACCATCCACGCCTTCTGCCAGCAGCCCGAGACCGCCGACGCGGTGGACAAGGCCGCCGGCGACCGCCGCCTGGCCCGCGCCACCACCCTGGTGCACGAGGGCGGCCTCGACGACGCCCTTGTCCGTTACCAGAACGAGCCGACGCCCTCGCTGATCATGGTCGAGGCCAACGGCCCGGCCGCCGAGCTGCTGGGCGGGCTGGACCGCCTGGCCGAGGTGTGCGACCCCGGCACCAAGGTCGTGGTCATCGGCGGCCACAACGACATCGGCCTCTACCGCGAGCTGATGCGGCGCGGGGTTTCCGAATATCTGGTGCCGCCGCTGCAGCCGCTGCAGCTGATCCGCACCATCACCGGCCTCTACGCCGACCCGACCACGCCCTTCGTCGGCCGCACCATGGCCTTCGTCGGCGCCAAGGGCGGGGTGGGCGCCTCGACCATCGCCCACAACGTCGCCTACGGCCTGGCCGAGGTGCTGCAGTCGAACACGGTGATCGTCGACTTCGACCTGGCCTTCGGCACGGCGGGGCTCGACTTCAACCAGGACCCGATCCAGGGCATGGCCGACGCCCTGTCCAAGCCGGACCGCCTGGACCCGGTGTTGCTGGACCGGATGATCGCGCGCTGCACCGACCGGCTGAGCCTGTTCGCCGCGCCGGCGTCGCTGGACGACGACTACGAGTTCACGGCCGAGGCCTACGAGGAAGTGACCTCGAAGATCCGCACCACCGCGCCCTTCGTGGTCTACGACCTGCCCCACGTCTGGTCGGGCTGGATGCGCAAGACCCTGCTCGCCGCCGACGAGGTGGTGATCGTGGCCGCCCCGGACCTGGCCTCGCTGCGCAACGCCAAGAACATGATTGATTTGCTGGCCCGGACCCGCCCGAACGACGCCCCGCCGCGGCTGATCCTGAACCAGATCGGCGTGCCCGGCCGTCCCGAGATCCCGGTCAAGGACTTCGCCAAGGCGCTGGGGATCGAGCCGGCCCTGTGCCTGCCCTTCGACGCCAAGCTGTTCGGCCAGGCGGCCAACAACGGGCAGATGATCCAGGAGGTCAACGCCAAGGCGAAGGCCTCCGAGGGCCTGGGCCTGTTCGTCCAGGGCCTGGCCCGCCGCGACGCCCCCGTGCAGAAGCCGAAGTCGCTGATCGATCGCCTTCTGAAGCGCGGCTAGGAGGGGCGTTTCCATGTTCGGCAAACGCACCGGCGCCGCCACCGCCCCCGCCGAGCCTGCCGCGCCGCCGCCCGCTCCCGCCGGCGGGGCCGAGATCGCCACGCGCCCGCAGCAGAAGATCGAGGCGCCGCAGGTCCGCAGCCCCGATCCCATCCCCGTCCAGCCCAAGCGGCAGGCCGGCCCCGCGCCCGCGCCGAAAGGCGGCGGGCCCAAGGCCACCCCCGGGCTGGAGCAGCTGCGCAACGCCCAGAACGGCATCAGCGCCGGGTCCGGCACGGTCACCCAGATCGTCCGTGAACAGAGCGACTACTACCACGCCACCAAGACCACCATCTACACGGCGCTGCTCAACACCATCGACCTGTCGCAGCTGGCGCAGCTCGACCAGAAGGCCGCCGCCGAGGAGATCCGCGACATCGTCGCCGAGCTGGTGGCGATCAAGAACGTGTCGATGTCCGCCGCCGAGCAGGAGCACCTGGTCAGCGACATCATCAACGACGTGCTCGGCTACGGCCCGCTCGAGCCCTTGCTGGCCCGCGACGACATCGCCGACATCATGGTCAACGGCGCCAATCGGGTGTTCATCGAGGTCGGCGGCAAGGTGCAGCTGACCAACGTCCGCTTCCGCGACAACGCGCAGCTGATGAACATCTGCCAGCGGATCGTGTCCCAGGTCGGCCGCCGCGTCGACGAATCCAGCCCCATCTGCGACGCCCGCCTGCCCGACGGCTCCCGTGTCAACGTCATCGGTCCCCCGCTGTCCCTCGACGGCCCGACCCTGACGATCCGGAAGTTCAAGAAAGACAAGCTGACGATGCGCAACCTGGTCGAGTGGGCCTCGATCAGTCCCGAGGGCGCGCGCGTCCTCGGCGTCATCGGCGCCAGCCGATGCAACGTCCTGATCTCGGGCGGCACCGGCTCGGGCAAGACCACCCTGCTGAACTGCATGACCGCCTTCATCGACCCCACCGAGCGGGTGGTGACCTGCGAGGACGCCGCGGAACTGCAGCTGCAGCAGCCGCACGTGGTGCGCCTGGAGACCCGCCCGCCCAACCTTGAAGGCCAGGGCCAGATCACCATGCGTGACTTGGTCAAGAACTGCCTGCGTATGCGCCCGGAGCGGATCATCGTCGGCGAAGTGCGTGGACCCGAAGCCTTCGACCTCTTGCAGGCCATGAACACCGGCCACGACGGCTCGATGGGCACCCTGCACGCCAACAGCCCGCGCGAGGCGGTCAGCCGCCTGGAATCCATGATCACCATGGGCGGCTACGGCCTGCCCTCCAAGACCATCCGTGAGATGATCGTCGGCTCCATCGACGTGATCGTGCAGGCCGCGCGCCTGCGCGACGGCACCCGCCGCATCACCCACATCACCGAGGTCCTCGGCCTCGAGGGCGAGGTGGTGATCACCCAGGACCTGTTCGTCTACGAGATCACCGGCGAGGACGCCCAGGGCAAGGTCGACGGCCGCCACCGCTCCACCGGCATCGCCCGCCCGCGCTTCTGGGACCGCGCCCGCTACTACGGCCTGGAGCGGGAGCTGGCGGACGCCCTGGACGCCGCCGAATGAACACCATGATGCTGATCCTGGTGGCGGTGCTGGGCTTCGTCACCGTGGCGGGGCTGGGCTTCGCCTTCGCCGGGGGCGACAACGGCCAGGCCAAGACCAACAAACGCATCGCCGCCGTCGCCGGGCCCAAGGACAAGACGCGCGCCCGGGGCGGCAACGCCGCTGAGGCGGCCACCGCCCGCCGCAAGCAGATCATCGACGGCCTCAAGGCCAGCGAGAAGGTGCAGCGCAAGAACCGGATGACGGTGGACGCGCGCCTGAAGCAGGCCGGTCTGACCCTGTCGGTGAAGCAGTTCTGGATCTACTCGGCGGTCCTGGCCGTGGCCGTGGCGGGCATCGCCTTCGTGCTCAAGCTGCATCCGCTCGCCTGCCTGGGCCTGGGCTTCGTCGCCTCGCTCGGCCTGCCGCGCTGGATCCTCGGCGTTATCATCAAGGGCCGGCACAAGAAGTTCACCGAGGAATTCCCCAACGCCATCGACATCATCGTGCGCGGCATCAAGTCGGGCCTGCCGGTCCACGACTGCCTCAAGGTGATCGCCCGCGAGAGCCCGGCCCCTATCGACGGGGAGTTCCAGCGGCTGGTCGAGGGCCTGGGCCTGGGCATGTCGCTCGATCAGGGCCTGGAGCGGATGTACGACTCCATGCCCACGCCGGAGGTGCGGTTCTTCGCCATCGTCATGGCCATCCAGCAGAAGACCGGCGGCAACCTGGCCGAGGCGCTGTCGGGCCTGTCGTCGGTGCTGCGCGCGCGCAAGCTGATGCGCGAGAAGGTCAAGGCCATGTCGGGCGAGGCGGTGGCCTCGGCCTGCATCATCGGCTCCCTGCCGCCGGGGATCATGGCGCTGGTCTCGGTCACCTCGCCCTCGTACATGGCGCCGATGTACGGCGACCCCCGCGGGCACCTGATGCTGCTGGGCGGGGCGGTGTGGATGTGCCTGGGCATCTTCACCATGCGCCGCATGATCAACTTCAAGATCTGAGGGGGCCGAGATGTTCGAGTTCCTCTCCGATCCCCGCAACATGCTCTCGGTCTTCGTGGGGCTGCTGGCCTTCGCCACGGTGATCACCGTCGCCGCGCCGATGTTCAAGAGCGACAAGCTGGACGTGCGCCTGAAGTCGGTGGCCAACCGGCGCGAGGAGCTGCGCCGCCGGTCGCGCGCCCAGATCAGCGGCCGCTCCACCAGCGCCACCAGCATCCGGCGCAAGGACGAGGGCTTCTACAAGAAGATCGTCGAGCGGCTGCAGCTGTCCAAGCTGCTGGAAGACCCGACGGTGATCGACAAGCTGGCCCAGGCCGGTTTCCGGGGCCCCAAGCCGGTCTCGACCTTCTACTTCTTCCGCTTCGCCGGACCCTTCATCCTGGCCGTCGTGGCGGCGGTCTACCTCTACGGGATCAACGGCTTCGGCCTGCAGCCCATGGCCAAGGTCTGCTGCGTCATGGGCGGCTTCGTGATCGGCTTCTACGCGCCGAACATGTACGTGAAGAACCGCGCCGACAAACGGCGCGAGTCGATCATGATAGCCTTCCCCGACGCCCTCGACCTGCTGCTGATCTGCGTCGAGAGCGGCATGTCGATCGAGGCGGCGATCCAGAAGGTCGCCGGCGAAGTCGGCGCCTCGTCCATCGAACTGGCGGAGGAGATGAGCCTGCTCACCGCCGAGCTGTCGTACCTGCCCGAGCGGCGGATGGCCTACGAGGGCCTGGCCAAGCGCACCAACCATCCGGGCATCAAGGCGGTGACCACGGCCATGATCCAGGCCGAGCGCTACGGCACGCCGCTCGGCACCGCGCTGCGGGTCATGGCCAAGGAGAACCGCGACATGCGCCTGGCCACCGCGGAGAAGAAGGCCTCGTCGCTGCCGGCCAAGCTGACCGTGCCGATGATCGTCTTCTTCCTGCCGGTGCTGTTCGTGGTCATCCTGGGCCCGGCCATCCTCAAGGTGCAGGACATCAACAAGCCCGGCGGCCGCAACGCCGCCACGGTCCGCGACCCGCCCCAGACCCACGACGCGGCGAAGTAGCGGCCTTGCCCGCACCGGCCGGGCGCCCGACCATGGGCGCATGACGCTCCTTTTCGTGCTCGCCCTCGCCGCCGCTTCCGATCCGCGCTGGGGCCTCTACGCCCAGCTGGCCGAGGGCGGGACCTGGGTGGACCAGCTCAGCTCCGGCGACGACAGCGTGACGCGCTACAGCTGGGTCAAGCCCGGGGAGGAGCTGCGCGCCGAGCACCGGCTCCAGGGCACGCCCTATGTGACGGTGGAGACGATCCGCCCGGGGGCCAAGCCGGGGACCCTGACCATCTCGACCAAGGAGAACGACCGCGACGCCCCGACGGTGTCGACGGTGACGTTGCACGCGGACGGCACGGCGGTGGAGACCTTCGTCGGCCGCACGGGCCATCCGGAGCGGGCGACCTACGGCCCGGTGACCGGCGACGTCTACAGGCTGCGCACCGAGGCCCGGATCGACGGCGTGTGGCGCGAGATCTGGTCGAGCGAGACGCGGCGGGTGAAGCCCAAATAACCCGTCATCCTCGGGCGGAGGCCGGAGGCCGTAGACCCGAGGACCCAGCAAGCGCCGCGGTTCCGCGCCTTCATCGACCCAGCTTCTCCGTCTCGTCGGCTGGGTCCTCGGGTCTCCGTTGCGCTCCGCCCGAGGATGACGAAGTTTTAGATGAGTCGACTTCTCCCCCGTTTTCCACTATCTCCGCCCCCTTCGGCGCAATCTGATCGCGCCCTCCCCCGCCACGACCCCCTGGGACTGATCCAGGGACGAGGGCGGCGAGGCCCCCCGTCGACGTGATCGTCCACGGGGGCGATCTGCGTTTGCGCCCACGGGTTTGGAGTAGGCGATGTTCGACGGCCTTGGCGAAAGGCTCACAAGCGTTTTCGACCGGCTGACCGGCCGGGGCGTCCTGTCCGAGAAGGACGTGGACGAGGCCCTGCGCGAGGTGCGCCTGGCCCTGCTCGAGGCCGACGTCGCCCTGCCCGTGGTCAAGACCTTCATCGACAAGGCCCGCACCGAGGCCGCCGGCGAGGCGGTGATCCGCTCGGTCAAGCCGGGCGAGCAGGTGGTCAAGATCGTCCACGACGGCCTGGTCGACATGCTGGGCGGCGAGCAGCCGGAGCCGCTCAACCTGGCGGTCGCGCCCCCCGCCGTGATCCTGATGGCCGGCCTGCAGGGCTCGGGCAAGACCACGACCTCGGCCAAGCTCGCGAACCGCATCACCCGGACCGAGCGCAAGAAGGTCCTGATGGCCTCGCTCGACACGCGCCGCCCGGCGGCGATGGAGCAGCTCGCCACCCTGGGCAAGCAGATCGAGGTCGACACCCTCTCCATCGTGGGCGGCCAGTCGGCGCCCGACATCGCCCGGCGCGCGCTGCAGTCCGCCAAACTGGGCGGCTATGACGTCCTGATCCTCGACACCGCCGGCCGCACCACCCTCGACGAGCAGATGATGGGCGAGGCGGCCGAGATCGCCCGCATCGCCAACCCGACCGAGACCATCCTGGTCGCCGACGCCCTGACCGGCCAGGACGCGGTGCGCACCGCCAAGGCCTTCCACGAGCGCCTGCCGCTGACCGGCCTGATCCTGACCCGCGCCGACGGCGACCAGCGCGGCGGGGCGGCCCTGTCGATGCGCGCGGTGACCGGCCTGCCGATCAAGTTCCTGGGCAGCGGCGAGAAGACCGACGCCCTGGAGGTGTTCGACGCCCGCCGCGTGGCCGGCCGCATCCTGGGCCAGGGCGACGTGGTCGCCCTGGTCGAGCGGGCGGTGCAGGAGATCGACCACTCCAACGCCGAGAAGATGGCCGCCAAGCTGGCCAAGGGCGTGTTCGACCTGGACGACCTGGCCAACCAGCTGCGCCAGCTGCAGAAGATGGGCGGCATGCAGGGCATCATGGGCCTCCTGCCGGGCGTACAGAAGGTCAAGAAGCAGATCGCCGAGAGCGGGGTCACGGACAAGACCTTCAAGCGCCAGGAGGCGATCATCACCTCGATGACGCCGGCCGAACGCAAGAAGCCCGACCTGCTCAACGGCTCGCGCAAGCGCCGCATCGCCGCCGGCTCCGGGGTGGATGTCTCAGAAGTGAACCGGCTGCTCAAGCAGCACCGCCAGATGGCCGACACCTTCAAGGCGATGAGCCGCGACGGCGGCAAGTCCATGGCCCGCATGGCCCAGATGATGGGCGCGGGCGGCGCGATGCCGCCGGGCATGACGCCGCCGGCCGGGATGATGGGCGGCGGTCCCACCCAGGGGATCGACCTCAACAAGCTCCGCGCGCTCGGGGGCGGCTCGCCTCCCGGCGGGCTGCCGGGATTGCCCGGCTTCGGAAACAAGAAATAGCCACTCGGACTAAAGAAGGACCACCAAGATGCTGAAGATCCGTCTCGCCCGCGGGGGCGCCAAGAAGCGGCCCTACTATCACATCGTCGTCGCCGACTCGCACTCGCCGCGCGACGGCCGCTTCCTCGAGAAGGTCGGCGCCTACAACCCGCTGCTGGGCAAGGACAACCCCGGCCGCGTGACCCTGAAGCTGGAGCGCATCCAGGAGTGGGTCGCCAAGGGCGCCCAGCCGACCGACCGCGTCGCCCGCTTCCTGTCGCAACAGGGCGTGGTGAAGTGGGAGCACGGCAACAACCCGAACAAGGGCAAGCCGGGCAAGAAGGCCGAGGAGCGCGCCACCGAGCGGGCCCAGCGCGAGGCCGACCGCGCCGCCGCCGCCGCCGAGGCCGCCGCCAACCCGCCGCCGCCCGCGCCCGAGCCTGAGCCCGCGCCCGAGCCTGTCGTCGAGGCCGCGCCCGAGCCCGTGGCCGAGGAGGCTGCTCCCGCCGCCGAGGAAGCCGCTCCCGCCGAGGAAGCTGCTCCCGCGGCCGAGGAAGCTGCTCCGGCCGCCGAAGAAGCCCCCGCCGCCGAAGAGGCCGCTCCGGCCGAAGCGGCTGCCGAAGAGGCTCCTGCCGCCGAGGCTCCCGCCGCCGAAGAGGCTCCCGCCGAGGAGCCCGCCGCGGAAGAGAAGACCGAGGCCTGAGTACGGCTTGGCGGGGTCCGCTACGCTCGTGAGGAGCG
>JADMIO010400407.1_pt1 | contig 48742 bp, 57 predicted proteins | sample 8958161 | NCBI WGS metagenome assembly JADMIO01 (sample SAMN16585339, study PRJNA669376) | soil metagenome | isolation source: Crop rotation soil | place: USA: Cullars Rotation, Alabama | collected 2011
CGCGACAACTTGTCCACGTGGAATTCTAAGCTTAGGATCCCAATGTGCTGGAAAGTCATCGAGCGGCGGTTCGGCCTACAGAGTGGACTGATCGTTGCAAAACGTGCTGAGTTATTGGACCGCGGCATGGCATACGTTCCAAAGTACGTTCTTACCGAAAACCAGATCAATGGACTGCTCGCCGGACTTATGCACCAGGTCAAGGAGGCGAGGCCATGACCATTTATCCCGCTCACACTGGATACAGTCGCAAAGTTCCACGCGGCGAAACATCAGTTCGCGCTCCACTGCCCAACTGCTTCCGCTGGGCAGAAATTGATCTGCAGGCGATGGTCGACCGCGGCGAGGGTGATCGGCGTTTCGAGTACATGCTGCCACGCTGTAGGGCGTGCGGCGACCCAGGTAAGTGGCAGGCGCGGCCGCCAACAGGGGCAACATAGGCGCTGACACCGAGTCTTCTTAGTACTGACATGCAGACAATGCCGCACACCATATTCTTCTCTTGGCAAAACGAAATACTTCCGGAGTACGGCCGGAACTTTATTGAGCGAGCGCTGAACAGCGCCATAAAGGGACTGAGCAGCGACCTGGAGATTGAGCCGGCACTCCGAAATCCCGGTCTAACCGTTGATCGGGATACGCGCGGCGTTGCTGGTACGCCTCCAATCGTCGACACCATTTTGAAAAAAATTGATGCTGCAGCCGTCTTTGTTGGAGATCTAACCTTTATTGGTACGCGCCGAGACGGCAGGCCGACTCCCAATCCGAACGTGCTATTGGAATACGGTTGGGCCCTCAAGTCTCGGGGTTACCCGAGAATAATCGTCCTAATGAATACGGCCTTTGGAGAGCCCGACGACAAAACGCTCCCATTCAATATGAAACACCTCCGTTGGCCGATGACCTTCTGCCTGCCGGAGGGCTCCGACGATGCAACGAAGCAGCGTGTGCGCGCGGATCTCGCAAAGGCTTTGAAGGGCGCCCTAAGAGACATCGTAGATAGCGATGAATTCAAGGCCGCTCTGCCTCCCCCGCCGGAGATACCAAGGTTCGTGGAACTGGAGCCCGCGGATCCGCCCGCCAGGTTTAGGAAGCGTAGCGAGACGCTTGGGATTCGGGAGGCACCTTTCGGTATCGGGACCGTTGGGGAAATCAAATTAGCCGATGGACCAGCCATCTGGTTGCGTGTCATGCCTGAATTTCGACAGCAGCAACAATGGGGCATATCGGAGCTGCGGGACAAAATGCGTGTCGCGGGAAGCAATCTGCTCCCTTTGGGTAACTTCTCGGCGTGGGGCCCGGTCCGCGCGGCGGAGGGCTATGGAATGGTGCCTGCGATGCAGGACAATCCCGAAATCGTGCCGGCGGTCATTCTGGCATTCAAGTCCGGCGAGGTATGGAGTGTATACGTCGGGCCGCTCGGCATGAAGGACGAGGTAATAAATCTGGAATCCACGTTTGTGGAATGCTTCGTCCGCTGTGTGACCTTTCTCTGCCAAGGACTCAAAATCAAGATGCCGTACCGGTGGGTCGCTGGAGCAGAGGGAATAAAGGGGAAAAGGATGCAGCGGTGGGCACCACCAGGGCGCAGCTATTGGGAGCCGCTTACGGGACCATCACTTGTCGATAGCGTGGTGGAGAGGGGGCTGCTCGCCGAAACGGACAAAGTGCAGTTAGCGCTCCGGCCTTTTTTCCAAAGCCTGTATGAGGCCTTTGGGTATACGCGAGGGGATCACTACGACGATGCGCTGCTTCGGCGGTTTCCGGATCCATAACCTTTGTTGCTGCTTACCGCCTCAGCGTCTCCTCGATCTCTCCGTTGCACGCCCGTTGGACCTTCTCGAATGGCCAGGCGAGCACCGACAGCAGCAAGTTGATGACGCCGGCGACGACTAGCAACAGTGCGATCTGGAATGATAATGACGGCGGCGCCGGCGGCCGAGAGAGAATCACTCACGATGGGTCTGCGACGGCGGTGTAGGCCGTAACCCAGCTGTCCGCGTCGGGCTGTCTGAAGTTCCCGAAGTGGTGCACGTCGTTAACGGAGAAAGTGCCTTTGAACGTCGAGCTGCTCCGTGACGGGGCGCCAGGAATGGCCGCCGCGGATGTGGTCAGCGCATACGGTGAGATCACCCCGGTCGGGAACGTGACTTGATCGCCAAGTTGGATATCGCCGCGCATCACGCATTTGAAGCTGACCTGCGCGGGACCGATCCACGTCGGTTGCCCGATTAGATCCTGGAACTTTAGGGCGATGGTCTTGACGTCCGTCAGGCCATCGTAGACGACGATTGTTTTGCCTTTCACGGCGATCGATACGCCGGGGTAAAAGTCATTCGCCAACGTCCGCGCACCAATGGCTTGTGACTGCTGAGCGATCATGTCCGCAAAGGCCCATAACGATTCATACCAGCCCGGCACCGTAACCGACGACTGCGACTGCACGATCTGGGCGCCGATCGAGACGTTGATCGCGAAGCCTGGGAACGCGGGGGCGAGGGCCGCCTGTATGGCATTTCCAATCGGCTGCCCTGGCAACCAAGAAAATGCAATTCCGCCCGGAGGCGACAGACTCGCGGACATTGGCAGCACCACCAGCTCGAGCGTCTGGTTCACGCCCTGCCAGTTACCAAATGCCTGGAACACCGAGCCCTGCGCGATTACGCCTGCATAGGGAGCGGCTGCGGTGGCGAGCGGTAGTCCTGGAGCCATACCAGCGATCAGTGTGAAGCCCGCTCCCTGCACGCCAGTAGCGAAATTGGGATTGAGATCCGCGGACTGCCCGATCTGCCGCAGCCCAATGCCCCAGATCCGAATCGACTGCAGGCCTTGGGGGGTCGCGAATGGCGCCACCGGCATATCCAGCTCGATATTCAGCGCGCCCGGATTGTTGATGGTGCCGTTGCCGTTCGGATTCGGGATGCGGCTGCTGAAAGTGGGCCGTCCAGTGGTCCTGGGCGTGAAGCCGTTCGGTCCCATCTGCAGGATCTGCCCTTTGGCGTTGGTCAGGGTTAACTCGTAATAGCGCACTTCAGTTCACCCCCCACGTAGGGTCCAGTAGTTGCCAGCCGCGCAGCGGCCGTGTGAGCGCGCTGCCGCCGGCTCTCATCAACGCTGAGCAAATGCGGTGCGGGCAGTGAAGCGGAGACGCCATTTCTGGCTACCCCACCCCCGCACAGCCAGTGTTCTTCCAAAATCGCGGCACGTTCTGGCTAATCCGCGCCCGTCCAGACAAGCGAACCGACGGGGAGCTACTCGAACGTACTTGGCTTGATAGAAGGAGGATTCAAGTTGATCCGTCCGACTCTGGCCGCACCCCCCATGAAGGTGCTCATCCACGCCATGGGATCGCCGTAGAAGCGAGTGAACCGTTGACCCAGCTCGTTGGTCGTACTGGCCGCACGAAGCACACCAGCACCGAGGATGGCAGCTGAATTGTGCCTAAGGGTGTGCTCGGCTGAGTCGTAGATAGACCTGACCGCTTGATCAAGCAGGACCTGGCCACCCGGATCGCTGCCCATAGCAGCAACCGAATGCAGATTAGATCCCTTCCACTGAGGATCCAAGTGCTGCAGCTTCGAGGCCAGTCGGGCGCGGTATTGCGGCACGGTCTCGCCATTGAGTATCCGAGCCTGTTTGGCGCCATCGGAGTCGCCGATGGCCTGCATCAGATTGCTATAGCGCCGCTCCTCGATGGCCAACGTCTCACGAGTAGCCTCATCCAAGCGGATCATCTCCGCACCTGCGTCAGCCAGTCTTCACGCTTCATTCCCAGCGTTCCGGGGATAGGCGCATTTCCATCAAACAGGGGACGGTTGATCTTTCCAAACTTAGTTGCGTCGCCCATGAACACACTCATCCACGTCATAGGATCGCCGTAGAAACGGGTGACCTCACGCCCCCTTTCGGTGCTGGTCACGGAGTGCATGCGACCGGGTCGCGCCTGCTGCTGCAACGCGGTCTCCGCCTCCGCATAGATCGTGCTAATAATGGGATCGAGTGTGGTGGCGTCGTCAGTGCGAAGGGCGTAGAGATTTGCCCTTGCGAAGCTTGGGCTATGTTTCTGAACCAGCGTGGCGATGCGCTTGCGGTAGCTGCCAAGACTCTCACCGGCGGCCTTGTGTGGGACGCCCTCTCCTTCACCGAAGCCGCGGATCAGCGTATCGCAGCGAGCTTGCTCAAGCATGAGCTTCCCTCTCTCGGACTCGCTGATTCTGGCATCGACGACTAAACTCGCATGGGCGCGAATTTTGTTTGCTTCATGTTCTGGTGACATAGCCATTAGCTTGATTTCTCCTTTGAAATGCCGACTGAGTCTCCACGGATCAATTCCGCGAGCGGCCGGCGCGTGCTAGTGAGCTGCCTCTCGATCAATTCCTGTACCGCGTAGCTTCTCGGCACACTACGTTGGCGCGCATAGTCATCGACAGCGGTAAGCAGGCGATCTGGAAGGGTTACGGAAACAGCTGAGCGCATCGTGTTACATGCTCCTATCAGGTAGCCCCCGATAATTGCGACCGGCAAACAAAACGGCCCGCCGGGTCGCTAATGCCGGCGGGCCGTGTCCTATTCGTTCAAGTTAGCTCCGGTCCTGGAGCACGGAAGCGCCGAATGAAATGTCCGGTGCCAGAGAGAGCGCCCAGCAATGCCCACTAACGCACCTTGACGCAATGCACGCGGGGCGCCTTGTGGGCCGCCTCCCACACGCTCATATCAGGAACCCAGGCATGGGAGGCGCCGGCCCCAGCTCGTCCGAGATATTCCGTCCCGTCGGCAGCCGCTGATGCCGAGCGATAAACTCGCGAGTCAGCCGATCGCATTTGTCCTCCCACTCCATACGTGCTGCGATCATCTGACTGCGCTGGTCGGACTCATGAGGCGTCACCTCACGGGCGGCAGGGAGCAGCGCGGCCCCGGGGTCAAGCTGGATCACATCCTCGAGCACCTGCTCAGATGACTCGCCTGCGCGCTCGACCGCCCTCACGGTTGGCAGTACGGTCTGTCTGGTCGCAATGCGCGGCAGGATCACAGGGATACGCGCAACGGGGGCCAGCAATGCCTGTGGTGCCTCGGGCTCGAGCCCCAGGTCGCCCGGTACAGCCGCACGCGGGGCATCCTGGACAGGCTCGTCTCCGTCACCCCCCGGTCCGCCGTCAGGGAACGTGATGGCAACTAGGGCCGCCAGGGTATCGGCGCCGCTCGACGCTGCTGAATTCTCCGCAGCAGGCGCCTCAGCTCGGGCAAGCTTGGGTGCGGCGTACTCGATTAGCGTCTGCAGCAGCTGCGCCGCCTGCTTCCCATTCTGGTCCCACTGGCCTTCGAGCCAGGTGCGCAGCCTCGGCAAGTTTTCCTCGACCACCAGCCGGACCATCTCGCGCGCCTCCTTGGTGACGCGATTCGGTACGCCCTTTTTCCGTCCCCCTGTCTTTCTGCCCTTTGCCAAATTCGTTCTCCTCTCGATGTCCTTTTTGGTCTACCGGGGTTGTCGGTAGACGGTAGTAGATGGGTCGATCAGGACGCGTGGCGGAATACCGCCAAACACCCAATTGCACGGGTCGTAGGGCACGTACCTGGACGTGCTTACTGCTACGGAGCTGCTACGCAGCTCGAGAATCTATCGGCGGCGCAGTGAGAAATCATGTCATATCAGTGTATTACGTACTAGATAGATCGGATTATCAATCCGCTATGTTGTGAAGCATGGGGTGTCATGCATCTCGCTCGCGACGGGTGGCGCCGCTGAAGCAGATGTCACGTTCGGACGGCGCGCCAAGCGCTATCATTGCGCCAGGGAGAGAACAACAAATGCCGCTCCTCGGCCCTGATCCCGAGCCCCACGACGCGCCCCTCGCGACATTTCCAACGCAGCAACATGTCGATCCGGGTCAGAACCCGGACCAGGACATCGCGCTCGCTCTCGTCTTGGGCGTCATCGTGGTGTTTTTCGTGGTGTTCGCCGCAATCAAGCTCCGGAAACGCTATCGAGGCAGGTTGAACATGAACTGGCAACGAACTATGCCGATCGTGGTTCTGGTCGTCTCTCTGGTATTCCTGCTGGCCGCTGCCAGTTCGTACCTGCAGGCCACCTACAGCGAGAGTAGAACGACCGTCGAACTTGGTGGCATCGGGCTCGCCGGGCTTGCCTTCCTTGCCTGGCTGAAACGGTAGGCAGGAGCGGTTCACATGCGCCTCGCACTGACAATGGTCATCGCGGCGGCAGCCTTGTTCATGGACGCTACCTGGGCCGCTGATGCTCCCTCCGAAAAGGCCGACGCCGTCCTGCAGGAGCTGCAGAAAGGCTGCAAGCAGGACCACCCGAAGTTGCCAGTGGACGAATGCGTCGGCGCGCTGCTAGTTCGACATGACATCAACGAAGGCAGCCAATGGGTGGAATTGGGCACCAACAAAGGTGGCAACGTGCTATCACTCAGAGGCCCGATAAAACGGGTGGACAAGCACGCCATCATCTGGATGAAGGTCGGAGAGAAGAAATCCGGGACATACGCAGTGCTCCTGATGGAATTCGACTGCGATGGAAAGTGGAAATCTCTCTCGGCGCAAACCTTTGATAAAAAAGGAAACCCGGTTCGGCATACGGCATCGGATGAAACATGGCAGTACGTGTATCCCGATTCAGTCGCAGCGAACGCACAAGATTGGGCGTGCCACGACGGGCCACTCGGCGCCTCAACATCTAACTGATCCGTGACTTTCATTCGTCCCTGGGAGTAACGCGGTAATAAAGCCTCATGCGACCTCGTCGGTCTATCGCCCTCTAGTTTCGATGCAGTAGCGCCCCGCGGCTCGGTGGGCGGGACCGGACTAGGACCGACCACCTCCCTCTCAGGTATACCTAGTAATCTCAGCCACAGTTCCTCTCCGTCAGGTTTCCTAACCGATGGTGATGGTGATGGTGATGGCGATGGAGATGGAGGCGACTCGCTAAAACAGTCGCTAAGCGATCGCTGGGCGTATCGATCAGCGATGCGCTGAGTGAATCGCTGAACGTGTCGCTCAGCGAGCACTAGTGGTTCCTCTGGCCGACGTGCTTGCGGAGCATTTCGGCGTGCTCGGGATCGAGGCACTCGACGGCGATCAGGTAATCCTCGACGCTCAAGCCGATCTCAGCGCCGATACCGAACGACTCCGTGGGCGCAAGGTTCTCGAGGTCAATCTCGGCCATGGTCAGATAGACAGCGAGCTGCCGGATATGCTCCGTGTTGTAGCGGACGCCCTTGGGTGTCATGGCGTGCTCCATCGCCTCTCGTTTGTGATTCGCGCGCCCTTCTGGCGAGCAAGGTACCTGCGCGCCGCTTCCTGGCGGTGATGCTCGAGGCGCAGATTCTGGCGACCGCCCTCGACTTGCGGAAACTTGGGGTTAATCAACGGCCAAGCGACCTTCCACTCAGATGGCGTCGCTCTAATCGCGATCCGAAGCGCATCCGGATCATCGGGCAGGATTCCGGGCTGACTAACACTGCTGAGATTCCATTGAAGGTCGAGCAGCTCGCGATACGCACCGCGTGCGATAAGCGGCCATAGCAGCGTGGCGCTGGCGAAGTCCCGAGGGAACCAAGGGAGCATCGCGAAATGGGGAACGGCGGTCGTCATGTCCTCTCCTGAGAAAGCACGTCCGCCCAATCCTCGAAATGGGCGGCCGGCGATCGAATTTCAAAGGTGATGCGGCTCTGCAGTCGGTTGGCCAGACGCGCTGCGGCCTGCAGGCCTGCCACGTCGTTGTCAGCAAAGATCAGGAGACGTCGCACCTGTAGCGGCGGCTCGAACTTCGAGAGCAACGCGGTGCTGAGCGCGGACCACGTCGGCAAACCGTGGAGCCTCGAAGCGGCGAGGGCGGTTTCGATCCCTTCAGCGATCCCAAGCGTGTCGCCCGAGGGCATGAGGCGGACCGCGCAACCGACGCGACCGTTCACCCCCGACAGCTGCTTGCGCGGCTCGTAGCCCTGGAGCTTTTGCCCCTGCTGCAGATAAGTGACGTGCACCGTTGCCAACTCGCCATCGATGTCGCGCACTGGCGCGACGAGCGCGGGATAGCGGCCGACCGTCACGCGGTCCTGGTAGTAGTCGATCCCGGCATGCGCGCGCAGAGCGCAGCCTGACGGCAGGGGCCAGAGCCCTCGGCTGTCCAGGTAATCGCGCACGTCAGCTACGTCTCCGGGACCGCAGGATGTGCGCATAACGTTCCGCACGCGGCGGGTAGGCGACGCCACCATTGCCGATGGCTGTTCCGGGTGAGAAACAGTCGGCCCGTGCAGACCGGAGGATTGGTCGATGATTCCCACAGTCTGGGCCACTCGGCGGGCGGTCTCACTGAAGCTCCAGCGGTTCACACGCATCAAGAGCGTGAAGCCGTCTCCTGCTCCACAGTGCCTGCAGATGAAATCGCCGCGCCCCTGCTTGTCGTCATAGCAGTAGCGATCGCGTCCGCCGCAGACGGGGCATGGTCCCTGCTTACGACGGCGCAGGTATTGTTCGCCAACACCTAGAGCGCGCAGTACCTCGGCCCAGCGCCCACCAGAGAGCCGGGTATGGATATCGGCAGCGGAGAGCATCAAGGCGCGTCCTGATTCCGCTTTGACCCGACCAATGCGGCACGCACGCGTGCGACACCGGCTTTGCCGGCAGCCTCACGGGATTTCAGCCAGGCGATCGTTCGCGATTTGAGCCAGCGTCGCGTCTCATCACTCGGCCGCGCGGCCGGCGCGTTGTTCCAAGCTCGCGGCGGCCAATCGCCATGCCTTTCGCGATACTTGTGAGCGGCGAATCCGACGCGGTAGCCGCGCTCGGTCGCGTACCCGCGCAGCTCCGCGTAGAACAACATGCGGTCCTGTTGCTGTGGTTCGATCTGCTCGCCGATCTCAATCAATGAGCCATCGAGCATCGTGATCTCCTTGCCCTTCGGTGCGAAGAAGTACCCGCATTCTGGACAAAGGCGCACGCGACTAAAGACCGCGGAACAGTCGGGGCAGGTGAGCTGCTTGCTCTCGCGTTGCTGTCGCGGCGACGACTTGGTCTGCACCAGGGCCCGATCACCGTGAAGCGTCCACGTGCGGGGGTCATGCGCGAATCCGTGTCGGTGAACGCATCCGGAGTGATCTAGCACGATGCAGTCGGTCTTACCTTCCGAGGTCCGCAAGCCGCGGCCGATCATCTGCAAAAAGAGCATTAGCGATTGGGTGGGTCGTGCCAGTACAACGCATGACAGCTCTGGTAGGTCGAAACCGTAGCTAGCCAAAAAGCAATTTGTCAGCACCTGAGTCTGACCTCTGCGGAAGCGATCGAAGGTCGCGTCGCGCATCGCCTGCGGTGTGTCCGCATCTACATGCTCCGCGGCCACACCAACCCGCAGGAATGCCTCGCAGAGTGCGACGCTATGAGCGATAGATGTGGCAAACACCACGGTGCGGCGTGCTGCCGCATGCTCGAGCCAATGAGCAACGACGTCTCCGACCAGCTTGGGCTGGTTCACGGCCGCTTCCAGTTCGTTCTGGTTGAAGTCGCCCGCGATAGTGTGCACGCGCGACAGATCAGGCGGCGCTACGCTGAAGTAGCGCGCGCGACACAGATAGCCATCTCGTTGCAGATCTGCGACCGTGACCGGCTCGATTAAGCGGTCATAGATCAAGCCCAACGCACGCCCATCCTTGCGGGTCGGCGTAGCCGTGAGTCCGATCCGAAGCGCGCTCGGCCACAAGCTCAACAAGTCCTGCCGCCGCTCAGTGAGCGATAAGTGCGCTTCATCAACGACCACCAGATCAAAACTCGGCAGCGCTAGGCGATGACGGCGCAACATGCGCGCCATCAACGTATCGGTGCTTGCGACCTGGATCGGCGCATAGAGGTCACGTTTGTCGTCAGCACCAGCCAGTAGCAGCCCGTGGCGCAGCCCTTTGAGCTTTCCCGATGCCTGCTTTACCAGCTCTCGGCGCGGGGCCACGAACAGGGCGCGCTGGCTCCGCTCCACCGCGCGTCGCAGAACGTGGGCCGCGATCACCGTTTTCCCGCTGCCTGTAGCCAGCACCAGGAGCGGTGATCGAGAGCCGTCGTCTACCGCCGCATCGAGTAGGTCCACCGCGCGCTGCTGATAGGGCCGTAACTGGACGCCGCAACTCTCCGGAGCAGGTGCCCGATCGGTGTTGTCGAGTTGGAGCTGGTAGGCGATGGTTTCGAGCGCGACGCTCACGGCCGCCGAGACCGCGGCGGGTTCCAGATCAAGTCGCGCCGAGTATCCGGTCGGCGGCGCGAGCGACCCTGCGTTGGGGGAGTCTTAACAACGACTCCATCCATGGCGGAGCGATGCGCCCGTGTCGCATTTCCGCCAGCTTCCAGGAAGTACGAGCCGTTGCCCCCGAAGGGATGCGGTGGTGGAAAACGAAGCGCCGGCAGGTGAAGACCGAACTGGGCACTGACGCGCTGCAGGAACTGGTGTTGCGTGTACTGGTAGGTGCGCCGCTCCGCCAGGGTCAAATCATCCGGGAGTGTGGGCAGCCAACGCTCGTTGTACGAAACGCCGCGCCGGTCAAATCGGAAACCAAATTCCACGACATACGTGGGGCGAATGACGCCGGCGCGCCTGCGCCTCTTCTCGCTGATCGTGCGCCGGCAATCGAGATGCAGCCTATAGACATGGCTGATCGGCCACTGTGTCAATTGCAACCGAATGCCGTCGTTTACGATGCGCTGAATTCTGCGCACTGCCAGGGCTTGGGCGTTTGGCCGTAGATGTGCAGAGGCATCAGACGCGCGCCGGGAACTCAATTGAGCGCGGGATTTGGTCCGGCGATGAAGCCTCTGTCGCGCGACCGTGATCTGAGCGGAGCCGTCCATGTCCGCGCCTACGCCGCGAGCCGCGGCCGACCCGCAGCGCGGGCCTCGACAAGTCGCTGCACCAGTACGCGCAGTTCGTCGTCACTAGCACCAGCAATTTCAGCACGCGTGATAGCCTCGAGTTCATCCGAAGGCCACACGGCGATCTTGCCTCGGTGGACCGGGGGCGTCATCACGCCCGCACGGACTTCGACGTAGTGTTGCGAGCGGCTGCGACCGCGGCGTCTGGCGGCAGCGCCAGCGCGGAGTAGAGAAGTGGCGTCGGGCATCGGTGGTGTACCTCCGTGGATTCAGGTACACACACCCTATAGCCGGCCCTGGAGCACGGCAGGGCGAGATGAAATGTCCGGTCGTCAGAGGCCGGTTAGATAACGCCTTACCTGACGCTCTGTGAGTTCCAGTTTCTCCGCGATTTGCTTCTGCGTAAGGCGTTGCTCTCGCAGCTCGAGCGCCCGCTGCTGGCGGGCCGTCTTGCGAGTGCCCGTGGAGATCCGCCCGTCAGTTCCACGCGGAGTGAATTGCATGTCCATCCACAGCATAGGCTGTTGCTTCGCATGTCTGGCGGCTTCTTCGGGGCTTAGCCCTCGCTTTAGCATGTGCTGCGTCAGGCGTTCGACGTGCTCTGCTTCCATAACGCGCAGTCGGTCTGAAGCCTGTCGATGCGTGAGCCCTTGAGCCTTCAGGCGCCGCATTAGCTCACGGTAGACGTCGCCTTTTGTCCGCAGCTCGCGATGCTGATTTACCTTGCTGCCGCGTCTGGGTGGCACGATCTCGGCATCGATTGGCCAGGCATGCTTCTTCTCGTGGGCACGCCGCAATTTCTCGGCGGCAGCGATGATCTCGGGGTCTTTTCCCCATCGGTCGCCGGAACGCTCGCGTAACCGTAGGTATTCGGTGCGCTCCTTTACGCGTTCGGCGCCTTTTCGTAGCACCCGCGCGATGTTCTTTCGATTCTCGCCAGGTGGAGCGTTATGGATGCCAAAACCGAAGATGCTTCGGCGGAGCTTCAGGATTTCTTCGGCGATGTCGTTCTTTTTAGGCATGTAGCCGCACTCTCGGTTTTCTCATCGATACCACCTTTCCAGACTTGCCGGTCCGCAGCCGATCAAGATGACGTGCCCACAGTTCGAGCGCCTGCTTTTTTTCGCTTGAATACGAGTGTTTGTTGTAGTGGCGATGCTGGACGCCGCCAAGCCCGTGCGACTGCAACTGTGCCCGCACATCGCTCGAGACGCCTAGGCCGGCCAGCATTGTCTCGCACGTGCGGCGCAGGTCTCGCAGCTGGAAAGCCTCCCGGGCGTCCTCAGCCTTCACCATCTTTGTCGCGATCTCGCTCACGATTAGTGAGATGGTTTCAGGGTGCAGATTCGTTTTGCCGTCAATGCTGAGCACAGGCGCGCCTGGCTCAGCTCCGCTCAGGCGGTGCTTAACGATCGCTGCCGCCTCCTTCACGAGCGGCAACACATGCTGGCGGGGCTGGGCGCGCTTGCCCTTGGCGTCATAGAGAGTCACTTTTGCCGCGGCCAGGTCCACATCCGTCGCTTTCAGTCGGACGAGTTGCGCGGGCCGTTGGCCACCGAGATATAGCAGCAAATGGAGGGCATCCTTTTGCGTGCTTTCCGGCATCGCATCCACATGGCGAAGGAACGCGCCCAGCTCCGGCGCCGATAACACGCGATCGCGCGCGCGGTTGAACTGCGCCAACGCGCCGATGCTGGCGACCGGGTTGACCGTGATGCCGAATGACCTCAAGGCCATCGGGACGGACGGATCTGTTTTGCTATCGACAGCGAGCTGGTACGCCGCCCGCAGGTATGACCGCAGCTTGTCGGCGGTCCGGCCCTTCTCTCCTTCCACCAGCCGGCCGATCAGGCCGACCAAGTGATCCACCGACAGGTCAGCGGCCTTGCGCACAGCAAGATCCGGCGCCGCCTCGAATACATGATGCTGAAAGATCAGCCGTACATCGCGCGCCGACTGCTTCCCATTGCGCTCCAGGTGGCCGACATAGGCATCGAGCAATTGGCGAAGTGTACCCCGTTGGCTCTCGAGTTCGGCGACCCGGGCTGCCTCTGCCTCCTCCCGGCGCTTGCGCGCCTCGACTGCCCGCTGGTGCTCAAAGTGTCCATGCAGGTCGGTGACACCAGAGCGGTAGAGGGCGGACAGCTCCGCGGCGCGGTCGCGAGCCCGCTGCAGTGACACCCCGCGCTCGCCCGTCTCGTCATATACCCCGAACGGCAGCCAGCGTCGCTTGCTCTGCTTGCCGGGCTGCGGTTGGAAATACTGAAAGTAGAGCAACACGCTATCGGCGGTGATGCGGGCGACGAGGCGCCCACCGCCGCGCTGGCCGCTGTCAGGCAGCCAACGATCGCTGCCAGGCCACTTTTGCCGCAGCGTTCGCGTCGTAAGCATTGAGCCGTCTCCAGGCCGCACGGTGCGCCAGTAGCAGTGGCGTAGCAGTTGTGCGGTAGTTAGTGCTGCATTATGCTGAACGCGCTTGGATTGAACGTCAATAGAATCAGTCTATTAGCAAACTGCTACTGGATTATCTTGGATCGTGTTGGACCGCCATTAGCGGACTGAAAATCCGCGTGTCGGTGGTTCGATTCCGCCCCTGGCCACCTTATCGATCAGCTAGTTAAGTCGAAGACCTCGGTTCCGACGAGGCCGTTGTCCCCAATTTGTTTCCATTTCGTGGGCCGAACTCGAATTTTCTGAAAGGAAACGGGACTGATATAGCCAAATAGTCGCCTTCGAGCCCAACGACGACCATGACGACTGCGGCGCGGACCCTAGGCGCGGCAGAGGACCACGCGTCAAATGGCTGCGACAGCGTCCTTCGAAAAGGTCGCGCTCGAGTACGGGCCTAGATCAAGCGCATCGCATCGACGCACGAAGCCAACAGCCGGCTGGTTGAGAAGCTGGTATCAGGAAACGCTGCTCGACACGTGGAATACGCGCTTCGCTTTCTCTCCGAGATTCAGAATCGAACGGCCTGAGCGTCTTTAGACGCCCCTTCGCGCGCGAGCATAAGTCGGGCGGCTTCACATAAACTTCGGTCGCATCCAAGTCAGGACGCACGGAGGCGGGATTGCTCTAAACCTCGCTCACTAAATCGAAGATACTCTACGGCTCACCCTGTGATACGTCTCGACAACACTGATCGACTGTGGTGTTATTTAAAGCATCGATAGAGAGCCTTTAGGCTCCGCTCAGGGATTGTTTGAACATCCTCAAGTCGCTTGGCCGTAGGCTGTTTCTACTGGTGATTGATTGCAAACTCCGTCGCCGCCACGGAACATGCTGCAAGATGAATTAAGGCGCCCAAACGTGGGGAAGCTATGGCTCGCCGATCGCTTCCGCGCGTTTGGCTTCCTGTTTTTACTAATGCTCGCCGCGTGCGGTGGAGGGAGCAGCGGTAGCGCTTCGCCAACGGCAACCAAGCACTCCCCGGTTGCGGATGCAGGATTGGCGCAGACAGTCGCCAAGCGGTCCCAGGTGACACTGAACGGGACAGCGAGCCACGATGCGGACGGTGACGCGCTGACATACACCTGGTCCCAGACGGCCGGCGGCACCGTCGCTTTGAGCAATGCTCACACAGCTACACCGAGCTTCACTGCTCCCGGCGTCTCGGTGACCTTGACATTCGCGCTGATAGTCAACGATGGCTTGGTCGATTCAGAGCCCGCGACCGTGACCGTACAGGTTGTCAATACCGCTCCCGCGGCCTCCGCCGGCAACGACGCGACGGTTGCCGCTGGCGCAACGGTGACACTCGACGGCAGCGCCAGTTCTGATCCCGATGGCGATTCGCTAACCTATATGTGGACGCAAACCAGCGGGCCGAACGTCGCACTCAGTGCGTCACGGCCGGGTTTTGCGACCTTCACGGCGCCTGCTGTGGCGGCGACGCTCCAATTCTCTCTTGTCGTCAATGACGGAGAGGTCAACTCGGTCGCGGCTGCCGTGAGGATTTTCGTACTGCTGCCCGGGCAGGGACTGCCCCCTGTGGCCAACGCTGGCCCCGACCAAGATAGCCCGAAGCGAGCTTTCGTGACATTGCGCGGAAACGGGACGAGCTCTAACGGAGCGCCACTGACGTTTCAGTGGCGGCAGACAGCGGGAACCAGCGTCCTGCTCCAAAACAGCGACACCCCGTACGCGCAATTCACTGCGCCCGCGTCTCCGGGAGACCTGCAGTTTCAGCTCATCGTGAACGACGGTGCGCAGTCATCCGCACCGAGCCCGACTACCGTGCACGTCAAGAACTACGCCCCTCAGGTCTACAACCTCACGCTTGCGCCGTCGGCTCCGAAGCGAAACGACCCCATTTCTGTCACCGCGCTGGCCAATGACTCCGATAACGACCCGGTCACTCTGTCGTACGTGTGGAAGCGCAACGGAAGTGTCATTGCAGGGGCAACTTCGGCAGCCTATCCGCTCGGGAATCAAGCCAAGGGCGATATTATTTCGGTCGAAGTTACAGCTTCCGACGGTGCACTGACTTCGGCGGCGTCTGCTGCGGTGTCGATTGTAGACACTCCTCCTACGCTGTCGGCAACTCCGCCGACGATCGCGACGTATGGTCAAGCGGTGAGTTTTCAGGTCACTGCCGCGGAAGTCGACGGCGACCCGACCGGTGCAATCGAGGTTGAATACGGACCCGCCGGATTCAGCGCAACTTCGGGCGGCTTGGTAACCTGGACGCCATCCGGTCCGCTGTTTGAGCCCTCGACCGAGATGGCTTGGCGAGTCCGCTTGCATGACTCTCCTCAGATCGAACTCGGCGGTACGATCACGGTCGAGGATTACAACCGCCGCTATCCACTGGCGCGATCCAATAGTTCGATTGCGAGCTACTCTGCCGCCGTCGATGTCGAGGATTTCGACGGCAATGGTACCCAGTCCATGCTCGTAGGCTCGCAGACGAGTCTCTATCTGCTCACGAAGAACGGGAGCGATTACGTGCAGAGCTGGGTCTATCCTTACAGCCCGGTCGGTGACGCGACGAGCGTGACCACCGGAGCCGACATCAGTTACCGCGCCGTCACGTCCGGGGACGTGGACGGCGATGGTCACCGGGAAATATTCTTCAGCCAGGGACCGTACATCATTGAACTGGACGGTGTCACTCGTCGCGAGGTGCACCGCTATGGAGACGGCGGCTCACGGACGGCGCCCGCGCTCGGTCCTTATTGCCGATCGCTGCGTTACGCCGACATCGACAATGACGGCAAGGTCGAGATCGTCTGTCTCGGCGCCAGCGCCCTATATCAAGCGCCCGTTTATATCTATGTCCTCGATGCACGGACTCTGACGCTGAAGTGGCAATCAGGACCACTGAACAACGCCACCGAAATGACGATCGCCAATGTCGACAACGATCCGGCGCTTGAAATAATTACCTCGGACGGCTTCGTTTTCGATGGTGCCACTCATCAAAACGAGTGGGCCTACGGCGGCAGTTTCGGCAGCGAGATCGACGTGGGAGACGTTACCGCCGATGGAGTTGCCAAGATCGTCGGGGTGGACTCATCGGGCACGGTTCGCGTCTTCGACGCGGTCAGTAAATCACTGCTATGGTCGATCGCCGGACCGGGGGGTGGTCGCGAAGTCAAAGTCGATGAACTCGACGGTACGGCGCCGGCCGAAATCGTCCTCGGAGATTCCGGGCCGGGCAATGTATCCATTTACCGATATGACACGCTCATGCGGGCTCCTCAGCTCCTGAGTCAGGCCAACTCGGGTGGCTACGGCGTCAGCGGCCTCACCGTCGGGGACATCGACGGCGACGGCAACAAAGAGATTATTTGGGGCACTAACGCGGGATCGACCGCTGCTGACAACTTTGTAATCGCCGGCTGGACACCCGCGCTGACCGTCAAATGGATCGGACCATTGCCCGCGATACTCGATGGTCCCTTCGTGGGCGCAAAATTAGCCACGGTAGCTGCGGGGAGCCGCAAGCTGCTGTTTGCGACCCCGAAAGACAACAGTGGGTACAGCGGCGAGCGTGTTGTCGCGCTGGATCCAGCCAACGGATCGATCGCTGTCTCGAACGAGGTGGACTCCAACTGGTCAGGCGATCGCGCCTTTGATGTCGCCAGCGTCTATGCATCGGGCATTGATTCTGTGCTGCTGGGAACCGCGACGCTCTACAGTGGCTACCTCACGTCCTTCGATTTCTCCACAAGCACGAAACAGTATGTCTCGGCGAGCGTAGGCGACTTCGTTGCAATTGCCCACGCGGACCTGAATAACGACGGGTCAGCGGACGCCATCGGTATTACCTCCACTGGCGCCATTTACGCTTTCGACGTTCATAACCAGACACTGCTCTGGAGCGGGGCGATTGGAGGCGGTGGCGGCGTAGATATCGCCGTGTCAGACCTGAACGGTGACGGCGATCCTGAAATCATCGCGCTCAGCCAGACTATCGTAGAGGTATTCAACCACGATGCGGTGCACGGCGGCTACACTCTGCAGAAGTCTTACGCGCAACCAGCCAACGGCGCCACCAATGTCGATCTGCTCGTCGCGGACACGGATGGCGACGGAGCGCCGGAGATATTCGTACTCAGCAGCAGCCCCGGCAGCAGCAAAGCGATCACGAGACTGAACAGCAGCCTCTCGCTGTTGAATCATTACCCAGTGCCCAATGGAATCAGTCTGCACCTCGAGGAGTCGTCGTTCGGCCGCAAGAATTTAGTAGTTGCTCGTGGATCGAACGTCCTCGCTACAGGCTCGGACCTGGCGATCATCGACCCCGCCTCCGGCGTCTCGATCTGGACCTCACCGCACCTGCAAGGAAGCATTCCGATAAACAGTCTGAGCTTCGTAGACACTGACGCCGATGGGCGGCTCGAGATGGCATTCGGGACTACCTCGATGATGTATCTGACCCGCTGACTCGGGTTGTCATCAAGTTGCCGAGTGACCTGAGCAACCGCTCGCGCAACTCCTTAGCGGGTACGTAGCCGGCAACGGCCCATATAACGCTTCAGGTGTGTGAGGACGCAAACTGTGTCATCTCGTCGTCGACCCGCCGCCAGCTGAAACCTTACCGTGGCCACCGCACCTCCCTCTTCTCCGCCGAGGAAGTACGCGCCGGCCGCGACTTCAGCCGCGATACCCGCAGGACGGAGTTCATCGTCCTGCCATAGCGGCTGGCCCCGCTCTTCAAGCCATCGGGCGGCTTCCCGCAGAATGCGAGAGACTTCTTTGGTATCTTCAACTGCGGCTTGGCGGACACAGAAAGCCACTTCCATAGCGTATCGTGCACAGCGAATCGCCGCACACGACCCGTCGCGGTCAATTGCCGCCGTCCGCTTAGCGGAAGTCCGAGTTGCGAAGCGCGATAATCAAGTCGTTATGGTTCCAGAAATGCGCCCGACGAATACCGCCCTACCGCCGACACTCACGGTCGGCGAGTTTCGTCTCCGCAGTCTCCGGCTCGGGGATGAAATAGCCTGGCATAAGTATCTGGCCGACCCCTCCGTCATCGAGCACACGAGCTTCCCCGTGTTTGACATCGACGACGTTCGAGCCATGGTGGTACGTCATGTCGGCGAATATACGGCGAAGACTTCCTGTCGCTGGGCGCTGGCCGACTCCAATGATGATCTCATCGGCACGTGCGGGTTCTATAGCTGGTCGCTCGCGAGCGCGTATGCCGACCTCGTGTACGACCTCGCAGCAGCATATTGGGGCAAAGGAATCATGCGGCACGCGGTAGCCGCCGCTGTCGAATGGGCGTTCGCCACGGCGCACTTCCATAGGGTTCAGGCGTACGTGATTACCTCCAATCAACGATCGATCGCGCTACTAGAGCGCTGCGGCTTCGCACGCGAAGGCCTGCTACGTCATTTCCGAATAGCACGTGGTGAGCCGCGCGATTGTTACCTCTACGCCCGAATCTCATCCGCGCCCCTTAGGGCTGTCAGTCTCGAGGGTTGAGCGTAGGGGCAGACGCGCCCGGAGTCGGCGCTTTCGACCCGAACCCGACTGCACTGACTGCTTTGTGGGTCAGTAATGAGAACGTCGGCCCCAATGCGAGGGCACGGTATCATTGTCGCGCCAGACACGTCATCCGAGCGGCTGTTACGAGATCGGTGGGTCTAGATGAGTATCGAAATCACGGACAACCCGTCCTCAGAGGACGAGGCTTTCGTCATTTCGCAGACACGTTCGTATAACGCCGCGTTCACGACGAGAGACATACGACCCCTCGGCGTATTTATTCGTAACGAACACGGTGCAATAGTCGGCGGACTCACCGGGAAAACGTATTGGCGCTATTTGGACGTTGCGTATCTCTGGGTCGACAAAGAGCACCGACGGCGTGGATTGGGAACGAAACTAATGACTGCCGCGCTGGAGGAAGCACGACAACGAGGATGTTCGCACGCGCTACTTGACACTTATAGCTTTCAGGCCCTTGGCTTTTACCAGAAGCTTGGGTTCCACGAGTTTGGACGCCTCGAAGGCTTCAGTGACAACCACCATACCAGACACTACTTGTGTAAGGACCTTTAACGCCGGATCGGTACGTGACCCCGTAAACCGGAGCCGACCTATTCCGTTGAAAAACTCTGGGCAGGTGCGCGGTATTGAGATCGGCACCGCCGTTTTTAAGAGCTTCTCGAGTGTGCTGGCCGCCTGCTAGCGCGGGCATCGCTGTACCCGCGGCTCTTCGATATTCATCCGGGAGCTCCAGCTAGCGATCCCGCAGACAATGGGACCGTTATCGCTAGGCGCCTGAGATTCTGGGCTATGGCGGTCAGCAGGAACTCGTCGCGAGCACCGGTTCGACCGCGCAACCGCAGTCGATTGACTCGCAGGATCCGCTTCATGTGGGCGAACAGTACCTCGACCTTCTTCCGGTCCTTGCGCGATTGGAGGTACTCGGGCGTGTCTCTGAGCGCGCGCGCGTGTTCACGAGCTGCTTCATAGAGGCTCCGAGTGATCTTTCGAAACGGCATGTTCGGACAACACTGCGACTTCAGTGGACAGCTCGCGCAATCAGACTGCCTGGCTCGATAAATGATCGTCTCGGCCTTAGTGATGTGCGTGCGTGGTTTACTAAAGAGACGCCATTCGCGCCGCAGTGGCTTATTTCCCGGGCAGCGATACTCGTCGGCTGACTCATCCCACGTAAACTCACCGCTGCAGAAGGTGCCGTCCCGTCGCTCCGAATGTTCCCACACCGGGATGTGGGGCTCGATCCTCTTGCCATTCACCAGCCACTCCAGCATCGGAGCGCTGCCATATGCGGTATCGCCGATAAGATAAGAGGGCTTGATACCGAGTCGATCTTCAACCCGCTCGAGCATTGTCTTTGTGGCTTCAGTCTCCTCGATGCGATGCGCCGCCGTGGCCTCCACGTCCATGATCACGCCAGCATGCACATCGACGAGATAATTTGTTGAGTAGGCAAAGAACGCCGGGCATCCCGGCGCCGCTGTCCAACGCGCGGCCGGATCGGTCAATGAGATGCTCTTGGGCGGCGCACCGATATGACCGTCTTGCTCCAGCTTCTCCAAATACTCGCGTACCGCACGGCTCCCGAGCTGCGGATCACTCCAGTTAATTGGCTGTTCACTCGGGATCCCACGACGACGGTTCGCATCGGCTTGCACAATGCTGGCATCGATTGCAAAGCCTTCGCCCTGCACGAGGCCTTCCGACATGCAACGGCGTACCACGTCCTCGAACAGTTGCCGAAATAAGTCGCTCTCACGGAATCGACCGTGGCGGTTCTTCGAGAAGGTGGAATGATCGGGTACTTCGGCTTCGAGTCCCATCCGACAGAACCAGCGATACGCCAGGTTCAGATGGACTTCCTCACACAGTCGCCGCTCGGAGCGAATACCGAAGCAATAGCCGACCAGTAGCGTCCGGATCATCAGCTCCGGATCGACAGATGGGCGGCCTGTATGACTGTAAAAGGACCCGAGACGCTGGCGCAGTTGACTAAGGTCGAGGAAGCAATCAATCCTGCGTAGCAGATGATCTGCTGGAACGTGCTTATCGAGGTTGAAGGAGTAAAAGAGCTGGTGCTGATCGCCCGCCTTCTTTCCCATCATCAGGAAGTGCTCCCACACACTGCCCTGGGACCGAATTATCCCTTATCGCGATGGCCGATCGATGAAGTTTTTCAACAAAATAGACCCACTTCGGACAGCCACGAGTGACGGCTTTCGGGAATGCCCTGAGGCTTTCATCCTCATCCCGACGTAGCCGGCTGGCTCGGCACCCTCGAACCCTAGAGAGCTAAAATCCAGCTCGTCAACGAAGGCATCGACCGCGCGAACGGGGTTGTCTTCCGCGATCCAGTCATCAAGGCGCTCTGGGAACAGGACCGATTGGTCTCGGCACTCACCTTCGACGAATCGCTTCATCGCGCACTCCCATGCGAGATGCTGCGATTATCTCATGTGAACGCTAATTCCAAGGACGTTTTCACACAGCCTCGACCCCGACCGGCCATCAGGACCGGCCGCTTTGCGGTAACCAAACTTCCGTCTTGGCGGACGCCTAGCGCGGCATTTTTCGCACGAAGTCACCCTGAGCCTCGATTGAAACCGCATTCCATTTCTCCCAGGTCTCCATCCGCTTCGCATACTCGGCACGGATCATCGGCAAGCCAGTCGTACCGAAGAAGATGCGCAGCGGAGGATCGGCCGCGTCCACGACTTCCAGGATGGCGGGCCCCGTCGCCTCCGGATCCCCTGGAACGAAACTCTTTCGCCACGTCTCAAGCGCTGCGCGTGTCCCGTCGTAAGCCGGCATTGGCGTCGCGTGCTTTGCGGAAGGCCCGCCCCAATCGGTGGCGAAACCGCCCGGCTCAATCAGCGTAACTTTGATCCCAAAGCCCGACACCTCGGCGGCCAGCGACTGACTAAATCCCTCGAGGCCCCACTTTGACGCGTGATAAAGGCCAACGATTGGAAAGGCGTTGACGCCACCAATTGATGACACCTGAATGATATGACCCGAGCCCTGGGCACGGAGGATAGGCAATACCGCCTGGGTCACCCACAGTGCGCCGAAGAGGTTCGTCTCGATCTGTTCGCGTGCCTGTGTCTCGCTGATCTCTTCGATCGCACCGAAGAGACCGAAACCAGCGTTATTGACGACCACATCGAGACGATGAAATCGGTCGTACGACTCACTGACCGCAGAGCGCACTGCACTCCTATCGGTAACATCCAGGCTAATAGCCGCAACGCGCTCCCCGTAGCGTTCAACAAGCGGCCGAAGCGTCTTTACGTCACGGGCCGTTGCGGCGACCTGATCGCCGCGTGCCAACGCTGCCTCCGCCCAGATCCGTCCGAAACCCTTTGAGGTACCTGTTATGAACCAAACCTTGCTTGCCATATCGCAGTACCTTCGCGCCACAGTGGCGCTGTGTGAAAGCCTCGTTCGCGTATAAAGGGAAGTGTCCTAATTTTCCATCCCCCAAGAGGTAGAAAACGGTCGGCCGCGTCCTTCGAACACGGGCAATCGACCCTTTTGCGACGTTCCCGAGCGGCGGCTTCGGAGGAAGCCAGTAGGTCCTGTTACGAAGTACCCTTGGGATAAGTAGACACCATAAAGGCAATAGACGATTCCCCCAGCAGACCGCGTGCATCACCGCCCAGTAGCCACTGAAATTGGATGCTGCTACTGGGCTGCAGCATCGGTTCGAGCAGCTCATGGACAGTCAACCAGTCTTCGGATGTCGCGTCAGCGTGAAAGGCCAGGCGTTCATCGGAACTTCTCGTAACCAAGGACCGAGGTCGCCTCGACACGGTCCTGAGCGTTAGTTGGCAACCGCTGATCGCGGCCACGCCTGCTATGTTGTGAACCTCTACGCGCTGTACCGTCTGCAGCGCAAGCTGCTCGACTTGACGAGAGATCTCGCGTAGCGATCCGTCTTCGACCCCGTACAAATGAATCAGGGGAGTATGACCTGGTCCCGCCTCAAGAAATTCCAACTTCATTTTCGTCAACCCTTGCGACCCAAGACCGTCACTCGTCAACGACCGCTTACTGGAACCCCGACACAGGCAGCTGCAAAGCGGCGGGCCGGGGGCCGCGCGTGAAGGGAGGTGCTCGGGTAACATGACGGGTCAAACACACCCAGGAACGACCATGACAAGCCCTATGTATATCAATTCAGTTCCCGTCTTTAAGCAATTGCTGACGGCGTTGAAAGCGATACTGGCCCAGGCCAACGCACATGCCGCAGCCAAATCAATCGAGCCTGATGCTTTTTTGCAGGCGCGTCTTTATCCAGACATGTTCCCCCTGGTTAAACAGGTACAGATTGCCACGGATTTTGCACGCGGAGTTTCAGCACGCCTAGCTGGGGTAGAAGTTCCCAATTTTGAAGGCAAAGAGAAGAGCTTTGCCGATCTCGAAGGGTTACTTACGCAGACGCTTAAATTTCTAGACAGCGTGAATTCCTCTCAATTCGAAGGCAGTGAAACAAAGGAAATCGTGCTCCGTTCTGGCACCCCTAAAGAGAAGAAGTTGAGTGGCCAGGCTTATCTGTCCAACTACGGCTTGCCACAGTTCCTGTTCCATGTCACCACTGCGTATGCGCTTTTGCGCCACAACGGCTTGCCGATTGGCAAGCGTGATTTCATGGGGGTGTACTGACGCGCTTCCGAGCTACCGAGTTCGACCCTGTACCGTCATTCGCGACCGTCCGCTCTGGAGTGGGATAATGCTGCCGACGCGCCGAGCGTGGCGCCGTAGGGATGGCCCTTCCTTGGAACCCGCCGTCTATCTGCGGAAAGTCGAAGAGCAGGATCTTGCGGAGCTATTCGCTCAGCAGTTGGAGTACGCGCCAATTCCTGACGATTACCCTGCCTTCAATGCGCGTTGGAGCAAGATCCTAAGCGCTCCCGGCACACCCGTCAGAACGATCGTCGCGGCGGGCCGAGTCGTCGGCTACATCGCAAACTTCCAGCGCGAAGGCTTGCGAGAGGTCAGCTACTGCGTCGGGAAGCAATACTGGGGGAACGGCTTCGCCACGAGCGCGCTAAGGCAGCTACTGGGCGAGATCGACGTGCGGCCACTATACGCAAGAGTGGCCAAGGACAATGCACGGTCGATTCGAGTGTTGCAGAAGTGTGGTTTCACGATCGTGGGCGAGGATCGATTCGCCGACCGGCGGGGTGCACAGGTGGAGGAGTATATCTTCGCCCTCAGCGAGCCCATCCCATCCTGAGCAAGAGGCTCATGCCGGACCCTGAACAGCCGGTCATGAACGGCCGCTATGCGGCATCGTGTTACTGTGGCGCCGCCCCGTTAGTTTCCGGGAACTTCATCGTAATCGTCGCGGACGGCTTTGAATCTTCACAGTTATTTAGGCCCAATGTAACGGAAGAATCCGTTAGGCCGAGAATCTTTGATCCACAGTCGTTGGTTGATCCCAAAGTCACAAAGGTCTGCTTTTCCAGATCGAGAAGATACACGTCTCCGCTACCGTAAACTTCGGACGTCGCCACCACGAGCAGGTTACGACCTGGCACCCATCCAAGCGCGCTGACATCGGCCGCCCACGGACCGTCCTGCCAAAAGCGGCGTGTTAGAGTCCACTTCTCGTATTTGGATTTGGGGTCGCCAAGTTGCGGGTAAAAGATGGCGATATTTGTGCCAAGAGCATCGTCGCAGAACACGTAGACACCGAATGGCCCCTGGGGCTGTGCATGCGCGCCGTTCTTGCATTCGCGTCCAGAAATTTGTTCGGTGTTTTGCTTACCAGAACTGGGGCCGCCATTTGCTGGTGGCTCGGCCATAGCTACGGTGCTTGCAAGAAGGAGCAAGGCACAAGTCGAAATTAGAAGCGATTTCATAATACCAGCATACCAAGACGGGCGAGCGCACCAGAGTAGGTCGAAGCCCGCAGTCGACTGCGGATTCAACCGGTTGATGCAACACCTATTCTCTAACTATAGAGGGGAGGATGTTGCAAATGAAGCAGCGACCGAGGATCTATTGCAGCGAAGGCCAGAGGGCGATGATGTGGGATCGGTGGCAGCGAGGTGAATCGCTACACGATATCGCGCGTCTCTTCGACCGCGCCATTCCGCGGTTCAGCGGATTCTGTCTGAGAGCGGTGGGATACGTCCACCGCCACGAGTGCGTTCATGTTTAGCTTTGTCGTTAGCGGAGCGCGAGGAGATCTCGCGCAGCATCGTGGCCGGCCGTTCGATGCGTTCGACCGCCGCTTCGTTGGGTCGCGCGCCCTCGACCGTTAGTCGTGAGCTCAGGCGCAACGGCGGTTGCCAAGGCTACCGAGCGAGCAACGCGGATCGAGCTGCCTGGGAGCGGGCGCACCGTCGCAAGAGCTGCAAACTGGCACAAAACCCTGCGCTGGCCCGGATCGTGGCGCAGAAGCTTAAAATGCTATGCTCGCCCGAGCAGATCGCCGGCTGGCTCAAGTGCACATACCCGCACGATGAGAACTACCAGGTGTCACACGAGACCATCTATCGGAGCCTCTATATACAAGCCCGTGGCGCCCTGAAGAAAGAGCTGTTGCAGCACCTCAGGCGTACGCGGGCGCTGCGTCGCTCGCGCCATTACACGCAAAAGAGGGACACTCACGGCCGGATCAGCAACACAGTCTCCATCAGCGAGCGCCCACCGTCGGTCGAGGATCGAGCTGTGCCGGGTCACTGGGAAGGAGATCTGATCTTCGGTAGTCACAACAGCCAGATCGTCACCTTGGTGGAGCGGCAAACACGCTACCTGATGATGGCCAAGGTGAAGAGTAAAGATACCGAGACCGTGATCAACGCCCTCGTCAAACATGCACGTCAGCTGCCCAAACAGCTGTACGCGTCGCTGACCTGGGATCGAGGCAAGGAGATGGCGGATCACCGGCGCTTCACTCTGGCCACCGATATCAAGGTGTACTTCTGTGATCCACAGAATCCCTGGCAACGCGGCTCGAATGAGAACACCAATGGCTTGCTCAGGCAGTACTTTCCGAGAGGAACCGACCTATCGGTTCACTCACAAGCCAAGCTAAATACCGTGGCACGGCAACTCAACGAACGCCCACGAAAGACGCTAAACTTTGAAACGCCGGCCCAACGATTTAGCCAATGCGTTGCGTCGACCGGTTGAATCCGCAACCCTTCCCGGTCACTCGTGACAGACGGCTTCCGGGGAGCCAGAATCGAGCTTGTGGTGCAGGAAGACATACCAAGCCCCATTGATTTAAAGGATGCGGCGCAGGCGCTGCAGTGGGTCCAAGGTACTGTCGAACGTCGTCCTTACCGCGCAGATTTCTTTCGCGCGTTTGGGCGGTACCTAGAGGAGCGAGTAACAGGACCAATTCGCATCTTAGAGGTCGGCTCAGGACCGGGGCACCTCGCCTCGCAACTGCTGGCACGCATATCGCTGATTGCCGAGTACACATTGCTGGACTTTTCCGAGGCGATGCACCGCATGGCGCGACAGGAGCTGTGCACACACTCTGGGAAGACGCGATTCGTAACGGCGGATTTCCGAGAAGACACTGCATTTAGCGGCCTAGGGGCCGTGGACGTTGTCGTCACCATGCAGGCCGTGCATGAGATTCGCCACAAGCGGCACGTAGGCGCGCTTTATCAGCGCCTTCTGAACGCTCTGCGGCCTGGCGGACACTTTCTGGTATGCGACCACACGACGGATAACGCCAACGGCGGGAACGTCGATCTGTTCATGACCCGTGAAGAGCAATGGTCCGTCCTTGGACAAGCGGGCTTCCGGGAGATCGAACAGTTGCTCGATCTCGGGGGAATGACCCTGCACGCTGCTCGTAAGCCCGGAACCTGACGGAGGGCTCAGCTCGACCCTGACCGGACGGTCACAATGACCGCTATCAGGAACGTCAGGAACGCCACCAGACACGCGGGCTCTAACCTGGATCGGTCAGCTGGTTGCTTATCTCTTTTCGGGGGCCCAGCGTCATCCGTACGTGAGATCGGTGCTCTGTCCGACCTCGATAATATATCCGTCAGGATCCCGGATGTAGCAGCGAGTCTCGCCGTACTTGGGGATGGGTGCCGTGATGAACTCCGCCCCTCGACTTCTCCATAATTCGTAGCACGCTTGAATATCCGCGACGCGGAAATTCAGAAAGCTGTTGATGTGATTCGGGTCTGGGACGCTGAGCGTTACCGTCGGCTTATCCGGGGTCGGGCCGCCCCCAACGTTCAGAATCATCCAGATGTTTGCAAGCTGGAGGTACCCGGGCGCGTTGCCGTCACCCAGGCTCAGAATGCGAGCTCCGAAGACCTTTTCGTAGTAGCGAGCCGATCGCTCGATGTCGGCGACGGTAAGAAAATGCGCGATGCTGACCCCCTCTCGCGGGGGCATCTCATAGCTCTTCTGTCCGATTTGTACGCCGTTCATTGACGACTCCATTTCCGATGCCGGGATTAAAACGCTGCCAGAGACGCTCGTGCTTGTATGTAGGGGGTGGGCGGGCGGTATTGGCTGCGGCGGCAGGGGGCTGTTGGCCGTGGCGGGTAGTTCAGCTTGGCTTCCTGGCCGAACCTCGACCGCTAATACCCGGACGCGCAACTCTCGACCCACACCGGCCAGCCGCTATGACCGGTTTCGGGAACCTGCTCACAGCTCTAAATGGCCATTGAGGAGACGGAGAGCGCAAAGTGGCATGGTCTTAGGATGTGCCTCGGAGACTACAGGCACGCCTTGAAGCACGTCTTGAGCGCTGTCACGAAGATTGCTGCTGTTGTCGCTGCAGGGCTGGTGATTCAGGCTCTCGCGCTGATATCGGCATATGACGTCGCGCGATTCCAGCCAAGGCGGACCGAAAGTTCTGATCCTGGCGCGGGCTACGCCCGATGAAAGAGCGCTCCATCCGGACGTCAAAGCCTTGTTGGTAACGCCTGTCGATGCAAGAGTATTGCGGTACGCCGCGCGGTGGACCTTAGTCCGGTGGCTGACGAGGGTTAAGCGGGCTGGCATCTAACCCCTGCGCTGTGATGGCGCCTCACGACACTGAAGCCGTTACAGCTGGTTGCAGTTGATGCCGCTTTGGTGACGCCCTAGCGGGTGCTGTGATGCCCGGTATACCGGCCTGCCACACATGGCACGCGTACCTCTGCGGATACTCGTGCGCACATCGAAAGCTATGCTAATTGACCGTTGGGGGTCGACTAACGTCGAAGCCCGATAGCACCATGATGGAATCACCGTCATAGTCGAACGCAATGCCATCCGTACCCCAGAGAATCAGAGTGAGCGGATACCCCCCGGACTTATCGAAGCCAAGGTCCGCAAGCGATCTCAGCGCAAATGAACTGGAATCGAAACAGAACAAGAATAGATGGGAACTTTCGGTTGCGTGGGCCAGAACAAATACCCGTGTATTCGCCGCGTCGGGAAGCATCGTGATGACTTGGTAGTTAGCGGGAATGGTAAATTGACCGATTGTTGCACCGCTAGCTGCGTCTCGCGCAATTCCATCGAGCCCGTAGATTCGTCCGTTTGCATAGAAGATCTTTTGCACGGGGTCTAATGTGCTGAGTGGAACTGTGCTTTCTAGATCGAGTCCGTTTGCGTCCACACTGACGGTATCAAGCTCAAACAAGTCCGACGGAGCTGCCGGTGCATAGCGTAGCGCATAGAGCGTAGAGTTAGTCTCACCCCAAGCTATGTCCGCCGATGTGCCCAAGGGTTTTATGGGCCCCAGGACGGTGGGTCGCTGGACCGCCCCGTCAAAAATGACGACGCCGCTCGTGTACTCCGACCCTTCGCGCGTGGAGATAGCGATGGTTTGTGGCATACCTGGGGCGACCTGCATCTGATAGACGCTATTCGTACCGACATCACCGGCACCGAGGGAAATCTGCAGGTCCGATACCAGCGAGGGCAGTTCTACCCGATACACGGTTGACTGATTAGGGGAACTCAGATAGGCGTACGATCCATCATCGGAGACAGCGATGTGCGCGAGCGCCACCGGAAAGCTTAGTGAGGGGCCGACGGTGCCGGTGAGCGGATTCACCTGAGTCAAGGAGTTGGGCACCGTGCTGCCGCCGGCGGTCGTTGCATAGAGCTGCTGGTTCTGCGAGTCCCAGGCGAGGTCCGATGCTCCGGGAAGCGCAACGGTCTGCTCGATGTACTCCTGGCCCGCCGTGAGGGAGACGATGAAGGCCAACGGCTCATTGACCGGACCACCTGGCACAAGGTTTTGGCATTGGGCGTCATAGCAGAGGTTGATTGAGAAGCTACTGCTGTAGATTCCCGCTCCGAGCGTCGCAGGGCTCTTGAGCGTTAGAGCGACAGAGGCGGTGGGTCCGGTGACCGGCACAAATGACAGACTGGTAATAAAGCCCCCGTGGGGCTGGAGCACCTGTAGCCATAAGCCACTGCTAGGAAGGTTGGTCACGTATAAGTCGAAGCCAATCTGAATGGGTGTGGTCTGCGATGTGTAATATGGTGAGGCCGTACCGATGGGTGAGACGGTAAAGCTCGTCGCAGGCCGTGAGCCGGGATTGACCGTGTAGCTGACGGAGACGGTCGCGGGACTGCCGTTTACCGGCTGCTGACAAGAGACGTCCATGTGGCAGTCGTTCGGGCGGTGGTTTCCGCGGCGGCCGCTATTAAGCCCTCGCATCGGGTTGACATTCCGAGGCTCGGCGGCGCTGAGCTTCGGCTACTCTTTAGGGAGCCGGGCTATGGCCAATGAGACTGTTTACGGTCGCTCGGCCTATGACACGGTGTTGCCCAGCGACAGCACAGTCGGCTACCGCGGACGCTTGGCCAGCCTCCGGGCCGAGGCGCTCGAGCATTGGCGCATGCAACTCGCCGAACAATCCTCGGTGCTCAATTCCCCTTCTGACCGGATACGGATTTGGGAGCGCCGCCACCAAATCGATCTACCTCGCGATCCGGGACATCGTCTGATCAAACTGATCGCAGCGAATACCGGGCTCAGTGCAGAAGAAGTGCAAGCGGAGCAGCGACTGCGTGCAGAGGCGCGAAAGACCGTCGTTGTCACCACGCCATGAAAAGTTGCGCAAATGGAGCGATTCAGCTGCCCAGCATGACGTGACCATCACATTTCCAATGGTTACTCAAATCGCGCTCACGCCGCGAACCGGAGCACTTCGATTTCAACCACCTTGATCGGCGCATTCGCACAATTCGGTGCCAAGCTGGAAAATCGCCTGCGTGGCCGCTCCGCGATCGCCGACGATGGCGCCCTAGTACTTGGCTGCTCAACCGCGCAGTTCCGGCGTCGAGGTCCGGCGTACTTCGTTACGAGGATGCGCTGTCGCATCCCCCCCAGCGGCCGACCGGACATACTTCTGAGCGAGCACCTGGCGCTGGCGCGCGATGGACAGCTACCGGTCAGGATGGTTGTGATCGCGGAAGCTAGGGAGGGCAAAGTGAGGAGCAACATCTACGCGCGTCCCGCTGTAATCGGACGCACTCGCAAACGTTGCGGGTAGGTCGCGGAGCTACGAAGATCCGTCGCTCGCAAAAGCGCGCGACCAAGGGTGGCGAGCGATTGACGCCCTCGGCCCGCAAGCGTCCCATCGGGCACGACACACACACTCAAGTTAGGTTCTGGTTGCGAGCAGTCACCGGGGGGAGGCGCTGGACAAGCGCCAAGGGGCGCGATGGGCTTCCTCAGTGATGGCCGAGGCGCAGAGCGGCCAGCGGTGCCCGGGTCGAGGTCGGCCGATCGTAAGGGCGTAGCACCCGTAGTTGCAGCGATCCCGGATGATGAGCGGCCGCGTTAGGCGCGGCGACGACGGAGGCGCAGCGCGGCTGCGACAATGGAGGGCCGCGCCAGCTGGGGCAAGATGCTGCCGGCGGGAGCGATCAGTTCATGCTCTGCGAGTGCATGAGAGCCTACGGTGGCGCACGCATGCTGGGCGTGCGTGGCAGACTGTAGATCACGATCATCGGTGCGCCACAGTGCCGGCATGCAGAAGCGTTCGTGCGGTGGCGAGTTGCCCCTTGTGCTGCACATTGCCGAGTAGGCCGTAGTGGTGGATGCGGTGAAAGCCACCCGGCAGCACATGCAGCAGGAAGGGTCGCATGAACTCATCGGCTGCGAGCGCCGTGGCTTTGTAGCGCGTTCGTCCCTTGGCACGGTAGTCCTTCCAACGAAAGTGACGCCGAGCTCATCGCGAGCGATTAGGCGGCTGTTGGAGATGGCGACGCGGTGGGTGTAGCGAGACAGGTAGGCCAAGACAGCCTCGGGGCCTGCGAAAGACCGCTTGGCGTGGACCACCCACTCGACTTCGGCGAAGCGATCTGGATCGGATAGATCGACATGCTCGCCGAAGAAACGCAGCTCACCGCGACCGTGAGAGTGCAGGAGCTCTTCGAGGAGACGGCGGCGGAAGTATCGGGACAGAACCCGCACCGGTAGGAAGAAGCCGGGCTCCAGCTGACCCAGCGATCTGCACCGACGGCGAGGCCGCCGCCGGTGACGATACCGTGAACATGAGGATGGTGGGTGAGAGCCCCGGGTTCGCAGCACGAGCGTCGCGCCGATGTGAGCGCCCAGGTGGCGGGATCGGCGGCGCTCGCCGCGCAGTGTCTCGCGACCTATCAAATAGCAGGCCATAGATACGCTCGTTGCCGGTGTAGGCGGTGGAGCTGCTGGGTGCCGGCAGCGTAGTACTCCACGGGCTGCAGATCGGCCTGGCCAGCCTCGAGCCAGCGCCGAGCCGCACTACCCATGTAACCCATTGTCAGTACTTTTGATTACTTGATAAATGGTTTTCATTACTTGATAGCAATGCTGCGAAAGTTGGTATAGCCACAACGCAGATAAATGAATCTAAAGGCCCACCTATAAGGGCTCCATCGAGGGGGGAGAGATGCACAGCTCTCTGTTGGCCGCAGTATCGCTGCCGGCTTTTTGGATGGTTCCGTGTCTGGTTAGGCTGCGCCCGCGACGCTCAATTGCGGGTTCCCGCGCCGGCCAGTCGATCAGGCGCTGCCCGTAGTTGTAGCGATCTATCCCGCCGCAGGGTGAACGAGGTAGCGTTACCCGAAAAACAAACCACGCAAGGCCGCTCCGCGCCGCAATTGCCGTAAAGCGCCCGGCCCGCTGCGGATCGAATTTCTTCAAAAAAAGGTAGGGGGTCGCCTATGGATAAGAGCATCCGACAACAAGCCAGGACGGTCATTAGGGGTCTTCGCCCAATCATCGCGTGCCTCGCATTCCTCTCTCTAAGCACCCGCGCGTTTGCGCACACCGAGCCCAGCCCAGCACAGTTGGATCAAACCGAGACGGGTCGGCATGCGAGCACGATCGAGTTCCAGCAGCGCCATGCGTTCAACATTCCGTCTGAGAGTCTCAACGTCGCTTTGGCGGACTTCTCTGCGCAGAGCCGCATGCGCGTAGTGGCTCCGGGCGTCCTGTCCGGCGTGCTCTCGCGCGGGGTGGCTGGGGAGCTGTCGGCCGTGAATGCCCTGACGGCGCTGTTGCACGGTACCGGCATGTCTTTCCGCCAGCTCGATGCTGACACCCTCGTCGTGATGTCGGAGCAAATGGTCGAACTGCATTCCACGCAATTTCAACTGGCAGGAAACGCTTTCGCAGATCAGCCTCCGAGCGCAGCTGCAGCGCCTGCAGCGAGCGTCCCGGCCCCAGAGGCTGCGTTACAAGAGGTCACCGTCAGTGCCTCAGCGATTTCGATCGCTGGGTACCAAGCACCCACCCCGGTGACGGCGATAGGCCTCCAGCAGCTCCAGAGTGCAGCTCAACCCGATATCGGCAATGTGCTGAGGCAAATGCCGATGATACAGGGCCAAAATCAGAACGCTTCATCGGACGATTTCAGTGACAACCTTGGGGGCATAGACTTGCTCGATCTGAGAAGTCTCGGCGTCAACAGGACATTGGTGTTGTTTGATGGTCAGCGCGTGGTGGCGGAAAGTAATCAGGGCGGTGTCGATACGAGTTTGATACCGTCGACCCTAGTGGAGCGTACCGACGTCGTGACCGGCGGTGCATCGGCAACTTACGGCTCGGATGCCATCGCGGGGGTCATCAATATCATCATCAATAAGAATTTCAATGGTGTCATGGCCAACGTGATGTGGGGCAACAATACACGGAACCAAAATTTGCAGGAGAGGGCTGACCTCACCTTGGGTACGCCGTTCGCGGGTGGCAAAGGACACGTCGAAGTCGCAGGCTCTTTTTGGAACGCACCCACCTGGGCGAGCAGAATGACCGAACCCGGATGGCAGTCCAACGGTTTGGTCGCCAATCCCGCCTGCACAGGCTACAAGTCAGGACTGATCACTGCCAAGTGTCCTCCGGGCCAATATATATGGCTAGAAGCCCTCAACGTCACCCCGGCCAGGGGGACTCAGGGCGGCATCATCACCTCCGGTCTCAATAATCAAAACATTCCGCTCGACAACATTGCTTTCGGCCCGGGTGCTGTGCCGTACACCTTCGTTTGCGGCAACAACACCTACAACGTCACCTGCAATGGAGGCTCGTATGATGCTTCCATTCCTTATTCCCTGGGTGCTCCGCTCAAGAACTACACGGGCTTCGCGCTGATCAGCTACAACATCAACGAGTCACTCCAGGTTTCGCTGCAACTGAACTACGCCAGGACTTCAGTGCTAAGCGAACTCAATGACACGAGGCAGCTTGGGAACATATCGATTTATTCGGGCAACCCGTTCATTCCCGCCTCGATTCAAGCGCAACTGACGGCGCTGAATCTGCCCGGATTCAAGATGGGGAACCTGCTGGATGACCCAAAGGCGCAGAGTTTAGGCGGCGACCTGGCCACGCTCGGTGATGATATGGGCTGGAACTATAGGACTAACCAGCGAGGCGTTTTCTCGCTCGATGGATCACTAGGACGCAAGTGGACATGGAATGCTTACTACATGCACGGTCTGAACGACCTGACTGAAACTGCGTGGGCCATGGCTCACATACCGAATCTCAATGCGGCCGAGGACGCGGTGCTGGTCACGCCAGCGATCAACGCCGCGGTGCCGAGCTTGGCGGTGGGCTCCGTCACGTGCGCTGCAAACGTTCCGCTCAATTTGCTACCCGGGGGTGCGACGGGGCTTGTGGCCTTGGCGTCCAGGCCCGCGGGAATGACCCCGGGCTGCCAGCCAGTAAACCTGATGGGAATTGGTATGGTCTCCAAAGCCGCCCATGACTACATCCTGGGCCCATCGCAACAGCCGGGTAACTTTCCAGGCTACGGCGGCGACACCGATCACAACGTCATCGCGGAAACGGTCGCAGCAGCTTCTATTCAAGGGCAATTGCCATTCGGGTTGGCGGCTCCCGTCGCTGTGGCGGCTGGCATCCTCTATCGCAGCGAACAGATCAGCGGCGTCAATTGCGGCATCAACTGCACCAACGTTTACTTCCACGGAGGGAATTACGTCAACGACTTCGGCTACTACAACATCAAGGAGATTAATGCCGAGGTAAACGTCCCGGTACTGAAGGACAAGTGGGTGGACGATTTGTCGTTTGACGCCGCCGGCCGCTTGAGTGACTACAGCACGAGCGGTTCGGTGGAAACCTACAAGTTCGGTGTCGTCAGCCAACTGACCAACTGGCTGCGTTTTCGTGGGTCGTACTCAGTCGACATCCGGGCGCCGAATCTCTACGAGTTGTTTTCGCTGCCTCAATCCGAAGGCGGTAGCCTTATTGATCCGCGCACGGGTCAGACAAACAACGGTTTCACATTGAACGTGGGTAACCCGAAGCTGGTGCCCGAAGACGCTGAGACGCGCACCTTTGGCTTCGTGTTTACACCAGTGCGCGGGATGAACGTGTCCATCGACTGGTACTACATTGCCATCAGTAACGTGATTGATGAGGGCTACAGTAGTTCGCAGGTGTTAGCGCAATGTCTCGGCGGGTCGGCCGAGTTCTGCAACCTCCTGTATTTTGGTCACTATCCGACCAATTATTGCATCGGCCCGACGATCAACTCTTGTCCGCTCTCGATGCCGCTAAACGACATCGTCAACACGAAATTGAATGCTAATTCTCTAACGAGCTCCGGGATGGACTTCAATGGCGATTATCGGGTGCCATTCATGGAAGGGACGATCGACTTCAATGCGGCGTTAAATTATACGTTTGCGACCAGATTGACCGTTCTGGGATCAACAAACGATAACCTAAATAGTCTGGGTGGCGCCGAGAGCTTCTATGATACGAGCATCGGACCTAAGAGTGCGCCCACAACGAAATTTCATGGGACCGTAGGGGCGACCTACACTCAAGGAGGATGGTTGGGCACGGTTCAGGCCCGAATGATTGGCGCTGCGTGGATGGAGACCCAATGGATTAACACCAACTTCCTCTCTAACTACGATAATGCGGTCCCATTTTTTGTCTACTTTGACCTGCGCGGCTCATACCAGTGGGCCAATGGTTTCCAGATCTATGCGGCGATCGATGACGTCCTGGACAAGTTGCCACCTAACGCCTATGCCATAGCGCCCACCCCTGCCGGGGGCGAGGTCCTCCGTCAGGACATATACACTCAGTACGGAAGAGAGTATCGACTGGGTCTGCGCTATCGGTTTGGAGGGTGAGTAAGTGTCGAAAGCGCCCAGGTCGCTTCGGCGCCCGTTGTCTAATTGCGGAGCTACGCACGCCTCGCTAGCGTATTGCGCCGCATAGCTGGCGCGCAGCTGTTTTCCCCGAGCGGCTGCGCGCCTTTTCCTCTAGCGGACGGCGCGATCAACGTCTTGGCGAGTGCTGTTTGGTTCTGGTGAGCACCTCATCCCCACGAAGATATGCCTAATGAGGCCCAAGGTGTTTGTGTTTTTCCGCCGAGAGGATCGTTTGGCCTCAGCATCGCACGGGACCCTAGGCTCGCTGCCGGCCCACAGCATGGCGGGTCTGGAGCACCCCAAATCCGCGCAGCTAGGTCGATCGTTCCAAATAGCGCGGAACGATCGCAGCGGTCCGATCGGCCCGTGATAGCGGTCAACGATCGACCCCAGCGCCGCGGCAAGCTGCCCGATCTCGGTCAGCAGGAGTCGGGCTTCCCTTTAGAACAGAGGGAGGTAGCAACGAGTCAGGTGATAGGACTCGTTAAGTCGAGCTCGCGCACGCCGACGGCCCAAACTCCGGCGCAAGGTACTGGGAGAACAGCCGATGAATGGCGTCTGAAGGCGGGATGCCTAACCACGGTAGAACAAGTGCTTGCCGATCTGCGCCGCGAAGGGCTTGTGCCAGGCCGGATGCACGTAGGTCGCATGATACGACTTCACCTCCGGGCCGATCAGGTGCGACTTGAGCGCGCCATCGAGCATTTGCTCTGCAATCCAAACACACTCAGCGTAAATAAACCCATCGATCGGCCCGCGCGCACGCCAACGGCGGCCTAGCGTCCAGCTGAACGCGGCCTCCTTCTTTCCGGTCGTGGGATTCACTTGCTTGAAGTAGACCACGCTACAGACATCGTTCGAATGACCGGCGATGCGGTTCATCGTTACCTGACCAACGGCTACCTTGCCGGCATACGGCTCGGTGGCTGCTTCGTAATAGATGTTATCGGCCAGGCACGTAACAGGGTCGCTAGGCTGCTGCCCCCAGGACGGGTGTGCCAATGCCATCAACGCTATCGCTGTTAACGATCGGTACACGATTCCCTGCTGCACTCCGGTTCCCCGATGCAATTGGAGCATCAGTACCGAGCGAGATGATCGGGCATCGGCACTGCGAATTGAGTGTATGCGCGTAGGGACTCACCGCGCTGGAACAGCGTTGCGCCCAGTCGGCCATTCGTTGCAGTAGTGCAGACGTATCTTTGCCTGCTAGAACTGTCGTTTCGGAGAAGATCTGAGCGATTCGGCGCGCTGGAATCGTATCGTGGCTAGCAGGCTGTTTCTTGTAGCGGGTAGTTGCTAAGAGCGGCAACCTGACATAATCGGTCGTACTCCGTTTGTGCGCCAAATCCAAGGGTTTCACTCGAATCTTGCTAGGATCAATTCACGGATTTGGCGCGGCTTTGCCGCTGCCGAGCACAGTCGCCGACGGCGGGGAATGGAGCAACACGGTGTCACGCGACGAGAACGCGAGCGCATGATACGACCGCGTTTGCTGTGGTTGGACCTCACCGATGGCTGTGCCACTACGGTGTTACCGCCCGTAGCTGCAGAATACTTCCAAATAGAAGTGAGTACCGACATTAAGCTCGCTCAGGCGTCGATACAGCGTTTCGCGCCACACGTGGTATGTTTCGAATTCGAGCATGCGCAGGCAACTGAGCTGCGCGCCATGCGGAACTTCAAGCTGACCAATCCCTCCTTGCCGCTGCTGATGCTGACGACGAATCACTCGGAAGCTTTGGCCATATGGGCCTTTCGTGTGCGGGTCTGGAACTATCTGGTCAAGCCGGTGTCCCCTAGCGAATTGCGCGCGAACTTCAGCACGCTCGCGCGCCTAGTTAGCGACCATCACGGGCCGTCGCGCTCAGTGCGCTCCGTAGGCGCCTTTTTGCCCGAGGACGTGGTGGGAATCGCGGACGCCCTTGGCGGGCCATCGCTGCAAGCGGCGCTAACAAACGTCGACCAGCATTACGCGGGCAAATTGCGCCAGAGCGCAGTCGCTGCGAGCTGCGGCATGAGCAGTTATTCCTTCAGCCGCGCCTTCAAAGCACAGTACGGGATGACTTTCAGCCAGTACCTGATGCGTTACCGCATCGGCCTGGCCTGCCGATTGCTTCGCGACGGCTCGCACAGCGCTACGACGGCCGGATTGGCAGTAGGCTTCAACGATTCCTCCCATTTCGCGAGAGCATTCCGCAAGCTTTTAAGCATTTCCCCATCGTCGTATCAACGCCGGGAAATACCATTGCAGCCGGTCGTGGAGCGCCGCGGGCGCGCGCGCGGCATACCGGGCAAGGCATTGCGCCGGAGAGCCCCAGGTCCTCTTGCAGAACAGCGAGTGCTGAGGCTGCTAGAGGAAGTGGATGGGATCAGCAAGCGTCCGACAGGACCACCCAGCCGCGGCGCGCCACGAGCACTTAAATCACGCGTTATCTGACCTAAGGGGCTCCTTGGGCGATATGGCTATACCTTGATCTCGGATCACGGTCGCCTCGCGACCCATTACTGGCTGTCGTGGCTGTCCGCTTCCCGGACCCTCAGCTCACGCACTAGACTATTGCGCCTAAGACGCCGGACTTATACCCGCGGGGGGACTCGCCCATGAACGCTCAAAGAATGGTGCTGATGGTTACGAGCGCGGCTTATGCCTTTATGCTCAGCCAGGGCGCCGTGGGTGCATCACCCGAGGCGTGTGGCGTCCTTACTCAATCTGAGGTCACCGCCGCGCTTGGCGTCGCCGTAGACGCGGGCGAACGCCTGATGCCCAATGACATGCGCTTCTGCACTTGGCGCGAGCATGGCAAGGACCGAATGCAAGCTAGGAATGTGCAAGTCAGCTTCATTAGCGAGCGGCAATACGACGTCGGTAAGACACCCGTCCCCAGCATCACCAAGACACCGGAGAGTGGTCTTGGAGACGAAGCCTATTTCTCTAAGGGTAAAGGGATGGTTTTCAATCTAAGTGTTAAGAAAGGCGACAGTTATTTCCGAGTCATGGTTCGGAGCAATCCGGATGTTCTGGTGAAGGGAAGTAGCGCTGCTTCGGACGAGAAGGACAAAGAGATCGACCGCGCGATCGCTCGCGAAATCCTCAAGAAGCTCTAGAACCGACGAAAGCGCGGCGACCGTCCGCTCCCAGGGGTGTATTGTTGCCGAGTCAACTGGTCTGAAACACGGGATTTGCATGCCGTTGTTCCCGCACGGCCCAGCGATAGCAATCAGTACATTCATGGTTGCCTCGACCGCCATGGCGCAGAGTCCGTTCAACGGAACGTGGCGCCCCGATCCGCAACGTCCTGCCGCTGGTCGTCCGAGTGACGATGTCCAACTCAGTAACAAGGAATATGAATGCCAGTCCTGCAAACCGCCCTATCGAGTAAGGGCAGATGGGGTCGATCATCCGATCGGTGGAAACCCGCGCTTCGACTCGCTGAGCGTACAAGTGGTGGACGAACGCACGATTACAAAGATCTTTAAGAAAAATGGCGCGACAGTAGTCGAATCCAGATCTGAGGTCTCGGCAGATGGCCAGACACTAACGGAGCGCCAGATTCTTTCGGGCACGGGACCCCGCCCCGTGGACTTTACGAGCCACTCCTCCCGCGCAGCTCCAGCGCCGGCGGGAGCCCACCGGATCTCCGGTTCTTGGCGCCTTATCGAGGCCGATCTGACCAATCACGACGAGGACACTGATTACCTAGTTTCTGGAGGCTTCCTCAGCATGTCGGATCGAATGGGCCGATCCTTCAGGGCGAAGCTTGATGGAACCGACGCGCCCTACCATGGAGATGCAGAGGTCACTTCTGTTTCAGTAAAGCAGATTGACGCTCGGACGATCGAAGAGACGGACAGGAACGCGGGGAAGACGGTGAAGATCACTCGTTGGACCGTAGACCCGGACGGCACGACAATGCACGTGCAATTCGACGACACCCACGGTCATGTTCAGCATCAAGACGGCCACAAAATAAGATAGCGGCACGGAAGGACTGGGAGCGGGCGACAACGGTCGGACCCCCGCGACCCACTGCAGCCCCTCGCGAATGGCAGTTCTCGGGCATCTCAACACATGCAGTTACTACCAGGCGCGCTAAGGGCAGCACCTACCAAGCTGCCGTGCGTGCGCCCGCTTCAAGGTAAGCGTCCGGTTCCGGCCGTCTGGCCAAGGAGCTGGGAGTCGCTAGATGATGCGCCATCAGCATTAGATGGGCGCTTACTACGTGCCCGCTTAGGATTTAGATGGGCGCTTCCGCAGAAGTGGTGATGACCGACAAGCTGGGCCGACGAAGCGGCCCTCGACGCCAGTACTCGATTGCTGAGAAGCGCTCGATGGTGGAGGAGACGCATGTGGCGGCGCTTCCGTCCCGGAAGTCGCCCTTCGGCACGGCGTCAACGCCAACTTGCTCTCTGTGTGGCGGCGATTGCATCAAGAAGGCCGTCTGACCGAGGGTGCGACTTCGAAGCAGGTGGCGTTATTGCCAGTGAAGGTCACGACGCCCACGTTGTTGCCGAGCGAGCGTGCCGCGCCTCGCAAGCCCGCAGAGAAGTCGCCCGGAGTATGCATCGAGATTGATTTCGCCGGCGGACAGCGTTTGCGCATCCGAGGTCGCATTGATAGAACGCTGTTGAAGGATCTGATCGTAGCATTGTCGACGCGATGATTGCGCTGCCAGCAGGCGTGCAGGTATGGCTTGCTGCGGGCTCCACAGTTCGACGGCCTGGCGGCACTGGTTCAGACGCAACTCACCGAGGATCCGTTTTCTGGCCAGCTGTTTGTCTTCAGAGGACGCGCGGGCGATAGAGTGAAGATTCTTTGGTGGTCTGGCGATGGGCTGTGTCTTTTCTCGAAGCGACTTGAGCGCGGTCGCTTCGTGTGGCCGCAAGCTACGCATGGGGCGGTGGCACTGTCCGGCGCACAGCTCTCGATGCTGCTTGAAGGGATCGATTGGCGCAGACCCGTACGCACTGCTGATCCACAGTTGTCTGCGTAAAAGCCCTGTGTTTTAAGGGCTTTCATGTAGTCGCGTGCGATCGCGCTTGCTATAGTTGAGGCATGCCCCGGCCAGCACCATTGCCGCGCGATGTAGAGAGTCTGCAGCGCCTGGTGCGCGAACAGCAGGCACAGTTGCTCTCACGCGATGTGCTGATCGAGCAGCTCAAGCTGCAACTGGCACGACTGAAGAGGATGAAGTTCGGGCAGTCAAGCGAACAGCTTGATGCCCAGATCGCGCAGCTCGAGCTGAGCCTTGAGGAACTCGAGGCCAACGCTGCGGCTAGTGCACCGGCGAAGGCCACGTCGAGCGAAGCGGTGACGGGATCGACGCGCAAGCCGCTGCCGGATCATCTACCCCGCGAGCCTCACGTGCATGAGCCTGTCACAGGATCATGCCACTGTCCGGCGTGTGGGGGAACGTTGCGCAGATTTAGCGAGGATGCCTCCGAAGTTCTCGAGTATGTCCCCGAACACTGGAAGGTGATCAGGCACCTCAGACCTAAGTATTCCTGCGGCAGCTGTCAGCACATTGTGCAGGCGAGTGCTCCGTCGCGACCCATTGAACGCAGCTACGCAGGTCCAGGGCTCCTGGCCCATGCGCTGGTATCTAAGTATTGCGATCACATTCCCTATTACCGCCAGAGCCAGATCTACGCCCGAGAGGGGATCGATCTGGGCCGCTCGACACTCGCTGATTGGGGTGGCGCCGCCACGGCTCTTCTGGACCCGCTGCTCGCGGCGCTGGAAGAGTACGTCATGGCAGCTCACAAGCTCCATGCCGACGACACGCCGATTCCGGTCTTGGCGCCCGGGACGGGTAAGACCAAGACCGGACGACTTTGGGCTTATGTGCGCGATGATCGCCCCGCTGGTAGCACGGATCCTCCTGCGGTGCTGTTCCGCTATTCGCCGGATCGTAAAGGCGAGCGGCCGCGCGAGCACTTGAAGCGCTTTCGTGGCGTATTGCAAGCCGATGCCTACGGCGGCTTCAACGGTCTGTACGATCGAGACAAGGAGCCGCTGATCGAAGCTGCTTGCTGGGCGCACGCCCGGCGCAAGATATTCGAGGTTTACGATTCGACTGCCTCACCGGTCGCATTCGAAGCGCTTGAGCGCATCGGTGCGCTATACAAGATCGAAGAGGACATCCGCGGCAAGCTTCCTGATGAACGTAAGGCCGCGCGCCAAGCGCGCGCAGCGCCCCTCCTCAAGGAGCTCTACGATTGGCTGCGCGCCTGTATTCGGGGCGAGAAGTCGAAGAAGTCCGACATCTGCAAAGCTTTTAGCTACACGCTCTCGCTCTGGATGCAGCTCACGCGCTATGCGCAGGATGGGTCCATCGAGATCGATAACAACCCGGTGGAACGACAACTTCGTGCAGTTGCTCTCGGAAGGAAAAACTTTCTCTTTGCCGGATCCGATGCCGGCGGTGATCGAGCCGCTGCTTTCTACAGCCTGATTGGCACCGCCAAGCTTTGCGGACTGGATCCTGAAGCGTACCTGCGCCAGGTATTTAGCCGCATCGCCGAGCATCCGATCAACCGGATCGAAGAGCTGCTGCCCTGGTGCATGGCCGAAGAGCTTATCGACAAGCCCCTGGCCGCTTGATGGCACGCAAAAAGGCTGCCGCGAGCAAGCCGCTGATTCCCTGGTGGCAGGTCCGCGTCGAGTTGCTGGAAGTCACGCCTCGGGTCTGGCGTCGACTGCTCATCCCCGAGGATCTAAAGCTGCCGCGGCTGAACTATATCCTGCAGAGCTGCATGGGCTGGGAACACAGCCATTTACATGAGTTCGTCGTGGGCGGAAGACGCTACAGCACTCCCGATGACGACTTGTCAGAGGAACTCGAGCAGCTGGACGAGACACGAGTGGTTTTGGCCGATGCGCTGGGTAACGAGTCCCGATGCTTCGACTATATCTACGATTTCGGTGACAACTGGCACCATGTCGTCATCGTCGAGGATCCCTTTGCCGGGCATTCCGACCAAGGCCTGCGTGTTCGATGCATCGATGGTGAAAACGCTTGTCCGCCCGAAGATGTCGGTGGACCGAGCGGCTACGCCGACTTCCTGGCCGCCATCGCTGATCCCGCCCACGAGGAGCACGCGCAGTTCCTGCAGTGGGTCGGTGGCAGCTTCGATGCCGCCAGGTTCGATATCACTGCCGTGAACCTGCTTCTCGATAGCATCAAACTCTGAGCGTCAATACGGCCAGCGTCGGACGCTTACGCTTCAAGCGGATCCCGATCCTTTACAGCTGCTGGAAGACGCGCAGACGCGCACTCCGTACGATGAGTCCAAATACCTCAAGGCCCTGAAAAGACGCGGGTCCACGTTGCTGAGCAACCTGGTACCGAACCCATTAAACGCTTGACTGAGTGGCTCAGGGCGTGAAGCCCCGGTGAGAAGCGTCCGCTAACCGGCGGTAAGAATTCTTGTCCACGTACTCGGAGCCAGGGTGCTAAGGACTCTAATCCCGTGGACTCGGGCGTCGAGCACTTTCGTAGGGCGGTCCATCCCGACGGCTCCTTGAGGAGACGTGTTGTCTAGGATACCGCGCGACCTGCGTCACGCCTCAGCGTCGTGAGCATCACATCGCCGCCAATTAGCTTGACGGTCAATGACCCAGTTAGCCGTATCGGGTAGACCTCGCTCTCGATACTGCCGCACCTGCAGCACGGGCGACCCCATCTGCCGTGACAAGCCCAACAACATACCACCCACAAACAACCAAACGTGAAGGTCCTTATCCGTCCAACACTTCCAGCTCATGCCGACATTCGTTCCTTTGTTAATGATCCGCTGCAACGGTAAGGACAGGTCGCTCCGGTCTGTCACCGCACGGGCTTCCGCCGGTACGATATTGATGCTCCGCACCAGGGACTCCAGTAACCCCTCGATATGGTGGGACGGCTCCAGGACTGTTGTACGCCTAGGCGCTTTCACTCGATGCCTCGGGAGAACCGGGGTTCTGAGGATCGCATGCAGAAGCGCCGACGGGATTAGCTGTGTTTCACAAATCGGTGACTGATGCTGTCGCATCGTCGACACTTCTTAACGTCGCGTCTAAGGCCGCTCTGAGCCTCAGTTTTAGGTGGACTCGTCAGCCGCGGTCCAAGTCGACCCCTTATAGGTAGTCCGCTTCTTTTTTCATGATACTTGATCAGCTGGCCGAAGCGGCCAGCTGATGGCGGGACGTGCACCCCGCGGACTACGAATATTTCGACCCAAGCGCTTGACGATTGCGGCTTTAGGTTCGAGTCCGCGGGTGTGCTCACCTTCGACAACGAATACTCAGGGCGAACGTCTGCTTTTCGGGTTACTGGCGATGGCCTCGGGAGAGCATTGCCGGACCGGACCTCATCCACCTTGGGATCAACGCGCTTTCACTCGATCCAGATAACTTCACCATCTTTGTTAGTCCAACGCCAGTCACAGGACCCTCGCCGGTTTCGTTATAGAAAGCACGACCGTTGGCTGTTGACGCAGCGCGTCTGCTTGAGATCACGGCATCAATTTGTCCTGGCGCGATTCGGCGATCGCGCAACATATCGAGCGCTCTCCCCGAGTAGAGTCGGCCATGCATTATCCGCGCGGCGCTCGCAGAATACTGATCCCATCGGACGTTGCAGCCAGGCTCGGCGATATGTATTTGGAAGTTCGAATCACTTGCCCCTGGCAGGCCAGTCGGTTTCTTACCCCCGATGATTGCCTGCCATAATTCAACGGAAAGCGCTCGTTCTCGACCATCACTAGCGTCGGCCGGACGTTTTTGAAGACTCCATCCGACCACCAGTCCGTCCGACTATACAGAAAATGCAAACGCGTTTTGTCGAGGAGCTCTCTATAGATCATACGCATTAAGCAGAAAAGGCGGCAATGATGATTAAACATTTTTGTGGTTGTCGCTTGCGACCGCCGCGTGTGTAGGCGGCGCTGCTAGAGCAGCAGATCCGCGCCGCAAGCGCGAGAGTATCTCAGTTATCTCGCCGGACCCTCACGACCGCGCTCCCGTGGTGGGGTCGGTATACGACGTCGCTCGCCTCTGCAGCTTCCGCGGCGAACCAACGACGGCGTTTTGGCACCTCATTTTGCAGTTGGTGTGGCCGCTCCTAGCCGGTCAGCGCCCGAGATCAACAGAAGCATCCCGACGGTCGCATCGCGACCCTAACCCGTCAGTCAGTGGTGGCCGCTTCCAGGAAGCCCAGCGCTAGATTTCGGTGAGGGAGTAAGGCGCACAGTTTGGGAGCTTGCATACCTATGGCGAAGTGCTACCGGCGTCTATCTCTTGGGGTAGGCTGTGAAGACGTAGTCGTTGTTCCTCGCTGCCGTGTGGCACGCGAATCCGCATTTGGCATTGTTTCCTTGCGGGGGCTTGTCAGCCAGAGTCGCGGGTGTGAAGGTGTCAGTCTGGGGTTCATAGTCGAACGCGGCCCATCCCCACCCTCCACTGTCAGCGAATCTGGTGCTGTCCTTGACCATGAAATCAACGTTCAGCAGGGTACTAGGCTGTGTCGGCTGACCGGGTTGTAGCTCGTTCTTCTTTGGCATCCAATGAATCTTCGCCATCTTAGCGCCGTCCGGGAAAGGTGTCCCATTGCCAGGAATGCCACTCTTATAGGCGCTTATCATCGTGGGATTCCCTACGATTGCGGCAATCACCCCGTTATTCTCGCTGATAGCGATTACGGGCCAGCTGTCGTATCCCCTGAACTCGGAAAAGGCGAGTCCATTCGGTACCTTCAATGTGTACCGGTCCTGAGCAGCAAAAACAACTGTGGCCATGATCCCAAGACACACGGCGCAGCACGCGATCGGGAGTACGTCCTTAGACTTCATGCGATGGCTCCTGTGTCCGGGGCGCGGATTGTACGCCTCTTGTGTGACAAAGCCGCCATACTCGGAGTCGAGCTCGCCCTAACATGATCGGTCGAGCCCCGCCGTCGACCCATTTACGACGCTCGTGACCGGCGGCTTCACGTCCTGAGCCGCTCAGTCAAGAGTTTAGAAGGTCCGGAACCAGGTTATTCAGCAGAGTAGATCCGCGTCGTTTCAAGGCCTTTAGGTATTTGGACTCATCGTAACTTCACGGCGGATCCCCTGAGGAGTAAATTATCGTATAGGGACGCGCACGCTTGCGTTCTGCGAAGGCAATATAGGAGCCGGTAGCACGGCGAACCCTGAGTATTCGTTGTCGAACGCAAGCACACCCGCGAACTCGAAGGTAAAGCCGTAATCGTCAATCGTTTCGGGAAGCTTATTCGTAGTCCGCGGGTGCACGTTCCGCCATCAGCTCGTCTTACGGCCAGCTGATCAAGTATCACGAAAGAGAGACGGACTACCTATATCTGGGAAGGCACAATCACGTCGAAAAGTGCTAGAGATACCGTGATCGCGCGGCTTGTAGTGGAGGGAGCCTTCAATGACTCGTGAGCAGGTATGGGTGCAGGCGTTGGACGTTGCGACGATCAGGCGCACGAACTATCCGGATCCATTCGCCAGGCGTGTCGCAGGGCGCGAACGGAGACGGCTCGGTGAGGTATTTGGACTCCGAAATTTCGGCGTGAACCTTACGCGCCTCGAACCGGGCGCAGAATCAGCGCTGCGTCACCGGCATTCGAAACAGGACGAATTCGTCTATGTGTTAGAGGGTCACCCCACGCTCGTGACCGACGAAGGCGAGGCCATACTGGGTCCAGGTTGCTGTGCGGGATTCGTCGCTGGAGGGCGGTCGCATCACTTGGTTAACCGCACCGGTGAAGACGTTCTGTATCTCGAAGTCGGCGATCGCACGCCGGGCGATACCGCTAGTTACCCTGCCGACGATCTCGCTGCAGCTCTCGACCCCGACAACCGCTGGGTGTTTACACACACGGATGGTCGGCCCTACCAAACGTAATTGGCGCTCTCAAAGTGGCCGGCTTGCGCCGGCGGAACCCCCGGAACGGAGAACGCGCATTGTCTACATTACTATTCGCTGGAGACGTTGCTTTTCGTAGCGCGGTGTATGGCGTCTTAGAGTGTGTCCAACAGGCAGCCCTGTTACCGAGGGAGGAAAGACATGAGCGACTCGAATGCGATGATCATTCGCAAGGCTTACGAAGATTTCGCACACGGAAACGTTAGTGCCGTGTTTGCAGCCTTCGACGCGAGCATCACCTGGCATGTTCCGGGCCATAGCCCGCTGTCAGGCGACTACAACGGTCATGATCAGATCGCAGGCTTCTTTGGGCGCATCATAGAGCTATCCGGAGGCGTATTCCGTATCGATGTGCACCACGTGCTTGCCGATGCTGATCTGGTCGTGGTCCTGACCACGGTCAACGCACAGCGAAACGGGGTTTCAGCGTCGTTTCCGGAGGTGCACGTCTGGCGCATGAAGGACGGGAAGGCGATCGAGTTCCGCGAGTATCAGGGTGATGAGCAGCGGGAGGACCAGTTCTGGTCCTGAGATTCTGCCACTGTCATAACTTCCCTCGGTCGTACCGGCGCACTCGATGAGGCGAGCTTGGTGGTTGGCTGTCCGCTTTGTGGGAGCACCGCGGCGTCCGAACTTCCGCTTCTGGCCGACCTTTGCCTGTGCCCTTTGAAAGCTCACTCCCGACCCATATCGGTCTTCAGTCACTGTCTGCCTACGGGGTCCGCGCTAAGCTTCTTGGATGTGCCTTAGAACTGTTCAAGGCGCCGGCGTTGCCGAATCTAACCTTTGCGATTCTGGTCCTTGCTGGCGCGCTAATTGGCACTCCGGCTGCCGCATTTGACTCCACTCATTGGGTGAAGGTGCGCGGCGGCTTTTGGAGGCCGACGCAGGCCGAGCTTGTCCAGCTAGGGTGCTCTTGAAGTGGCCCTTGTACCTGCCGCGAGAAACCGTGGGCGGATCCCAAAATGGAGTGAGTACACGTTCCAATATCAGGGCGGGCGGACGATTACAGGCTCCAGGTATATCTACATTAACGCACTCTGTGAGCCGAGCACCCGTCTCAGGTTGGACCGGGAATGGGAGCTAGTGGCCGACGGCGGAGCGTGCTTCTTTACTGGGAAGTACGATGTCTCCAAGCAGAAGATTTACGATCTTCGGGTCAACGGCGTCGCGTAAGTTCGTCAATACGGCCGGACCTCACACGCATCGCGCGACCGCCTGCTGCACGGGGCGCCCGCGTTAGGTGTCGAGAGGCAATTGCCTGGAACTCCGAACGGAGCAACTTCGGCTGGTTAGTTGCGGCAAGATATTAACGCGAGGAGCTACCGTGATGTCCGCATCTGTTGCCGCCGCCGTAAACGCCGCGGTTTTCTATAGCCTCGCCTTACGGCGAGGCTATCGGCGCAACCTTATTTGGTTGCGATCTTAATATTGTTGACGATGTGATCGTTGCCGACCACTTCGGCTGCGATCTGACCGATACCGTCTTTCTCATCCTCCGTGCGCACGACACCATTTAGAGTAACGGTGCCGTTGAGGGAGACGATCTTTACATTGTGAGCGTAAGTGGAGAGCTTCTTGTCGGCGGTAACGCCCTTCCTGATTTGCTGCGTGATCTGCACGTCCGACTTATCGTTCTTCTGGGCATCGGCCGTTGCGTTCCGATTGCTCGGATCGACTTTATTGGATCGCGAGTTATCCGGCGCCGTGCTGCTGGTCCCGGAGTCGGGTGCGCTGCTGGACTGAGCGTGGGCATTCCCGCCGGCAAGACCGACGGCCGAGACCGCGAGGAATGCCACGAGCAATTGAATCTTCATGTGTCGCTACCGTTGTGAGATCGCCCTAAAAGGGAGCCTTCCGGCTCTTCCATTGCAGTGATCGAAGATGGTCACACGGGGCGGTTCGGACCCTCATAACCGGTTCGAGTCCTCGTCTGGCTCGCAGCGGCGGTGTCGGCACCGGCGGTCTCGCCGGTGGAAGAGATATCTTCCCCGCCGGTCGTCTTCAGGACGTCCTTGGCGCGCGAGATTTGCTCGGACGTGTCGCAATGAACCGAGAGCAGCGTGCCACCATTCTTCACTCGCCCCTCGTAACGCTTGGCCTCGTACTCGGGGATACCCATGCCGACCAGCGCTCCGACGAGCCCGCCGACGGCACCACCCACACCGAGTCCCGCCAATCCTGCCATGATGGGACCCGCCGCTATGAAGGGTCCCACTCCGGGAATGGCCAGAGCACCAATCCCGGCGAGAACACCGAGCGTCCCGCCGATCGCGCCACCGACCGTGACGCCCGCCGCAGTTCCCTCCGGTGCCTTCGTTTCTCTTTCCAGCACAGTGGGATCCGAAGCTTGGAATTCACGTGACTTGAAGTCGCGGC
>JADMIO011472217.1_pt1 | contig 48741 bp, 53 predicted proteins | sample 8958161 | NCBI WGS metagenome assembly JADMIO01 (sample SAMN16585339, study PRJNA669376) | soil metagenome | isolation source: Crop rotation soil | place: USA: Cullars Rotation, Alabama | collected 2011
CCGCGACTTCAAGTCACGTGAATTCCAAGCTTCGGATCCCACTGTGCTGGAAAGAGGCACGTCCGCTCTGCATGGCTTCGCCGATCCGCTTCCGCACGGTGTCGCGGTCGTCGGGATGAACACGGGCGGAAAAATCCTCGAACGTGCCTTTGAAGTCCTTGGGATCCACGCCGTAGATTTTGAACAGCTGATCGGACCACACAAGTTTCCCGTGCGCCACCTCCCACACCCAGCTGCCGAAGCCGGCGAGACGCTGCGCTTCAAGAAGGTGCGTGCGCTGCATCTCCATCGTGTGCTTGGCATCGGCCAGATCGGAAACGCCTTGCTCCACGCGCCGCGACAGTTGCGCGCGTGCGCGCCGGAGTTCGGCCTCGGTGCGCACCCGCGCCGCAACGTCCGCAGCGAGCGCCAGCGACGGCATCACCGTGCTGATCATGAACATGAGAAGCAGGATGAAAGCGTCGTTGGGCAACGAAGACGCGAACGGCCCCGTGCCCGCCATCGTCCCCCACACGGCGAAAGCCGAAAGCACCAGGGCGGCCGTCGCGGTATCGCGTTGACCACGCCGCAGCGCCGCCCACATCAGAGGCAGGATCGTCAGAAACGCTAGTGCGCCTCGGTTGACGTTCTCGCTGGCGAACGGACTGAACGCGATCAGACCCACCACAGCGGCGGCAAGAAATACGGCTACCGATTCCAGAACTTCATCGGGGCCGAATTCGGATCGCTTGCTGCGCACCCAAAGGAGGATCACCGGCGCAACAACGATGGCGCCGCCAAGATCGCCAAGCCACCACGTGGCCCACACCGAGCCGAAGACCTGCCATTGGGACATTTCGGCGATCGACAGCGTCGTGACGCCAATGGTCGCTGCCAGCGGTGTCGCCACGAGCGCACAGATCAGACCGAAGATGGCGACCGTGCTTGGCGTCGCGAACACGTCGCGGCCGCAGAAGCGCAGGACCAATGCCGCGCCGACGACCGCCTCGAGCATGTTGCCGGCGGCGATAGCGAGCGAGGTGTATACCGTGCCCGCGGTCGTCAGGTTGACCAGAAACGCCGCGACAAAAATCGCCGGTGCGATCCGGTAACCGCACAGGAGAGTCGCCGCGAGCGCCAATCCCGTCGGCGGCCAAATCGGCGTGGCGCTGGCGTTGATCGACGCCAGCGTCAATCCGAGCTTCGCGAAGAGATAGTAGAAGCCCCCGGTGAGAAGGAGCTGTGCCACATAGACGGCGGCGCCCCGAAGATCGATCGGGCGGGCGCGTGCGACTTCCGACAAGCTCCCCTCCGCGCGATGGGCGGCACAGGATAGGGCTTGGCCGGGTCGGGACCAAGAGCGCAGCCTGTCGGGAACTGCCGGTTAAGAGAGCCTGTTCCAAGACGCGCTGTGCCTTTCTTGGGCGCCGCCTTTCGTGAGAGACTGTGCTTCGGAGACCGGCATGAACGACACCAGCGCGCCCATCGAACCGGAGCCGCCACACTCGCAACCGGCAAATGAGGCGTCGGCTATCGTCGCATGGCGCCGGCGGCACATTTCGAGCCGCCTGCTCGCCTACGTGCGCAGGGTGCTGCCGCCGATGTCGGACACCGAACGCGATGCCATCGCGGCCGGTACGGTGTGGTGGGACGGCGAACTGTTTTCCGGAAAGCCCGACTGGGAAAAATTGCGCCGCTATCCCAAGGCGACGTTAACCGCTGAGGAAAAAGCATTCCTCGACGGCCCGGTGACGCAGCTGTGCGAGATGCTGGATGACTGGCAGATTCGCAATGACGGCGACCTGTCGCCCGAGGTCTGGGAGTTCATCCGCCGGAACGGATTTCTCGGCATCATCATTCCGAAGGCGTATGGCGGTCTCGGTTTTTCCGCGGTCGCGCATTCCGACATCGTCATCAAGGTGTCGAGCCGGTCGGTCACCGCCGGTGTCACGGTGCAGGTGCCGAATTCGCTTGGGCCGGCCGAACTGTTGCTGCGCTACGGCACCGACCAGCAACGCAATCATTACCTGCCGCGGCTGGCGCACGGCGACGAGATTCCGTGTTTCGCGCTGACCGCACCCGAGGCCGGGTCGGACGCAGCGTCGATCCCGGATCACGGCACCGTCTGCTACAGCGACTATCGCGGCGCGCGCACGCTCGGCATCCGCGTCACTTGGGACAAACGCTACATCACTTTGGCGCCGGTCGCGACGATCCTCGGCCTCGCCTTCCGTCTTTCCGATCCCGAGCATCTGATCGGCGATAAGGAAAACGTCGGCATCACGCTGGCGCTCATTCCAACCGACCATCCGGGAGTCGAAATCGGCCGGCGTCATTTCCCCGCGGGCCAGGCGTTCCAGAACGGACCGACGCGCGGCAAGGACGTGTTCATCCCGATGGAATGGGTGATCGGCGGCCAGAAGATGGCAGGCCACGGCTGGCGCATGCTTATGGATTGCCTCGCCGCAGGCCGCGCGATCTCGCTTCCCGGTCTGGCGACGTCGGCGGTGCAGTTCTGCGCCCGCAACACCGGCGCCTATGCGCGCATCCGCCGGCAGTTCGGCATTTCCGTCGGCAAGTTCGAAGGCGTCGAAGAACCGCTCGCGCGCATCGCCGGCAACGCCTATGCGCTCGAAGCCGCGCGGCGAATTACTGCCGCCGCGATCGACGACGGCGAACAGCCAGCCGTGCCGTCGGCGATCCTGAAATGCCACGCGACCGACCGCATGCGGACGGCGATGAACGACGCGATGGATGTGCATGGCGGCCGCGCCATCATGGACGGACCGCGGAATTATCTATTCGGCACTTACATGAGCGTGCCGGTCGCCATCACGGTCGAAGGTGCCAATATCCTGTCGCGGTCGTTGATCATCTTCGGGCAAGGCGCCATTCGCGGACATCCCCACATCCTAAAGGAGATGGAAGCCGCGGCGATCAAGGACGAAGACGAATCGCTGGCGCGATTCGACGAAGAATTGTTCCGGCACCTGCGCGACCTCACATCGAATGCGTCGCGCGCCTGGTTCCACAATTGGACCTTCGGCATGTTCGCGCGCACACCGCATGTGAACGGCGTTGAGCGGATCTATCGCCGCCTGCACGCCGCCGCGGTAACGTTCGCGACCGTCGCTGACGTGTCGATGGGACTGTTGGGCGGCGAACTCAAACGCAAGGAGAGCTTGTCGGCGCGCCTGGGTGACGTGCTCAGCGACCTCTACATCATGTCGTGCGTTCTCAAGCGCTACGAAGATGACGGCCTTCCGAAGGAAGACCTGCCGCTCGTCGAGTGGAATGCGCGCGAAGCGCTTTATCGCATTCAGTGCCGGCTCGACGAAGTGCTGGTAAACTTTCCCGTCCGCTGGGCCGCATGGCTGTTGCGTGCCGTTGCGTTTCCACTGGGCCGTCACCGCCGGCCAGCGAAGCAGCGGCTGGTGCATACTTGTGCCGCGTTGATTATGGCGCCGTCGGCAGCGCGCGACCGGCTGACCGCGGGTCTGCATATCAGCAAGGATCCCTCCAACGCGACCGGCCGCATCGAGCATGCGCTTACAGCTGCCATCGAGCGCGACACGATCGATGAGAAAATCCGTGCCGCGCAGAAGGGCCGCAAGGGACGCATCGATCCCATGCAGGCGGCGCGCGACGGCATCATCACGCAGACGGAGGCCGATGCGCTGGTGCGCGCCAACGCGATCGTCCGCGATGCGATCGACGTCGACGATTTCGCGCCTGCCGAACTGGAGTCGGCGGACGACATGGCACCCGACACCCAGCGCCGCGCGGCGGGCTGATCACGCGATATTTGGCCGTCACGGGAAACTTTTGGCCTGCTTGGCAGTTCTCTCCCCACATTGGAGGGATGCCGCATGCTTGGCACAATTCTGCTTATCGTACTCATTCTTCTCCTGATCGGCGCACTGCCCAACTGGGGCTACAGTTCAGGTTGGGGTTATGGGCCGTCCGGCGGACTCGGGCTCGTGCTCATCATCGTCCTGGTACTTGTGCTAATGGGTAGGATCTGAGGCCGGCATACGTCCGGCGGAAGGGCAGGAATGACTCCTCCGGACGAGTCGCCATTACGGACATCGCGTCTGGCGAAAGCGCATCCGCCGTCATTGGCGGATCGCTTTCGCCTTGTGCGCGACGCGACCGAGCGCCTCGCCGCGCCGCTGTCGCCAGAAGACCAGAACGTACAGTCGATGCCGGACGCGAGCCCCACGAAATGGCATCGCGCGCATACAACCTGGTTTTTTGAGACCTTCATCCTGCGCCGTTTCGATCCCGGCTATCGGATTTTCGATCCGCGATTCAATTACCTGTTCAATTCCTATTACGAGGCCGTCGGTGAACGGCATCCGCGCCCCGAGCGCGGCGCGATCACGCGGCCCACCGCGGATGGGATCGGGGATTACCGGCGCCATGTCGATGCCGCTACGGCCAAGTTTCTCGCGGGGTCGGCGCAGGCCCAAGAGCCGCAGGTAGCGGCGCTCATCGAACTTGGTTTGAACCACGAGCAGCAGCATCAGGAGCTGTTGCTCACCGACATCCTGCATGCGTTCGCGCAGAATCCGACATGCCCGGCCTACGGCCCCTTTGTCCCGTCAATGGTGCGCGAGGCAGTGCCGCTCGATTTCATTGCCTTTGAGGGTGGCATTGTTGAGATCGGGCATCGCGGCAGCGAATTTGCCTTCGACAATGAAACGCCGCGGCACCGGATGTTGCTTGAGCCGTATCGGCTCGCCAACCGGCCGATCACCAACGGCGAATGGATCGAGTTCATCGAGGCCGGCGGCTATCGCGATGCGTCTCTGTGGCTGTCCGACGGCTGGCAGACGGTGTTGCGCGAAGGGTGGAATGCACCACTTTATTGGCGCGAGATCGACGGCGCGTGGCACGCGATGTCGCTGGCCGGGTTGCAGCCGGTCGATCGCAACGCGCCCGTCGTTCATGTCAGCTACTACGAAGCCGAGGCGTTCGCGCGCTGGAAAGGCGCGCGGCTTCCCACCGAAGCGGAGTGGGAACACGCGGCATCGCATCTTCCGATCGACGGCAATCTCGGCGGCGCGGGATACCTGCGCCCCGTTGCGGCGTGCGGCCGCGGCGGTCTCGAACAGATGTTCGGCGACGTGTGGGAATGGACCGCCAGTGCTTACGCGCCCTACTCCGGCTATCGGCCGGCCGCCGGTGCCGTCGGCGAATACAATGGCAAGTTCATGGTCAACCAGATGGTGTTGCGCGGCGGATCGTGCGTCACGCCGGACGGCCATGTCCGCGCGAGCTACCGCAATTTCTTCTACCCGCATCAGCGCTGGCAGTTCATGGGACTGCGGCTCGCGACGGACGCGTCGCGGCGGATTTCGCCGGCATGGCGTGACGACACGTTCCGCAACGACGTGTGGAACGGCCTGTCGGCCTCGCCGAAAACGCTGCCGTGCAAGTATTTCTACGACCGAGAAGGCTCGCGCCTGTTCGACGCGATTTGTGCGCTGCCGGAATACTATCTGACCCGAACGGAGACGGCGCTGTTGCGCGCGGCTGCCCCTTCGATCGCGCAGCATCTGCCGAAACACGCCGCGCTGGTGGAGTTCGGCAGCGGCTCCAGCATCAAGACCCGCATCCTTCTCGACGAGATGCGCGATCTGACGGCCTACGTGCCGGTCGACATCAGCGCCGGGCATCTGAAAGCGATCGCGAGCGATATCGCGGCGACGTATCGCCGGCTGTCGGTGGTGCCGGTGGCGACCGACTTCACCCAGGAAATCGCGCTGCCCGAGCAGATCCGCAGGATGCCGCTGGTTGGGTTCTTCCCCGGGTCGACCATCGGCAATCTCACGCCCGATGAAGCCGAGAGCTTCTTGCGCATGGCACGCCGGACGCTCGGCGAAGGCTCAAGCCTTATCGTCGGCCTTGACCTGGTGAAGGACGAAGACGAACTGCTGGCCGCCTACGACGACGCAGCCGGCGTCACCGCGCGCTTCAACAAGAACATCCTCGCGCGCATCAACCGCGAACTCGATTCCGATTTCGATCTCTCCTCCTTCGCGCACAATGCCGTGTGGAACGCCGACGCCGAGCGCATCGAAATGCATCTCGTGTCGGAAAAGGACCAGGCCGTCACCGTCGCGGGCCGCCGCTTCCATTTTGCCGAAGGCGAAACCATCCACACCGAGAACTCGCACAAGTACCGGATCGACGATTTCGCCGCCCTCGCCGCGCGCGCCGGCTGGTCGCAGGCCGCGGATTGGAGTAATCCCTCACCCGGATTTGCAATCGTCCTGTTGACCTAGTTTCGATGGCGAAGCTCGACCTCTACCACCAGAAGCGCGACTTCAAGGTTACGTCCGAGCCACGTGGCAAGGTTGTCCGCGGCAAGGCGGCAAAGCGCAAATTCGTCATCCAGCGCCACGACGCGACGCGGCTGCACTACGACTTTCGCCTCGAACTCGACGGCGTCTACAAGAGCTGGGCGGTCACAAAGACGCCGTCGCTCGATCCCGCGACCAAACGCCTTGCGGTGGAAGTGGAAGATCACCCCATCGATTACGGCACCTTCGAAGGCGTGATCCCCGCCGGTGAATATGGCGGCGGCACCGTGCAGCTATGGGATCGCGGCACGTGGATGCCGCAGGGCGACAATCCGCAGCGCGAACTCGAAAAGGGCCAACTGAAGATCGTGCTCGACGGCGAGCGCATGCAGGGCAAGTGGGCCCTGATCCGGTTGAAGGACGACAAGCCGCGCTTCGGCCGCAAGGTCCGGCACAACTGGCTTCTCATCAAGGAGAAGGACGACATCGCCCGGCCCGGCGAGCCCGAGACGCTGGCCGGTGAAGTGACCTCGGTGAAGACCGGCCGCACGCTGGAGGAGATCGCCGCCAACACGCGCAAGCGCGTGTGGCATTCCAACCGGCCGGCGAAGGCCATCAGCCAAGGCGCGGCGAAACTCAAAGGCGCCGTCGGCGCAAAAAAAAAGACTCGGGCGTCGTCATCGTCACGCCGCGCGCCGCGCCGGCCCGCCAGCCGGCGCCGGTAAAGAAACCGCCGCCGCTTAAGAAAGGACCGATGCCGCCGTTCGCCGAGCCGCAGCTCGCGCGGCTGGTGAGCAGCCCGCCTTCGGGCGCGGGCTGGGCACACGAGATCAAGCTCGACGGCTATCGCATGCAGCTCCGCGTCGAAGGCGGCAAGGCACGCTTTCGCACGCGCAAAGGTCTCGACTGGAGCGAACGGTTTTCCGAGATTGTGCGTGACGCCGCACGCTTTCCCAACTGCATCATCGACGGGGAAGTGTGCGCACTGAACGAAGACGGCGTTCCGGACTTCGGGCGGCTGCAAGTCGCGCTGTCGGAAGAGAAAACCGATCACCTCGTCTTCTATGTGTTCGACCTTCTGTTCCTCGACGGCAACGACCTGCGTAATCAGCCGCTGCGCGCGCGCAAGGACGTGCTCAAGCAGCTACTGAAAAGTGCACGCGCGCCGGGACGCTTCCACTATATCGAGCATTTCACCACTTCGGGCGAAGCGATGCTGCGTTCGGCCTGCCAGATGGGGCTCGAGGGCATCATCTCCAAGCGGCTCGAGGCTCCCTACTCCTCCGGCCGCGGCGACCTTTGGGTGAAGTCGAAGTGCCGCGGTGGGCAGGAAATCGTCATCGGCGGGTGGTGGGGCGACATGAACAAGCTGCGCTCGCTGCTGGTGGGTTACTACAACGGCGGCAAGCTCACCTATGCCGGCAATGTCGGCACCGGCTTCAATTCGGTGAACGTGCCGCCACTGTTGAAGGCGCTGCGTCCGCTGCGGCGTCCGACGACCCCGTTCCAGGCTGGCGCGAAACCACCGCGCGCACACGAAGTGATGTGGGTTGAACCCAAGCTCGTTGCCGAAATCGAGTTCGCCGGTTTCACCCACGACGGCAATGTGCGGCAGGCCGCATTCAAGGGACTGCGCGAGGACAAGTCGGCGAAGTCGGTGGTGCGGGAAAGCGCCGCCAAGCCGCCCGCCGAAAGCAAGGTGCGGGAAGAGGAGGCCGAAGTGAAAAAGAAAAAAATGCCCCCCGTCATCACCATCGGAAACGCGCCCAAGGACGGTGCCGTGGTCGGCGGCGTGACCATCACGCACCCGCAGAAGCCTATGTGGCCCGCTGCTGGAAAGATGCGCATCGTCACCAAGCTCGAACTCGCCGAGTACTATGAGGCGGTCGCGCACCTCATGATGCCGCACATCGCCGGCATTCCGATCTCGATGGTGCGTGCGCCAGACGGCATTAACGGCGAGAAATTCTTCCAGCGCCACATGCTGCCCGGGGTGAAGGAAGCCGAGCCGGTGCATGTCTCCGGCGACCGCAAACCCTACCTCGCGATCTCGAACGAGAAAGGACTGTTGCAGCTTGCGCAGGTTTCGGTTTTGGAAATCCATCCCTGGGGCTGCAAGGCCGGCGCGCCAGCAACGCCTGCCCGTCTGATCTTCGATCTCGACCCGGAAGAAGGCCTGGATTTCACCCGCGTGATCGAGGCCGCCAAGGAATTGCGCGAACGGCTGGAAGCCCTCGGCATCACCGCCTTCGTGAAAACCACCGGCGGCAAGGGGCTACACGTTGCCTGCGCCATCAAGGGCACGCCGAAAAGCCCCATCGCCTGGCCCGAGGCCAAGGAATTCTCACGGCAGGTTTGCCTGAAAATGGCGAAGGACAATCCCGCACGCTACACGATCAACATGGCGAAGAAGCAGCGCGGTGGGCGCATCTTCCTCGATTATCTCCGCAACGACAGGATGGCGACGGCGGTTGGCGCATGGTCGCCCCGCGCGCGAGAAGGCGCCACGATTTCGCTCCCCATCACGTGGGCTCAGGTGAAATCTGGCCTCGACCCGAAGGCGTTCAATCTTCTGACCGCCGGACAGCTGATCAAGAAAGGCGATCCGTGGAAAGACATCGACAAGTCGGCGGTCGTACTGGACGCCGCGATCAAGAAGCTGGAACGCCAGTAATCAGCGCGCGCTTTTCTTCTTCGCCTTGCCGCCGGAGCCAGCCTTCGCCTTCGGTGCCGCGGCCGAGCCCTTGTTCTTGAGACTCTTCTTCAGCGCATCCATCAGGTCGATGACGTTCGACGTATCGGGCGGCGGCGCGGCGACGGTCGTCTTCTCGCCCTTCTCCTTGCGATCGATCAGGTCGCGCAGAGCTTCCTCGTAGCGGTCGCGGAATTCGGCAGGTGCAAACTCGCCTTCCTGCTGGTCGATGATCTGCTCGGCGATCTCGATCATGCGCTTGTCGAGCTTCTCTTCCGGAATGCTGTCGAAGGCCCTCTCGATGTCGACGACTTCATTCCGAACGCGCAGCGAATAGGCGAGGATTCCCTTGCCGCGCGGCTCCAGCGCCATCAGCCGCTCGCGCGTGTGCATCACGACGCGGCCCAGCGCCACGCGCCCCGCATCCTTCATCGCCTCGCGGATCACGCCATAGGCGTTCACCGCCATGTCGTCACCGGGCATCAGCAGGAAGGGGTTGTCCCAGAACACGCGGTCGATCGTGTTCTCGTCAACGAAGCGCTCGATATCGAGCGTGTGCGTGGTCTTCAGCTTGACCGAATCAAGATCCTCTTCGTCGAGAATGACATAGCGGTTCTTCTCGATCTCGTATCCCTTCACCAGCGACGAGCGCTCGACCGGCCCGGTGTCGGGATCGGTCGGAATCATGCGGATGCGGTTGCTGGTCTCCGGATTGATGAGATGAAACGAGATGTCGTTGGAGCGCGACGTCGCGTTGAACAGCGCGACGGGGCAACTCACCAGCGACAGACGCAAATGCCCCTGCCAGACGGGGCGGTTGCTCAGTCCCGGTATCCGCGGCGCGCGCGGTTCCTTGGACGGTGCGTCCGCCTTCTTGCCCGATGATTTCCGCTTCGCTGCCATGTCGGTCTCCTCCGCCCAAGCCCAAGCCTGGGCGGAACACTTGCTTGCGCGGAAGCGTTGTCACGTCAAGCCGCGGGAGCATGTCTAGGTGAAACGCGAGAAATTCCTTGAGGATGCAAAGGCGGAGCCTTCGCGGATTTACCGCACGCCGAACGACGTCCTCAGGGACCGCCGGCTCACCGACGACCACCGGCGTGAAATCCTCGCGGCGTGGGAACGCCAGCTAAGCGAGGCGCCGGATGGCGACCAGACCGAGCTGATCGCGGCCGTGCGTCGCGCGCTCGACGAACTCGCAGACGAAGGGCGCAATCCCGTCGCCCGCAACGGCTGACGCCGGTAACCCCCTGTTCACCATAACGATCACAGTTCCCCGCGCGCGCCTGCAACCCGGGTGCCGCATCGGCGTTCTCGAAGTGAAGGGTTTGATTGAAAGGGCACGGAAATGACCCATGCCGAGCTTAGACGCCACGAGGCCGAACACGCCCCCATCCTGTCGCAGGAAGAGGCCCGCGCAGGCGAGACGTCGGGGCATGTGCGCGCGGTCCTTGCGGCCAGCCTTGTGCTGTCCCTGATCGCCTTTGCCGTTCTCTATGCGCTGAACGTTTAGCCTCCGCAGGCACCGCTAAACCGCCGTCCAGGCCCGAATGGCTTGGGCGGCGGACGCGCGTCTGGCCTGCCGGGCGGCGTGCGTTGGGCGCAAAGAAAAGCGCCAGATTCTGCCGATTTCAGGATGTGAGAGAAACGAGCGGACCGCCGATGCCGACTGTCGAGGGGGGCAATTTGACGTAGCCTGGACCGGGGCCCGCTCGGGAGTAGAACGCCCTCGGGCCATACCGGTTCCCCCCGGGCAAAAATTTTTCTCCTAGTCGACGGACGCGATCTGGCCGGGCGCCTCTTGAGGTCCCAGCTCACTGGCGGGGTTCGAAAAGGAAAACGCGGCAAGTGCCAAAAGCACTGCTGCGACAAGGCTTTGCAATGGGTGCGTTCGCATGGACCGAGCCTGCGGGGCCGCAGGCCCTCCCCAGACTGCGCCAAGGAAACGATCAGCAACCTCGGCGGTTCCGCCCCCCCGCGTTCAGTGGGGCCGGCTTCGGGCCTGGAGCACCGTTCCGGCCGCCCCCAGCAACCCGGCGAACAGGACCGCCAGCAGCGGCTTCTCTTTCGCCATGCCGGCGATCATCGCCACGGTAGCCTCATCGGACGACACCGGCGCCGCATCAGGCTTGGGGCGGGCCACATGGGTCGCCGATCCGCGCACGATGAAGGCCCCCGCCAACACCGGCACCAACAGCACGGCGGCGACGATCAGCGCTGCCCATGCGCCGTCCATGTACGGCGCGAGCGCAAGAAATCCCGCCAGCGCCGCGAACAGGACGCCGGTGAAGATGACCGCGAGTCCGATCGCGATAAGGACCGCTCGAACGGCCTGGGACTCGATCAGCGACATTGCGCGTCAGCGGCGCAGGAACAGCGCGCCGATCAACGCACCCGCGCTCATCGACAGCGCGACCGCCGCGAGAGGCTGGCTGCGCACGACATCGCGAACGGAGTCGAGATTGTCGCTGCCCCATTCCTCGATGCGGTCGGCGACGTTCTCGAGCGAGTTCAGCGCTCCGCGCACCGTCTGATGCACCTGCTCGTTCGCGGCGCCGCCGGCGTCGCTCAACAGTCCGCGCAAATCCTTCTGCAACAGTCCCAGATCGTCGCGCAGCGAATCCAGCCGCGCGCTCAGATCGTGTCCATTGCCCTTTTTTCGCCTTGCCATCTTCACCTCCACAGCCCCTCAACGGGCCGCAGATGGAACGCGGTACGACGGCTACGGTTCCGGCCAAGCTGCTGGGATCTAGGCCGCTTGGCGCTTGATCGAATGGAAGAAAAGCGCCTGACCGATCGTCGCCTGCACCGTCTCCGGCAGAAACGGTTTGGTAATGAGATAGGTGGGTTCCGGCCGTTCGCCCGTGAGCAGACGCTCCGGATACGCTGTGATGAAGATCACCGGAATATCGAAGCTCCTGAGAATCTCGCTTACCGCATCGATGCCGGAGCCGCCTTCGCCGAGATTGATGTCGGCAAGCACAAGGCCAGGCTTGTGTGCGCGCGCCTTGGCGACGGCTTCGTCACGCGTCGCCGCGGTACCGACGACCTTGTGCCCAAGCTCGTTCACCAAATTCTCGAGATCGAGCGCGATGATGGATTCGTCTTCGATGATCAGCACGCGCGAGGCGAGCTGCTTTTCGATGGCGCGCTGCGCCTCCACGATCGAACGCTCCACGGATGAGGAATCCTCACCCAGAATCTGTCCCGCTTCCGAAAGCGAGAACCCTTCCACGGCGGTCAGCAACAGCGCCGCCCGGTCGTTCGCCGACAGCGAGCGCAGCCGCTTTTCCGGGCTGATCTCCGTGGTCACGGGCTGCGGATCTTCGAGGTGCTCGGCCGAGCCTGACCAGATCACATGGAACAGGCGATACAGTGCGACCCGGGGCGGCAGTTCGGCCGGCAGGTCCGACTTCCCGCCGAGGAGCGCTGTCAGCGCAGCGCGAACATACGCATCGCCACCAGTCTGAGAGCCGGTGAGCGCGCGGGCATAGCGCCGCAGATAGGGTAAATGCGGCGCCAAGGCCTCAGTCATGCTCATGTTTTGCACCCCGGTTGCACGAACGTACGATACGGGCGATTCGGTAAAAAGTTCCATGGAACCTTAGCCGTGCCCTCGCGTTTGCTGATTCGCGGAGCCAAATCCGTGACTTGGGAAGGGTCCGCTCTCCGCCTGGAGGGCACGCAATGGACACACGCGACTGGAATGGGCCCCGGCTACGCGAGAGGGGCGGGGTTTTTGACGTGAAGAAGGAACAGACTGAGCGGGACAAAGTGATCGGAGCCCGGGCCAGGCAACGTGCCATCGGCCGCGAATTGCGGCGCATGTACGACGACGTCGTGCAGGAGCCCGTTCCGGATGAGTTTCTCGATCTCCTGAAGAAGATCGACGACGCCGACAAAGGCAAAGGCGGCAAGAAACAGTGAAGCTCGCCCCCATCGAATCACATGAGTCCGACGCGCCCGAGGCGTCGGGGAGCGGCGATCCCGAAAAAGATTTTCGGGACGGTCTCCTCAGCCTCATTCCGTTTCTGCGCGCTTTTTCGCGTTCCCTGTGCGGTGACCGCGAGGCGGCCGACGATCTGGCGCAGGAGGCGCTCGCCAAGGCGTGGCAATCGCGCGATACGTTCCGCGCCGGATCGAATTTGAAGGCATGGCTGTTCACGATTCTGCGCAATCAGTTCTACTCCGACCGGCGCCGCGCCTGGCGGCAGGCGCCTTGGGACGAGGGGGCGGCCGAACGCGTGCCGGCACCAAGAGGAGAACAGATGTGGGCGGTGCAGCTATCCGACACGGCGCGCGCCTTGCGCCAGTTGCCCAACGAGCAGCGCGAGGCTCTCATCCTGGTCGGCGCCGGCGGATTTTCGTACGAGGACGCGGCCGCGATCTGCAACTGCGCCATCGGCACGGTGAAGAGCCGCGTCGCGCGCGCACGCAAGGCGCTGTCGGCATCGCTCGACGGGACGAGCCCGCCATCGTCGGAAGAGCGTCCGCCCGGCGGCGAGGCCGGCAATGAGATTATGGCCGAACTTGACCGGCTGGTTCCGTCGGGACCCGGAACCGGAGGACAGCGAGACAAGTGAACCGGCCCGTGAGACGCGCTGGTCGCTGCGTTTCCGGCTCGCGCTCACGGTTCTCATAGCGCTTACACCCGTCGCCATTGTCAGCGTCATGCAGGGCATCGACCGCGTGCATCGCGATGTCTCCGATGTCCGCGACCGCCTGACCCAGATCGCGCGTGCCGCCTCCAACGACGAAGAGAACATCATCGCTTCCGCGGAGCAGGTGTTGCGCGCGCTCGCGAACCAGCCGGAGGTTCGCGACGGTGCGGCGGGCTGCAATGCGTCGCTCGCCGACGCACTGAAGGGCCTTTCGTTCTTCATCAACATCGCCCGCGTCGATGCAAAGGGCAAAGTCGTGTGCTGGGCGCTTCCGCCCCTGTCGTATTCGACCGCGCAATCGCCCTGGTGGCGCGAGGCCACCACCACCACGCACTTCTTCATCAGCGAGCGGATCACCAGAACGCGCACCGGCCGGCCAGCGCTGGCCACCGTGCTGCCGCTGCACAAGGCGAACGGCGCATTCGACGGCGTGCTCGTCATGGGCCTCGACACCCAATGGCTGAACTACATGCTGCGGTCGAAGCGCCTGCCCGAGGGCGGCATCGTCGCGGTGTTCGATTCCAACGGAACGCTGATCGCGGCCAACGACCAGAACGTCGCGGCGTCGATCTTCGCCCGCGGTGTCACTCCGTCCTCCGCCAACAAGAGCCTCATTCCCACCACGGGCGCGCAAGGCGAATCGTGGAGCTACGCGCTGGCGCCGCTGGTCGGCAACGATGTCTTCATCGCCTTCGCCATGCGCGACCTCGATCTGTTTTCGTGGACCTACATCCACGTCGCGACCGATCTGCTCTTGCCCGTCCTGATGCTGACCCTTGCCTCGATGGCGATCTGGCTCGCCGCCGACCGGCAGATCACGCGCTGGATCGTCTACCTGAAGCGCATGGCCATGGCGTACGCGCGCGGGCACTACAACATCCGGCCCGCGGCACTCGAAGACGCGCCGGGGGAGTTCCGCCAGCTTGGCGAGACCTTTGCGAGTATGGCCACCGCGGTTCAGGACCGAGACCGAAGGCTGCGCGATGCGGTGGCGCAGAAGACCATCCTGATCAAGGAAACGCATCATCGGGTGAAGAACAACCTGCAGATCGTGATGAGCCTGCTTTCGCTCCAGGCCTCCGAGCTGCGCGATCCCGCTGCGCGCGACGCGCTGAAACAGGCGCAGGTGCGCGTCAATGCGCTCGCGCTCGTCCATCGTATCCTGCACGAGGTCGAGGACCAGAGTTCGGTCGACCTGAAGCACCTGCTTCATGATCTCGCCGTGCAGATCCACGAAGGCTTCGGCGGCGACCGTCGCGACGTAAGTCTGGAATTCGACATCGTCGCGCGCGAAGCCTCGAGCGACCTTGCCGTGCCGTTGACCCTCTTCACGGTCGAAGCGCTGACCAACGTGTTCAAGCACGCCTATCCGCCGGGCGGCCCCGGCGGGCCTGTCCGCATCAGTCTGGTCCCCACCGGCCAGGGCGAACTTGACCTGACTGTCGCCGATGAGGGCGTGGGTTTCTCCGCCGGCGAAACCGAGCGCGGCGTGGGGTCGCGGCTGACCGAAGCCTTTGCCGGTCAGGTGGGCGGCACTGTGACCGTGTCGCGCGGACGGCAGGGTGGCACTGTGGTGTCACTCGTGTTCACCGATCCCGACTTCAAGGGCCAGCCTGCCAAGGCGCGCGCGCCCGTTATGGGTACCGCATAGCCAAGGCCGCGCTCGGCCATTGACCGTGGCCTTAGCCATTGAAATTGCGGCGAAATTTGGCAACCCGGCGAAGGCTCAACCGTTATCTCATTGGAGCGCTTCTGCGCTCGTGCATGAGTTCCAACACAAGGGATCACGGATGAATCAGGATCGCGACAACAAGATGCAGAACCAGAATCAGAACAAGCAGCCCGGCCAAGGCCAGGGTGGCCAGACCGGTCAGGGCGGCGGTTCGCAGAACCAGGGCAAGCCGGAGATGAACGAGCGCGGCAATCCGTCGACGACCGAGCGGATCCAGCCGGAGCCGAACCGCACCGGCAAGCAGCCGGAAGGCGACAAGCCCACCGGCAACCAGCAGCCGAAGTTCTGATTATCCACGACAGAGTGTTGGGTAATCGAAAGGGAAGGCCGGCCTCGCGCCGGCCTTTCTCTTTTGGCAATTCCGTCGATTGATCCCATGCGTTCGTCCTCCTAGGTTCGCGCGCAAACATGCCGTCAACACAGGGGGCACGGCAGATGAAATTCGTCACCTTCACCTTCGATGGCACCCGCAGCGGTCCGAGCTCGCCGGGCCTGTGGCTCGACGGCGACCGCATTCTCGATCTCGCCGGGGCGGCGAAGAAGGCCGAGGCACGTTTCGATGCCTCGTCGCTCCTCGCCATCATCCGCGCCGGTTCTCCTGCTCTCGATGCCGTTCGCGCACTTGCCCTTCGTGCGCATGACTTCTCCGATGCCGTGCATCCGTTGGCTGCGGTTCAAATCGAAACGCCGATTCCGAGTCCGCCGCGCAACATTTTCTGCGTCGGCCGCAATTACGTCGACCACGTCGCCGAAGGCGCCAAGGCGCTGGGCCTGCAGACCAACATCCCCAAGGTGCCGCAATTCTTCACCAAGGCGACGCACAGCGTGAACCGGCATGACGGCGAAGTGCGGCTCGATCCGAACGTGTCGGCGAAACTCGATTACGAAGTCGAGCTCGGCGTGGTCATCGGCAAGGCTGGGCGCGACATCGACGCCGCGCGCGCCTTCGATCACGTGTTCGGGTACACCATCGTCAACGACGTGAGCGCGCGTGACCTCCAGCGCGCGCATGAGCAATGGTTCAAGGGCAAGTCACTCGACACGTGCTGTCCCATCGGACCGTGCATCGTGACGCGCGACGAGATCGGCGATCCGACGGCGCTGGAACTGTCGATCACCGTCAACGGCGAGGAACGCCAGCGCGCGCACGTCAGCCAGATGATCTTCGACATTCCGCGCATCGTCTCCGATCTGTCGCGCGGCATGACGCTGGAAGCCGGCGACATCATCGCCACCGGCACGCCGTCGGGCGTCGGCTTTGCCATGGAGCCGCCGGTGTGGCTGAAGCACGGCGACGTGATGGTGTGTACCATCTCGAAAATCGGCCAGCTCCGAAACACGATTGCCGAAATTCGCGGCTAGGCCGCAACGGCGCCGAACGGATCGTTGAACAGCAGCATCGAGTCCGGCCGCGCCAGCGCGACCAGCGTCAGCTTCGTCTCCTGCGCAATCGACACCGCGAGTTCGGTCGGCGCCGAAATCGTCGCCAGCACCGGGATGCGCGCGATCGCCGCCTTCTGGACCAGTTCGTAACTGCAGCGCGACGTGAGCAGCGCGAAGCCCTCGCCCACATCGGCGCCGGTGCGCGCGAGATGCCCGATCAGCTTGTCGAGCGCGTTGTGGCGGCCGACGTCTTCGCGCACCGTCATGATCCTGCCGTCGGTCTGGCAGAACGCCGCGGCGTGCACCGCGCCGGTCATCTCGTTCAACGGCTGGTGCGACGTGAGCCGCGACAAGGCGTCGAACAGCGCCGCCGAACTCACGCGCGGCGCGCGGTCGAACGGTGGAAGCTGCGGCAGCGCCTCGTCCAGAGTCTGGATGCCGCAAATGCCGCAGCCCGACTGACCGACCAGCGCGCGCTGGCGCGCGGCGATGCGCGTCGATGCAGGCGCTTCCAAGCGGATATCGATGCCGATGCCGCGCGTGGCGGACCTCACATCGATGCGCCCGATGTCGGCGGCGCCCGCGATCAGGCGCTCGGTCATGGAAAACCCGACCGCGAAATCCTCGAGGTCGGCCGGCGTCACCATCATCACCGCGTAGGGCTGGCCGTCATACTCGATGGCGGCCGGCACTTCGTTCGCCAGCGTGCGCACACCGGGATCGGCGCTCGCCGCCGTCAGCCGGATCGCCGCGTGCTCACCTTCGGGTTTCTGGGTGAGCCAATCCTCGCTCATGCCGCCGCAGCCTCGGCACGCGCCAGATCTTCCGGCGTGTTGATGTTGAAGAACGGATCGACGGCACCGCCCGCGAACATCACGCGCACATTGGGATAGCCTTCGATGAAATCGTCCATCTTGCGCGACTCGCCGTCCTTCAGATCCTTCGAGCTCGCCGCGATGGCCGTGCTCCACATCGCGAACACCGGGTGATGCTGCGCACCCGACGCGGCGACCGCAATGCCGGCGCAGGTCGCCTCCGTGCCGGCGATCAGCCGCTCCACCATGTCGGCCGGGAAAAACGGCGCGTCGCAGGCGAAGGTCGCCAGCCACGATGCGTTCTTGCGGTTCGCATGCACCCAGTCGAGCCCGGCGAGCACGCCCGCCAGCGGCCCCTGGAATCCGCCGATGCTGTCGGAAATCACCGAACAGCCGAACTGTGCGTAGCGTTCCGGCTCAGCGGCGTTGATCAGCAGTTCGTCCACCTGCGGCCGCGCGCGTTCGATCGCATGCGCGATCAGCGGCTTCCCGCGAAACTCCATCAGCGGCTTCTCGCCACCCATCCGGCTGGCGCGCCCGCCCGCGAGAATCAATCCGACGACGCGCGTCATGCTGTGGCGACGCAGCCTTCGGGTTTCAGGACACGCTTCGCCGACGGCGGATATTTCTCCAGCATCCGCGGCGGCCGAATTGGACGGCGAGTGAAATTGCCGCCGCAGTTCGGGCACACGCCCCTCAGCACGCCGCCCGCGCAGTCGGGGCAGAAGGTGCATTCGAAGGTGCAGATCATCGCCGCCGCGTCGGGCGGCAGGTCGCGGTCGCAACATTCGCAGTTGGGTCTGAGTTCGAGCATGGCGGTCCTCCAGATGTAGTGGTTAGCACCGCGCCGATGCATTTTCGAATGTGCCGACTCGAATTTGCGATTCGCGAGACGATTTTCTGGGCGCAGTTCGACCGTCCACCGGTTGGAGTCGCAACAAAATTGCGCCGTCCCGGTGGCGCTACGTCCAGGTCATCCGATGTCCTTGGGTCCGATTCTTTTTTTTCAATTTTCGGTTTCACGCGTCCGTGAGCGCAGATGCGGAAAAACGAAGGCCGCGGAAGCCTTGGGCTCTCGCGGCCTTGGATCGTCAGTCTCGCACCTGTTGGGACATAGCCTAAATGGTTTGCGGCCTTCCGGTTTCAAGAGGGACGCCGTTCAGAATCGAAAAAATCTTTCGATCGCCAGTGTTCTCTAGCGAAATTCGTCGAAAAAATTTTTCGACGCGAGGGAATGTTCAAGCACCCGTTGCGCGAACCTTTTCCCGCCCGCGGCGTTCACCATTTAGGCGGAGGTGAACCATGAGCGTTCTCGGCAGTATCCTTTCGGCGATCTTCGGCGGGCACGAACCGCAACAGCCGCGGCAGACGGGATCAGCGGCGGGACAGGCGGCCGGTCAGGCAGGCGCAGCGCCTCGGCCGGTCGGCGCCGGCGCCGCCGGCGCCGCCGCAGGTGCGATGGCGGCGGGTGCAATGACCGGTACGGCAGCGGGTGCCGCACAGGCGCGGCCGCAATCCGTCGATGTCGAGGCCGTGCTCAGCGAACGCGCCGCGAAGAAGCATGAAAAGCTCAACTGGCGCACGTCGATTGTCGACCTGATGAAGGTGCTCGATCTCGACAGCAGCATGTCCGCGCGCAAGGAACTGGCCCACGAGCTCGGCTACAAGGGCGAGCTGAACGGCTCGGCGGAAATGAACATGTGGCTGCACAAACAGGTCATGCAGAAAGTCGCCGCCAACGGCGGAAAGGTGCCGGCCGAACTCACCAGTTAGGCGCCGCGCCTAACCCGATTGCGCCTGTCCGGACGTGTGCATCGCGTCGCCGCAATTGACGTGCGCGACCAGCCGCGCACCGTCCCAGATGTGGACCGCAAAATCCCTGCACAGCGTGCGCGCAAATTCGAGCGCGGACAGATCGTCCTTGCAGTCGTGGTCTTCCACGCCGGCGGTTCGCCGGCAGTGTCCAGTATTTCAAATCGATAGGACGCCATTTGACGCCTCCCTTCTATTCGAGCGGGAGCGCGGCACGACGGTCCGTGCGCTTTGGGCTGTCTCTCAGCCGCCAGTGCCCATTGGGTGCATACTGGCGATGGAACCAGCTTACTCCACCTCGCTGTGGTCACCAGCCGCGAAAGGTCCAGGGGTCCGGTTCCGACCCAGATTCCCTTGCGCGATTCACCACCTTTTTAGGTACTCGCGAAGACGCGTTCGGCGAGCGGCTTCAGCCGCACGGTGTTGCCGCGCTCGGGCGCCATCGCGCCCGGCGCCAGCGCCACCTCCAAAGCTTCGCCGTTGATGCGACGGCAATCGAGGCGGACCATCGCACCCGCGGCCATCACGTTGGTCACGGTGCAGGGGAGCGCCGCCTCGCCGTCCGTCGCCAGCGCGAGCTCGTGCGGACGCACGAATGCCACCGCATCGCCTTCAGCCATCGACGCGCGCAACGGCAGCGGCACGCCGTCAACGACGAAGCGCCCGTTGGCGACGCGGCCCTTGATGCGGTTCGAGCCGCCCAGGAACTCGGCGACGAACGCGGTCTGCGGACTGGAATAAATTTCGTCAGGCGTGCCCACCTGTTCGATCTGGCCGTGATCCATCACCACCACCTGATCGGCGAGATCGAGCGCTTCTTCCTGGTCGTGGGTGACGAACACGGTGGTCACACCCAGGCGATCATGCAGCGCACGCAGCCAGCGGCGCAGATCCTTGCGCACCTTGGCATCGAGCGCGCCGAACGGTTCGTCGAGCAACAGCATGCGGGGTTCAATTGCGAGAGCCCTCGCCAGCGCGACGCGCTGCCGCTGGCCGCCGGACAGCTGCGACGGATAGCGATTGGCGTAGCCGTCGAGCTGGACGAGAGAAAGAAGCTCGGCCACGCGGCGCTGGATGGCGGCACGGCTCGGGCGGTCCTTGCGTCCGCGCACCTTGAGACCGAAGGCGACGTTGTCGCCGACCTTCATGTGCTTGAACAGCGCATAATGCTGGAACACAAAGCCGGCGCGGCGTTCGCGCGACGGCACGTGCAGCCAGTCGAGATTGTCGAACACCACGTTGCCGGCATCGGCCTGTTCCAGGCCGCCGAGAATGCGCAACAGCGTCGTCTTGCCCGAACCCGACGGACCCAAGAGCGCCATGAACGTGCCGCGCGGCGCGTTCAGGCTGACGTTCTTCAGCGCCTCGACGGTACCGAAGCGCTTGAACAGGCCCGAGACCGCCAGCGACTCAGTGCCGGCGGGTTGCGGCGATTTCGTCTCCGTAGCGCCATTCGAGGAATGACTTGAGCGCAAGGGTGACGAGCGCGAGTCCCGCAAGGAGCGACGCGACAGCGAAGGCGCCGACGAATTCGTAGTCATTGTAAAGTACCTCGACTTGCAGCGGCATGGTGGTTGTCATGCCGCGGATGTGGCCCGAGACCACGGACACCGCGCCGAACTCGCCCATGGCGCGGGCGTTACAAAGAAGGACGCCGTACAACAGCGCCCACTTCACGTTGGGCAACGTGACACGAAAGAACGTCTGCCAACCGGTGGCGCCGAGTGCGAGTGCCGCTTCTTCCTCTTCGCGGCCCTGTTCCTGCATCAGCGGGATCAGTTCGCGCGCGACGAAGGGGAAGGTGACAAACATGGTCGCCAGCACCAGGCCCGGGATGGCGAAGATGATCTTTACGTCCCATTCCTGCAGCAGCGGCCCGAACCAGCCGAGCGATCCGAACAACAGGACGTAGACGAGGCCGGAGACGACCGGCGACACGCTGAACGGCAGATCGATCAGGGTGACGAGAAGGCTCTTGCCCTTGAAATCGAACTTGGCGATGGCCCACGACGCCGCAAGGCCGAAGATCATGTTGAACGGCACGGCGATGGCGGCGACCAGCAGCGTCAGCTTGATCGACGACATCGCGTCGTGTTCGAAAATCTGGACCAGGTATTCGTCCCAGCCCTTGCGGAAGGCCTCGACGAAGACGCTGACCAGCGGCAGCAACAGGAACAGGCCGACGAACAGAAGCGCGAAGGCGACCAGCGTGACCCGGACCCAGCGCGCCTCTTCGGTCGCGCCGTGTGTCTTCGGCATCGGCTGCGCGTCGTAGACAATACCGGCGGCGCTCATCGCTTTTTGGCGGTCCACGCCTGTACGAGGTTGATGGCGAGCAGCATCAGGAACGACGCCGCCAGCATGACGACGCCGATCGCGGCCGCGCCCGCGTAATCGAACTGTTCGAGCTTGATGACGATGAGAAGCGGCGCGATCTCGGAAATCTCCGGCAGATTGCCGGCAATAAAGATGACCGAACCGTACTCGCCGACGGCGCGCGCGAACGCCATTGCGGTGCCGGCCATCAGCGCCGGCGAAAGCGTCGGCAGGATCACGCGGCGGAAGGTCTGCAGCCGCGTGGCGCCCAGCGTCGCCGCCGCCTCTTCATATTCGCGGCTCATGTCCTGCAGCACCGGCTCGAGCGTGCGCACGACGAAAGGCAGGCCGATGAAGGTGAGCGCGATCAGGATGCCCAAGGGCGTGAACGCGATCTTGATGCCGAGCGGTTCGAACAGCGAGCCGATCCAGCCGTTCGGCGCATACAGCGCCGACAGCGCGATGCCGGCCACCGCGGTCGGCAGCGCGAAGGGAAGATCGATCAGCGCATTGATGAAGCGCTTGAACGGAAACTTGTAGCGCACCATCGCCCAGGCGACGGCGAACCCGAACACGCAGTTGATCGCGGCAGCAATCGCCGCCAGACCAAACGAAAGTTTCAACGCCGCCGCCACGCGCGGCGTCGACACCGCATCGATGAAGCCCTGCCAGCCCAACTCCCACGGCCGCGCGATCAGCGCGATCAGTGGGACGAGGACGATGATCGACAGGTAGAAGACCGTAAAGCCGAAGGTCGGCCCAAAACCGGGCAACGCGCTGGGCTTGCGCCAGCGCGGTGTCCGTCTCACGTAGATGGTGGTGGTGGCTGCCGTCATCGGCGCGCGATCTGGTCGAAGATGCCGCCGTCATCGAAGTGCGCCTTCTGGGCCTTGGCCCAGCCGCCGAACATCGGATCGTCGATGGTGACGAGGGTCAGCTTCGGGAACATCGAGGCGTAGTGCGCCGCCACCGCCGCGTTGCGCGGCCGGTAATAGGCGCGCGCGATGATTTCCTGCGCCTGCTGGGTGTAGAGGAACTTGAGATACGCCTCGGCAAGCGCGCGCGTGCCATGGCGATCGACATTCTTGTCGACGAGCGCGACCGAAGGCTCGGCGAGGATCGAGAACGGCGGCGTCACGATCTGGAATTTGTCGGCGCCGAATTCGGCGAGCGCGAGATGCGCTTCGTTTTCCCACGTGATCAGAACGTCGCCGATGCCGCGCTGGGCAAACGTCGTGGTCGAACCGCGCGCGCCGGTATCGAGCACCGGCACGTTGCGATAGATCGCCTGCACGAAGGCGCGCGCCTTCTCCGGCGTGCCGCCGGGCTGCTTCATCGCCCATGCCCACGCGGCGAGATAATTCCAGCGCGCGCCGCCCGAGGTCTTCGGGTTCGGCGTCACCACCTGGATTCCGGATTTGATCAGATCGCCCCAGTCGCGGATCTTCCACGGGTTCCCTTTGCGCACGAGGAACACCATGGTCGAAGTGTAGGGCGCCGAGTTGTCGGGAAGCCGCGTCATCCAGTTCGCGGGCAGCAGTTTTCCGTGCGTCGCGATGGCGTCGATGTCGACGGCGAGCGCCAGCGTGACCACGTCGGCCTGCAGGCCGTCGATCACCGAGCGCGCCTGCTTGCCCGAGCCGCCATGGCTCTGGTTGATGGTGACGTCCTGGCCCGCGTGGCTCGCCTTCCACTGCGCGATGAAGGCGGCGTTGATCTGCTTGTACAGTTCCCGCGTCGGATCGTAGCTGACGTTCAACAGTTCGGCCGCGCTGGCCACCGATCCGAAAGCGAATGCTGCCAAAGCAGCGGCGATGAGTATCTTTTTCATGACAATCCTCAGAATGAGACTTGCGAACGCAGCGACACGGCGTCGATGGTCTGACCGAGCTGCGGGTATGGGCTGACGAAGCCCGGCACCACGGCGGCGGTCGAGATGCGGTCGATGTCGATGTGCTGGTAGTCGAGCCCGAAGCGGATGACGGAGTTCACGTACCAGTTCAGGCCGACGGTCCAGATTTCCTGTTCGCCGGCGCGGATGCCGTTGACCGGCATCGGCAGGCCCGCCGAGCCCTCGTCGTCGTTGAGATCGACCGTCGAATAGCGCGCGGCGACTTCCCACGCGCCCCAGCCGCCACCTTCATCGAGCGACAACGGCGCCGTCGGCTTCGGATTCTGGTAGGTCCCGTTCTGCGCGTTCCAGGCGCGGGATTCGCCGGTGAGCATGTAGCTCGCCTGCACGTACCAGCCATGGAAGCCGAAATCGTCGAGCGCGGTCTGACGGCGATTGACATCGTAATTGAAATAGCCGGCCGAGGCGTAGAACGGACCGAAATTCGCGCCGGCTTCCAGGCCCCAATAGAACACGCTGTCGGTGTTGATGGAGCCGGTCGAGATCAGCTTGATGCCGCCGGAGTCGACGGTGAGTTCCGGCGCGAGCTGGATGTTGATGTTGCGCACCGACGAGGCGGCGGCGCTGGCATCCGGCGCACGGAACAGATCGCCGATCGAGCCCGAAAGCACGATGCGCGAATTCTCGCCGACCTTGGTGGTGTAGGCGAGCCGGCCGGTGGCGGCCATCTGCTCGTCGAACACGGCGGCGTCGGCAACGCGGCCGCCCGTGAGCGAAACGGCGGCGAAGATTTCTTCGCCGGCATAGAACAGCGACAATGCGTGGCGTCCATCACCGCCAACCAGGTTGCGCATCACGTCGGACGGGCCGGCACGCTCGAGGAAGATCGTGTCCTGCGCCGAGACCGAATCTTCGAGACCGAGGTTTGGCGGGAACGCGCCGACGCGCACCGCGAACGGCGCCCATCCGTCATACTGGATGTAGAGCGACTGGATGGTGCCCGACGACTCCGTGCCGTTCGAACCGCCGAAGTTCAGGTTCACGTTATACGACCAGTCGCCGAACACCTTGCCCTGCACGCCGAGATAGGCGCGGCGGAAATTCGTGCCGTCGGAAAGATCGGGACCGTTGGCGGCGGGAAGATTCCGCGCACGGCCTTCCTGGCTGTAGTGCGCGGCGTCGAACTGGCCCAGCGCGCGGATCGAGGCTGTGAACTTTCCGTCTGACGACGAAATCGTCGGGCGGCCGTTGTCGATCGTGACCTTGGTTTGCGCCGCCTGCTGCTGCTGCGTGTCGGCGTACTGGTTGGCCGACTGGCGCTTCAGGTCCTGGACCTGCTCGGCGAGTTCGCGAATCTGCTGCTCCAGTTGCTGGATGCGATCCTGCGTCGCCCCATCGGCCGCTTGCGCTGACGGCGCCAACGCGATGCTCGCGGCGCCGGCAAACAAGGCCGCGCGAAGGCCTTTCGAAATACCCATGACAATGGTCCCCGCTCCTGCGCGGCCATTGAGGCCGCTACTCCACTTGACTCATCATTCCCATAAACTCTACCGAGTCAATAGAGATTAGATTGCCGAAGCGTTAGCCGGCGGATTTGGCGGTTTGGCTGGATTTCTAGGGAGAAACGCGGGAGCGCGGACGTCGGGACGTGGCCGGCGGAAGGCCGCTGACGGTATCCCCGATGAAGGACCGCTCCAGGATATCTGCCGTCGCCGCACGCACGGCCAGCATCGCCTTGCGGATGGCGCAGGTGGTTTCGTCGAAGCAGTCGTCGCAGCGCCGGTAGGCGGTCTGGCTGGAACAGGGCGTCAGGGCCAGGGGCCCATCGATGACCCGGATGACTTCGGCAAAGGCGATTTCCTGCGGTTTGCGGCCCAGCGTATAGCCGCCGAACTTGCCGCGCTGGCTGTGGACAAGTCCGCGCTTCTTCAGATCGAGAAGGATCTGCTCGAGGAATTTGCGCGGCACATTGGCCTCTGCCGCGATGTCGGCAATCATGATCGACTGTCCAGGCGGCTGCTTGGCCAGCACGAACAGCGCCCGCAAGGCGTAGCGGGCCTTTTGCGACAACATCGACAAATCCTAGCGGTTCACTGGAAATATGGTGTTCCGCCCGGCGCCGGGTCAAGTCAGGCCCGGTTCATGTGGGATTGGCCAGAGTCCGGCCGTTGGCGGGCTTTTCGCGTGTTGGGACAGAGCCATGGCCGTTGAAGACATCGCAGACGCCAGACGACGCATCCAGCCCGAGAGCGGAAAGCCGGCAGGTGGCGCGCGTCCGCGCATGCTCGAAATGCTGCGGCGGCGGTGGGTTTGGGGCGCAATCGCGGTTCTTGCTGTGGCCGCCCTCGCCTGGTTTGCGTTCGCCCCGGGCGGCGCCGGCACCGGCGAGCCTGTCGTCGTCGCGGCGTCGCGCGGCGATGTCGAGGACACCGTCACCGCGCTCGGCGCGTTGCAGCCGAAGAACTATGTCGACGTCGGAGCGCAGACATCGGGTCAGTTGAAAACCATCGCGGTGCGCATCGGCGACCGCGTCGAGAAAGGCCAGTTCCTGGCCGAGATCGATTCCACCGTGCAGGCGGCGAAGGTGCAGTCCGACCGCGACTCGCTGCAGGGCCTTCAGGCGCAGCTCGCCGCGAACCTTGCGCAGGCGAAGCTCACCGCGGCGCAGCTTGAACGCCAGCGCGGTTTGCTCAAGATCGGCGGCACCAGCCGCGATGCATTCCAGATCGCCGAAGCCGCGGCGAACTCCGCTGCGGCACAGGTGAAGGCATTGCGCGCACAGATCGCGCAATCGCAATCGGCGCTGGACGGCGACCTCGCCACGCTCGGCTACGCGAAGATCCACGCGCCGATGGCGGGCACGGTGGTGTCGATCGCGGCGACGCCGGGGCAGACGCTGAACGCATCGCAGCAGGCGCCGGTGATCATGCGCATCGCCGACCTTTCGACCATGACGGTATGGACGCAGGTATCGGAAGCCGATGTGCCGAAGCTCACCGTCGGCATGGACGCGTATTTCACCACGCTGGGCTCGCCGGGCCGGCGCTGGGAAGGGAAGCTGCGGCAGATTCTTCCGACGCCTGAGGTGGTGAACAATGTCGTGCTGTACACGGCGCTGTTCGACGTCGCGAATCCCAACGGGCAGCTGATGCCGCAGATGACGGCGCAGGTGTTCTTTCTCGCGGGTGCGGCGCGCAACGTGATCACCGTGCCGGTGGCGGCGCTGCATTACGGACGGCCCGATGGAACGCGCGGACCTCGCACCGGAAACCGCACAGGACAACGGCGCAGCGAACGCGCCGCCGGCGCGCCGCGGCAACGGCCTGGTTGGGTCACCGTAGTCAGTGATAGCGGCGCGCAGTCGACGCGGCCGGTACGCGTCGGCGTCACCAATCGCGTCTCGGCTGAGATCATGTCGGGGCTGAATGAAGGCGAGCGCGTCGTCGCCGGCACCAGGCAGGACGACAGCGCGACAGAACGCGCAGGTTCGCGCGACCGTGGCGGCCGTGGACGCGGCGGCTTGGGCGGACCGCGCTTCTGATGAACGAGGCCGCACCTTTTCGGTCCGGTGCCGCGGCACTCGCGCCGCTGATCGAACTTGCCGACCTGAAAAAGACCTTCGTCACCGACGGCGGCGTGCGAGTCGATGCGCTGCGCGGCGTGTCGCTGACCATCCATGCCGGCGAGTTTGTCGCCATCATGGGCCAGTCGGGCTCGGGCAAGACGACGCTGATGAACATCCTCGGCTGCCTCGACCGGCCGACCGGCGGCGCATACCTTTTTCAGGGTCATGACGTGTCGGGATTCGATGCCGACCGGCTGGCGTGGCTGCGGCGCGAGGCGTTCGGCTTCGTGTTCCAGAACTACAATCTGCTTTCGAGCGCTACGGCGGAAGAGAACGTCGAGGTACCTGCGCTTTACGCCGGGCTGCCGCACGGCGAACGCCGCGAGCGCGCATCGCAACTGTTGACCGAACTTGGCCTGGGCGAACGCCTCGATCACCGGCCCAGCCAGCTGTCCGGTGGACAACAGCAGCGCGTCTCGATTGCGCGTGCGCTGATGAACGGCGGCCAGATCATCCTCGCCGATGAACCCACCGGCGCGCTCGATTCGAAGAGCGGCACCGAGGTGATGGCGCTGCTCGACCGCCTCGCGCGCGAGGGTCACACCGTGATCCTGATCACGCATGACGCAAACGTCGCAAAGCATGCGCATCGCGTGATCGAGATCAAGGACGGCCTGATCGTCAGCGACACGGGTAACGATGTGCGCGGCCTCGCGCGTAAGACCATCGATTTCACGGCCGGTGAAGCCGCAAATGCCGCAGGCTTCTCCGGTATGGCGGAATCGTTGCGCATGGCATTGCGTGCCTTGCACGCGAATGTCTTCCGCACCGTTCTGACGCTCCTCGGCATCGTCATCGGCGTGGGTTCGGTCGTCACCATGCTCGCCATCGGCGAAGGCGCGCGGCGGGAGGTGATGGCGCAGATCGGCTCGATGGGAACGAACCTGTTGCTCGTGCGGCCCGGCGTGCCGGGCCAGCGCGGTGTCGGCGGCAACGTGACGACGCTGGTCCCCGCCGACGTCGAAGCGATCAAGGCGTTGCCCAACATCCAGTACGCGCTCCCCGAGAACCAGGGCACGGTCACGGTGCGTCTCGACGACAAGGACTATCAGACCACCGCCGACGCGACGTCGCCCGACCTGCCCGACACGCGCTCATGGCCGGTGGTGCGCGGCACATTCTTCTCCGAGGAAGACGAACGCTCCTATGCACCGGTCGCGGTGCTGGGCCAGACGGTGCTGCAGAACCTGATGCCGGACGGCGGCGATCCCATCGGCCGCTACATCCTGATCAAGAACGTGCCGTTCCAGGTGATCGGCGTGATGGCCACAAAAGGCGCAACCTCATACGGACAGGACGCCGACGACGTGATCTTCGTGCCGCTATCGACGGGAAGCCTGCGCCTGTTCGGGCAGAATTATCTTCGCTCGATCACGGTCGCGGTGTCCGACGTATCCCGGATCGATGCCACGCAGGATGCGGTGACCAAGCTTCTGGTCGCGCGCCACGGCAGCGAGGACTTCCGCATCCGCAACATGACCGAGGTGATGGAAACCGCGTCGGCCGCGCAGGATACGATGACCATCCTGCTGGGGTCGGTGGCTGCCATATCGCTCCTCGTGGGCGGCATCGGCATCATGAACATCATGCTCGTCAGCGTCACCGAGCGCACACGCGAGATCGGCATCCGCATGGCGACCGGCGCGCGGCAGCGCGACATCCTGCGTCAGTTCCTGTCGGAGGCCATGGTCGTGTCGGGAATTGGCGGCGCGGTCGGATTGATCGGAGGCGTGATCGCGGGATTGACGATTGCCGCCTTCGGCACGCCGGTCAGCTTCACCGCCGGACCGATGCTGCTCGCCTTCGGCTGCGCCGCGGCGACGGGCCTCTTGTTCGGCTACGCGCCGGCCAAGAAAGCGGCCAAGCTCGACCCCGTGGTCGCGCTCGCAAGCGACTGAAAGACGAAACCGGTCCTTACGGCCCGGGTGCCGGAGCGGGCGCCGGTGCCGCAGGTGCTGCCGGAGCAGGCGCCGTGGGCTGGCGTTGCGCCGGCATCGGCGTGTGTCGTGTGGTCGCTTCCTGCCTGAGGCGGGCGAGCCCCTGAACGAAGCCCTTCAACCCGACCGTGATGTTGGTGTCCGTCTTGTTGCCATAGGGCACGATCACAACGGTGGTCGACTGGCCAAGCCGGGCGATCGCATCGACAGTCGCCTGGTCGACGAAGCCTTCGACGATGCAGCCGTCGCGGCGGTTGCACCTCTTGTAGGGCAGGTTCTTGAGCGTGCGCGCACCGGCGTTCAGCGTGACACCCTTCGCCAGCGCGACGCCGAGCGGCACGACGATCTGAAGGAAATACACACTGCGCTGCGGGACGTAGCCGAACGACACCGCCAGCATCCGCTGTTGCGGGTTTCGCGCGTCGGCGGCGAGAAACAGCATCTCGCACGGCATCGGGCTCTTCACCTGGAAGCAGCGCACGCGCCATTCCTGATAGACCTGGTCGACGACGGGCGCGTTCGGATTGCGCTGCGCGGCGGCAGCGGCAGGCGCCGCGGCGGGCGCGGCGGCCGGTTGAGCAAGTGCGGGCACGGTCAGCGCCAGTGCAGCGACGAAAGAAGCGAGGGTGCGGCTAAGCATTGCGTGATCCTTGTCTGTCTCGCGTCAGCGCGAGAGGAAATTCCACATCGAATCCTGCTGGTCCTTCGCATCTTCCAGCGCGCCGTAGGCGTCGGTGAATCCCTTCAGCGAGAAGGGAATGCTCACCGGCTGGCCGTTGGCAGGCATCACGACGACCGAGCCGCTCTGCGACGACTGAAGCGCCTTCAGCGTTTCCGAATCGAGTCCGACGAGAACGAGACAGCCCTGCGGCAGGCAGGTTTCGTACGGCAGGCCTTTGGGCGCCGCGTCGCCGATGGAGAAGGCGAGACCCTCGGTGAGCACGACGCCGTGCGGCACCCAGATCTGCAAACCCGGAAGCTTTCCACCGATCGCCAGCGAGAGCACGCCGCCGCGCTGCGACGTCGCGGTGCACGGCAGATTGTCGGGCGCCGGCGGCGGGCAGATCAGGTTCCAGTCCTGGAACTGCACGATGCGCGTGACCGGCGGCGAGCCGGAAACGGCGAAACGGTTTTCGTTCGCGCCCGAAGAAAAGAGAAGCCGGTCGGCGAGGATCGCCCCGATTGCACCGACGACGAGAAAGCCGACGGCGAACACGATGTTCCTGGTCGAGAACATCGAGCGCCGCTCGCCAACGTCGTCATGGCTGTGCCTAGTGTCGTACGACAATGAAAATCTCCGCTGCGGATTCCGCCCTGGGGGTGCCCACCGCCCCTTCTGGGCCGCGGCCTTTTAGCCTGTCGTTTCGCGTTTGGCGACAGGGCCAAGGCCCCTTGCTTAACCGGCGCGGCGGCACGCCGCACCCTCGCAAACCCCGTCCGCATTGGGCCCTTTGACCCCTGCGAAGCCCTGCTGATACTACGGCCCAGGACTCGTCGTTGGCTCTGGCACAGCTCGGGCCTCCGCCCCGAAATCCGCGAGGCTGCATGAAAAAGGTCTTCCCGAATCCGGCCGCCGCGCTCGATGGGCTTCTGAAAGACGGCATGACGGTGATGGCCGGCGGCTTCGGCCTGTGCGGAATCCCGGAAAACCTGATCGTGGCGTTACGCGATTCGGGCGTGAAGAACCTGACGGTGATCTCGAACAATGCCGGCATCGACGATTTCGGCCTCGGCCTATTGTTACAAACACGACAGATTCGAAAAATGATCAGCTCGTATGTCGGCGAGAACGACACCTTCGAGCGGCAATACCTCGCCGGCGAACTCGAGATCGAATTCAACCCGCAGGGAACGCTCGCCGAGCGCGTGCGCGCCGGCGGCGCCGGTATTCCCGGCTTCTACACCAAGACCGGCGTCGGCACGGTGATCGCCGAAGGCAAGGAGCACAAGGCGTTCAACGGCGAGACCTATGTTCTGGAAACCGGACTCGTCGCCGACCTTGCGCTGGTGAAAGCGTGGAAGGGCGACGAACTCGGCAACCTCATCTTCCGCAAGACAGCGCGGAACTTTAATCCGATGATGGCGACGGCTGCGAGAGTGACGGTGGCGGAGGTGGAAGAGATCGTGCCGGTGGGCTCGCTCGATCCCGACAACATCCACACGCCGGGCATCTTCGTGAAGCGGCTGATCAAGGGCACGCATGAAAAACGCATCGAGAAGCGGACCACACGGGCGGCCTGATTCAGATCGGGACGCGCAAGACGCCGTCTATGCGTTCGGCAACGGCGTGCGTGTGTACCGGAGCTGGCTGAGGCCGCAGCAGATTCGACGCTACGTGGCGCCGGGCAATCCCAATCTGCACGAACCGGTTGAAGAAGAATGGGTCGTGCGGCTGCTGAGCGCCGCGCCGGAACACTGCACATTTGCCGATGTCGGGGCCGGCATTGGATATTATTCGTTCCTCGTGAAGCGGCTGAAGCCGCGCGCGCGCGTTGCCGCCTTCGAGCCGCTGCCCAGCCATTATGAGGCGTGGCTCAGCCACCTCGCGTTGAACGGCATCGCGCCGGGCGAGATCGCATTCTTCGAGCAGGCCGTCGCCGCCGGCCGCGGCGAGGTGAACCTCCGCGATCACTCCTATGGCAGCAACATCGTGCGCGAACCCGGCCCAGACACGATGCGCGTCAATGCGATCACCATGGACGACCTGCTCGACATTACGGGGCACGTCGATGTCATGAAGATGGATATCCAGGGGGCGGAACTGGATACGCTTCGTCCCGCGGCGGCTTCGCTTGCGGCAGGCAGGATCGGCGCGCTGATCGTCGGCACGCATAGCCCCGAACTTCATTCGGGCGTGATCGAACTGCTCAGGAACTGCAGCGGGGAGATCATCCTGGACGACCCGCATCCCGAACATCAACCCGACGGTCTGGTCATCGCGAAATTCGGAAACTGAACACATGCCCTGGACACGAGACGAAATGGCCCAGCGCGCGGCGAAAGAACTGCGCGATGGATTCTATGTGAACCTCGGTATCGGCATCCCGACGCTGGTGGCGAACTACATTCCGGCCGGGATGGACGTCACGCTGCAATCCGAGAACGGCATGCTCGGCATGGGCCCGTTCCCGCTCGACAGCGAAGTCGATGCCGACATCATCAATGCCGGCAAGCAGACCATCACCGAACTGCCGCGCACCTCGTATTTCTCGTCGTCCGATTCCTTCGGCATGATCCGCGGCGGACACATGGACCTGTCCATCCTCGGCGCCATGGAAGTGAGCGAAAAAGGCGACCTCGCCAACTGGATGGTGCCGGGGAAGCTGGTGAAGGGCATGGGCGGCGCGATGGATCTTGTCGCCGGCGCGAAGCGCGTGGTGGTGATCATGGATCACACCGATAAGGCCGGAAACCCCAAGCTGTTGAAGCAATGCACCCTGCCGCTGACCGGCGTCGGCTGCGTCGACCGCGTCATCACCAACCTCGCGGTGTTCGACATCGATCGCCACGGCAAGGGCATGCGCCTGATCGAAACCGCGCCGCGTGTCACCGCGGACGACGTCAAGTCGAAAACCCAGGCCGCGTTTTCGGCATGAGTTCACTGACGGTCTTTGGCCTGGTCGCGGCATTTCTTACGACCATTGCCTTCCTGCCCCAGGTGCTGCGCACGTGGCGCTCACGCTCGACCAAGGACATCTCGCTCGCGATGTTCGCGGTCTACGTCACCGGCATCGTGTGCTGGCTGATCTACGGCATCATTCTCAACGACATCCCGCTGATCGCGTCGAATTCCGTGACGCTGGTATTGTCGGGCACGATCCTCGCGCTCAAACTCCGTCACGGATGACGGCCGTCGCTCTTTCGCGGGTCACCAGATCTGGATGCGCCGGTTGGGCGGCAAATAGAGCCTGTTGCCCGGCTGGACCTTGAAGGCGTCATACCAGCCGTCCACGTTGCGCACCGAACCGTTTACGCGAAACTGCGCAGGACTGTGGGTGCTCGAAATTACGCCCCGCCGCACATAGCCATCGGTGGCGCGCTCGCGCCACACCTGTGCCCAACCGAGAAAGAACCGCTGCTCGCCGGTGAAGCCATCGAGCACCGGCGCGGGCCTGCCGCCCAGCGAGCGTCGATACGCTTCGTAGGCGATCGAGAGGCCGGACATGTCGCCGATGTTCTCGCCGAGCGTGAGCTGCCCGTTCACGTGCAATCCCGGCAGCGGCGAATATCCGTTGTATTGGGTCACGAGGCCGGCAGTCCGCTGGTCGAACGCGGCGCGGTCCAGGTCGGTCCACCAGTTCTCAAGCGTTCCCGTCGAATCGAAGCGGCTGCCCTGATCGTCGAAGCCGTGGCCGATCTCATGACCGATGACGCTGCCGATGCCACCGTAATTCACCGCGTCGTCGGCGTTCGGATCGAAAAGCGGCGGCTGCAGAATCGCTGCCGGGAAAACAATCTCGTTGAGGGTGGGCCTGTAGTAGGCGTCCACCGTTTGCGGCGTCAGGCTCCATTCGTCGCGGTCGACCGGATCGTCAAGCCGCTTGAGCCGCCGGTTCCATTCGAACACGGCACCGCGCGCAACATTGCCCATCAGATCGCCGGGATCGACGGCGTAGCTGGAATAGTCGCGCCATTTGTCGGGATAGCCGATCTTCACCCGCATGGTCGCGAGCTTTTGCAAGGCGCGCGCCCTGGTGGTTTCGCTCATCCACGTAAGCGAGCCTATGCGGGCGCGGAGCGCGGCGATGATGTTGCCGACCATTTTCTGCGCGCTTGCCCGCGCCTCGGGAGGGAAATAGCGCTGGACATAAACTTTGCCGATGACTTCGCCGAGATTGTCGTCGACGAAGGCAGACCCGCGTTCTTCGCGCGAAAGCTGTTGCGACGTGCCGCCAAGTTCGCGCCCGAACATCTCGAACCACGCCTCATCGAACCTCTTGGGCAGATAGGCGGCGTGATCCGAGAGGTAGTGGAAAATCAGATAGTCGCGCCACACCGGCACGGGCGTCGCGCGGAACAGCTGCGCGATCTTCGGAAAGGCGGATTTCTCCCTCACGACAAGCGTACGCTCGCCTGTGTGCGGATTCTCCAGGCCGAGCTCGCCGAAAAACGCGCGCCACGAAAACTCCGGCGCGAAACGTTCGAGTTCCGATATTGTCATCGGATTGTACGTCTTCTGGACGTCGCGCCGTTCGACCGCGGGCCAATGCACCCGCGCAAGCGCAGTTTCCAGCGCCAGGATCGCGTTCGCTTTCGGTTGCGCGTTGGCGGTGCCACCCAGCATCAGCATCCGCGTAATGTATTGGCGATAGGCCGCGCGGATGCCGCGCGTGACCTGATCGTCACGCAGGTAATATTCGCGGTCGGGGAGACCCAGGCCGCTTTGCACCAGCGTCACGACATAGGCGTTTGGATTCCTGGCGTTGGGGCCAATCGCGATGTTGAACGCGCTTTGCGTCATCATGCTGACCGACGCCATGGCGCGCGCGACATCGTCATGCGTGCGCAACGCCCCCAACTCTGCGAGGTCCCTTTGCGCAGGCGCGAGTCCGAGTTGTTCGATCCGCGCCGTATCCATGAAGCTGCGATAAAGGTCGCGCACCTTGCGCTCATCGGCCGAGAGCGCGCTTTCGCGCGTATCGAGATCGCGCAGGATCAAATACATGCGCGTCCCGGCAAGAAGGGCGAGGTCGCTGGCCGAACCCACCAACGGCCGGTCAGGCGGGAGCCGGGCGGCGTCGTACCAGCGTCCGTTGACATAGCGGTTGAAGTCGTCTCCCGGCGCTACACTCGTATCCATGCCCGTGAGGTCGACGCCCCAGGCGCCGTACTGCGCCTTGCCGGTTGCTTCGGCACCACGCACCGGATCGCCCGCCACCAGGGACGCGGCAAGAACGAGCGCAAAGGCAACGAGAAGCTTGCGGATCATGGCCCCCCACAGGTTCGATGGCTCCTTCGTAGCGGATTTCACCGCAAGGAGGAACGCGTGTGCGCGATGACGGCGCGTCACCTGACGCAGCGTCATGAGCAAAACTCGACGATGCCCCAATGCCGCCATAAGCTGACGCTTGAGTGATTTGGAAATCAGGCGGCAGCGGCCGGCCCGCACATCGATGCGTCCTCCGTTCTACCTTCGCCAGCTTGCGCGCGATCTCGATAGTTGGATCGCCGCCGGACTCGTGCCCGCCGAAAACCGCGTGCGCATTCTGGACAGCGTCGGCGCGACTACCAAGCGCCAGGCGCTGCCGATCATCTTCGCAATTCTCGGCGTGGTGCTGCTCGGCGCCGCGGCGATGTCATTCGTCGCCGCGAACTGGAGCGCGATGGACAAGCTCGCGCGGCTTGTCGTGCTGTTCGGCGCGATGGGCGCATCCGGCGTGCTCGCCGCCGTCCTTTATGCGCGCGGGCAGAAACTGTTCGCCGACGCGGCGTCGCTGCTAACCGTTCTGCTGTTCGGCGTCGACATCATGTTCATCGGGCAGACCTATCACCTGCAAACGGACTGGACGCAGGGCCTGATGCTCTGGGCGACCGGCGCGCTGATCTGTGCGCTCGTGGTGCCGTCGCGCGCGGCGCTGTCGGTCGCGCTTGTCATCGGCACCGCGTGGACGGTGATGGGGACCTTCGAGCACCCGAAGGAGGTGCATTGGGAGTATCTCGCCTTCCTCGCCGCCGCCGTGGCGGGCCGCATCTGGCGCGGGTGGCAAACCGAGTTCCATCTGACGATGGCGTCGTTCCTGTTCTGGCTGGGATTCAATTTCACCGCGCTTTCGGATTCGCTGTTCCTGATCCCGGCCGAAACGGTCGCGCTGGCCGCGGTGATCTTCCTCGGCCTGTGGCTGGCCGCGCATATCCTCGAAAAGCGCGACTACGCGCAGGCGCATTCGCTGGCGCGTTACGGTCTGATCGGTGCATTTATTTTCTTCTTTGTCCTGCAGCTCACCGGCGCGGGCTCACTCGTGCCCGCCGGTGCGGTGATGCACACGTGGCTCCTTCCCGGCGCCGCGGCCTTTGTCGGCATCGTCGTGCTTGCTGTGCTCGCGCGCATGGGACGCGGGCTTTCGGCATTGGATGTCGTAGGTGCGATCGCGTTCGCGCTGGCTGCGCTCGTGTACCCGGTATGGGCGGCGTCCGCCGGCGAAGCGCGGCTCGACCTGCCTTACACCGCGCTCCTCGGCATCTTCATCGTCTGGGGCATCGCGCACGCGGCGCATGCCGAGGACCGGCTGCTCATCAATCTCGGCTTTGCCGGTTTCGCGGCGTGGACGCTTTATCTCTACGCCGGATATTTCTCCTCGCTGTTCGATCAGGCGGCGTTCTTCGCCGTCGGCGGCCTTCTTCTCATCGGTCTCGGCGTGAGCCTGGAAATGGTGCGGCGCCGGGTCATCCAGCATGCGGCGGGAGGCTGAGATGGGCGCGGCGTGGCGCATGATCGCGGTGGTCGTGGTGTTCGCGCTGGCGCTCGGCGGAATCATCTACGAGCGCATGCAGCTTCTGGATTCAGGCCGCGAAGTGACGCTGGCCATTCAGCCCGTCGATCCCACCGACTTTTTTCGCGGCGATTACGTCATGCTCGAATACGGCAACCTGTCGCGCATGGAGCTCGCCGGCGCGAGCGATTGGGAGCGCGCGCGCAACGGCGATCCCGTCTATGTCGCGCTCGATGTCGGGCCGAACGGCCGCGCCGTGCCGAAGAGCGTGCACGCCACACTGGCCAAGGCACGCGAAGCCAGTCCTGTCGTCATGCGCGGCACGATCGTGTGGGCCTACGGCAACCGTGAGACGGATCGCGCGACGACCATGGAGTTGCGCATCACCTACGGCATCGAGGCGTACTTCGTGCCGCAGGGTGAGGGCCGCGCCCTGGAGCAGGCGCGCAATGCGCGGCGGCTCGAGATGCTGATCGCGGTCGGCGACGACGGCGAGGCGGCCATCAAGGGCCTGATCCTCGACGGCAAGCGCGCCTACGTCGAAGGCCTGTTCTGACTTTCGAGAATTACATCCTCGGGAACGGCGAGCCGAAGGGGAACGGCCGCTCGTCGCGCACGAACACGACGTAAGACAGCACCTCCCAGAGATACTGGTTGATGTTCCGGCTCCACTGCTTGAGCTCGTCGTTCTGGTCGCCGCCGATGGCGGTCACGATCCACTGGACCACCGCCAGGAACAGGGCGATCCACAGGACGAACCAGGCGATGAACGCAAACCCGATAGAATAAAGCAGGCGCGTGACGGGGAACGGCGCCTTCTTGGCGCCTGTGTTGTCAGCGGTGTTGGGGGAGGCAGTGCTGTTGTTGTCGGACATCGGCATCTCCTGCGCGCAGCCGGGATTCATATTGGGACCCCGGCTTGGCGTTTCAAGGGGCGGCGGGGACAGCCGGTCATGCACAGCCCAGCGCAGTCGGCGCCCGGCCAATATTGCTATGGTGGCGGCGGAATCGCGGGACCTCGGTATGAACAAGGACGAAATGCGGGCGCTCGCGGCGGAGGTATATTCCGCGTGTCATTTGACCGGAACGTTCACCCTACGCTCCGGCCGGACGGCGACCGAGTATTTCGACAAGTACCAGATCTCGGGAAACCCGCGTCTTCTCGAGCGCGTGGTGCGCGCGATGGTGCCGCTGGTGCCGAAGGACACCCAGGTGCTGGCGGGGCTGGAGCTGGGTGCGGTGCCGGTGGCGGCGCTTCTGTCAACCATGACCGGCCTTCCCGCCTGCTACGTGCGCAAGAAGGCGAAGCCCTACGGCACCGCCCGCCTTGCCGAAGGCACGGCGATCGAAGGAAAGCGCACGCTGATCGTCGAGGATGTCGCGACTTCGGGCGGGCAGATCATTCTGTCCTGCGAGGACATGCGCAACCTCGGCGCCGATGTTTCGCAGGCGCTGGTCGTGATCGACCGTCAGGAAGGCGCGCGCGAAGCGCTTGGGGAAAAGGGCATCGAGCTGATCGCGCTGTTCGACCGCACCGACTTCGCCAGGTCCTAGGCGCGGCGGCGGCGCATCTGGTCGAACGGCCCGATCAGGAGAAGCCCGGCGAAGTAACCGCCAAGATGCGCCTCCCAGGCGATTTGCATCCCTTCGTCCGCGCCGATGCCCGTGAAGGCGCCGATGGCATTGGCCACGCACCAGAGCACCGTGAAGATCAGGATTGGCTGGCTGAACAAGGGCGCGAGCGGCTTGACGAGATGGTGAACGGTGCCGCCCTGAATAGCGGCCTGCATCGCCATCTGCTCTCCGTAATAGATGCGCACCGCGGCACCCATCATTCCGGCGACCGCGCCCGAGGCGCCGGCTGCGATCGCAAAGGTTCCCCACTTCATGGCGACCAGCGTCGCGCCGGCAATGATTCCGGTGACAAAGAACAGCGCGAGAAAGCGCAGCGCGCCGAGCCGCCGCGCCGGCAGCGTGCCCGCCACCAAGAGCCACACGCAGTTCGAGCCGACATGGAGCCAGTTCGCGTGCAGGAACAGATAGGCGACGAAAGGGAACGCGCCGTCCCAAATTGAAACAGGTCCCCCACCCTGCGCGGCCCAGACCTCGGGGACATAGCGCGCGGGGATCAGCGCGCCGATCTGCAGCATCTGCTCGGACACCGCGTCCGGCACGAGGAGGCGCACGACATGCGCCACGAGGATAACGGCGATTAACCCAAGCACGACCACCGGCGAGGCGATGAACGGCTCGCGCGAGGGCTTTGCTTCCTGGAAGTACGCCATTGCCTTGAGAACCTTCGCCGGAACCTCTGCCCGCCGGGACCACCCCGTTCGTGCTCATTTGGGGCTGAAACCCGCCCCTTGCAACCGCGTGTTCCCGGCTTGGCACACATGCGCGGATGAATGCGCAGCAATGTCTGGCACGGCGGTTGCTGACGTTCACCTCGAAAGCGTGTGTGAGCAACACCCATGGGCCGTGCCCTGTTTGCCGTACCCTTCGCCGCCGCCGCAGCCCTCCTCTATGGAGTGGACGGCGCCAGCGCCACCGAATTCGGCCAACCCGCCGCGTCGAGCATGACCGCGAGCGGCGCGTCGAGCGCAGATTTCGCCAACGACCGCACCTACGGCACAAGCTTCGGCATGGCGCCGGGCCAGGAAAACGTCGCGCCGTCGGGCTCGACGCGCGATGCCAACGGCAACCGCGTGATCGTGAACGGCATCATGGGGTCGGGCAACGTCTCGACGCTGCAGGGCGCCACCCAGACCGGCGTCGGCGGCATGCCCGGCCAGTGGGGCAACAATGTCGGCGCCACCGCGATCGGCAATTCGCTGAACGTCGTCGTGGTCGGCCAATGGAACACCGTCATCGTCGATTCCACCCAGATCAATAACGGCGATCAGACCGCCAATACCTCGCTTAACGGCCAACTGAATCTCGGTAACTAAGGACGCACCCCAATGAACCGCGCTCGCCGTCAAATGACCAAGCCTCTCGCGCTCACCCTCGCGGCAGCGATGCTGTCGGGCTGCGTCAGCACTTCGGCCGACTCTGAGTCCGGCCTGTACGCATCGCCGATCGGCAATGCTCCGGTGACCTCGAACGAGACGGCCTATTCCCGTGCTCTCGCCTGCGTCGCCGAAACGCGCCGCGGCAAGCCGATCCCCCGCATCGCGGTCGGCCAGATCGCCGACTACACCGGCAAGGCCGAAGCCGACGGCGCCGGCCGCAAGATCACCCAGGGCGCGGCCCTGATGGCGATGAGCGCGCTGTCCAAGGCCGGCATCAGCCTCGTCGAGCGCTACGACACCTCGGTTGCCGAGCTCGAACTCAAATACGCGAACAACAGGCTGATCTCCCCCGGCACGCCGCAGGATCAGGGCTATCGCCGCATCATCGCGGGGTCGATCCCGGGTTCCGACTTCTATCTCGTCGGCGGCATCACCGAGCTGAACTACAACATCCGTTCGATCGGCGCGGACGCCTTCGGCGCCGGCACCGCGACCACGGATGCCAAGGGCAACATCGGCTACAAGGCGTATGTGATGAACATCGGCCTGGATCTCAGGCTGGTCGACACGCGCACGCTCGAAGTTGTCGACGTGATCTCGTATCAGAAGCAGATCGTCGGACGCGAAGTTCAGGCAGGCGTGTTCGACATTCTCGGCACCACGATCTTCGACGTCGGCGCGGGTGAATCTGCGCTGGAGCCGATCCAGCTCGCGGTCCGTTCGGTCGTCGAACGCGCCGTGCTCGAGATGACCACGCGCCTTTATCGCATGGGTCCGGAAACCTGCAGCATGGCCGCAGCCGATCCGCTGGGCGACGCAGGCCCTGCGGCCGGCGAAGCCGGCGCCGACGCCGCGGCGAACGAAGCCCCGGCCGCACCAGCATCCAATAACGAGGAGTACAGCAATGAAGCTCGCCAAGATCCTAATCGTGGGTACAGCGCTGCTGGCCCCAGCCTACGCGGTGGCGTCTGACGACACCGGCGGCGGCTGCGACTGGCACTGCCAGACGGGCGAGTCCTCGGTCGTCAACACCCAGGTGAACTACGGCCCGGTGTGGTCGCGCACGACCACGACGGTGTCCGATAGCTGGGGCGACGTGAACGTCGACGCCTCTGCCGTCGGCAACACGGCCGAGATCCTGACCATGCAGGACACGGTGGTCGACAACACGCAGGTCAGCAATTCGGCGATCGGCGCCGAGGTTTCGGCCAGCGTCGACAACGTGGACGGCAACGTGAACGTCTCGGCCACCGCGCTGTGCAACGGCGTCGATGTGTCGACCGACCCGACCTACACGGTCGTCAACTCGAGCCAGGAATGCGGCGGCGCCGATCCCCTGGCAACGGCGAACGCGAACATCTCGAACGTGTCGGGTGGCGTGGGCGTGACGGCGATGAGCATCGGCAACCAGATGGTCACCGATTCGAACGCGGCGTTCTTCCCGGTGAAAAACTTCCAGCAGAACTCGGCCGGCATGACGGCGACGGTGAATGCGACGGTGACGAATGTGGGCGGACCGGTGAACATCAGCTCGACCGCGATCGGCAACTCGGCACAGATCATCCACTACAACATCGAGGGCTTCTGATCCGATTACCAGCGCGGTTCGTTCAAGCGAGCGATCCGAAGGGGAAGAAAGGGAGGGCAGCAATGCCCTCCCTTTTGTTTGCGCGGTGCGCAGTTGCGGGAACGGACTGTGTCCCTCTCCCCTTGGGGGAGAGGGTGCCGAGTTCGAGCGCAGCGAGAACGAGGCGGGTGAGGGGTTGGCGGAAACCAGAACTCACCCCTCACCCGGCGCGCCTATCGCATCGTGAAGACGATGCTAGGCGCGCCGCCCTCTCCCACAAGGGGAGAGGGATTCATGCTGGCCGCCAGCCCATGATGGCGAGCTGGTTGCCGTCGGGATCCTTGAACAGCCGGAAGGCGTGTTCCTTGCCGGAGGCGCGCTGCACGACGTCGGCCGGGCGGTCGAATGTCACCCCGCGCGACTCCAGCGCGCGCTCGGTGGCGCGCCAGTCCTCGCCGGCTTCGAAGTAGATCACGCTGTCGGCCGCCGGCGGTCCCTTGCGCGATGTCGGACCGACCAGGATGCGTACGCCGCCCGCATCGAAGAACGCCATGCCCGAGACCTCGAACATCAGCGGCAGCCCGAGCACGTCGCGATAGAACGCGGTGGCGCGCGGGACATCCGCCGACGGAATCGCGATCTGCTCGATCTTGGAGAGTCTGATTTCGGTCATGGCGATCTTCTCCACAGGTTGACCTTGCCGGTGGCCACGTCGCGTGGCTGCGGCTGTTGCCCGGCCGCGAGGACCATGATAATTACTTAGCGAAACTAATTATTCGAGTCAAGGCGCGGCGAATGGCACGAACTCCGGCAGGCAACGAGAAGGGAGGAGCGAACGACCTCGCCGCGCTCGCCGACGGCCTGCACCGCAGCGCCATCCACCTGCTCCGGCGCCTGAAGAACACCGACGCCGTCACCGGGCTCACCCCGCCCCAGGCGTCGGCCCTGTCGGTGCTGGTGTTCGGCGGTCCGCGTACGCTGAACGCGCTGGCCGCCGCCGAGCAGGTGAAGCCACCCACCATGTCGCGCCTGGTCGCGGCCATGGAGCGCGATGGCCTCGCGACCAAGACTGCGGACGCCGACGACGGCCGCGTGGTGCATGTCGCGCCGACGCCACGCGGACGCGCGCTGCTCGAGGCCGGCCGCGCGCGCCGCCTCGATGCGCTCAAGGCGGAGCTTGCCGATCTTTCCGCGCGCGACCGCGCCACACTCGCCGCGGCGGTGGCTATTCTCGAACGGCTCAACCGGGCGAGTGCAACGCGGCCGGGAAAACCAGCGGTGCAAAAGCGGACCGTGCCAACATGAACCGCCCCCAATTCGGAAATGCGCACCGGAATATGAACGGACCCTGTGTCGTGCGCGCAATGCGCCAACAAAGTTCCGCCGTTTTTGCGCGCGCTCATGTAGGCGGAGCGCATCGCTTGCGCTAGGCTTCGCGCAGGCGTTCCAGAGGACGGCCATGGGCATACGCGGGTGGTGGGAACGGATGCGCGGCGCGCGCCGCAAGCGCCTGGCGATACGCCGCCGGCGCGGCCCGGGTTCGAGCGCGCTTCGCACGCTGCCCCGCCCCCTGATGCCGCCGCCCGACGATCCGATCCAGGCGCGCGTGGATCTGGTGCGCTTCGCCGCCTTCGCCGAGGCCGCTGCCGAATCGATGGAAGGCGGACCACCGGAGACGATGCGCGTGCGGTTTGACGAGGCATGCCTGTATTTCGGCCGCGCCATGGAAGCCGCCAAGCGCGCCGGCCTTGCGCAGGAATTCGTCCGCCTGAAGCTGAGGATGACGGCGCTGCGCCGCCTCTACGAAACGCTGCGCCGCTCGCAGGTGCGCAACCAGAAATCGGAAAGCAAAAATCCGAGGGACGATCGCCCCTCGGATTTCTGATGCACTTCGAGTTTCAGGCTTCGGTTACTCGCCGACGCCGCCGGTAAACGAACCCTCGACTTCGACCTCCGTCGCCGCATGGCTCGCCGAGTATGACGCCACGCGGGCGCAGACCTTGGCGCGGTAAGTGAAGAAGATGTCGCCCAGACCGTAGCGGCGCATGTTCTGGCGCTCGGTGCAGTCGGTCAGCCGCTCGGCCACGGCGCACTTCACGGTACCGTCGCGATAGTGACGAAGCGCCTGGCCCGGAGCGCAGGTGATTTCCTGCGCGCCTTCATAAATGCCGGCCATGCCCTGCCGGCTGTCGACGACGTCGCCAATCTTCACGTGCAGGTACGAACCCGCGAGGCAGCGATAGATCTCGGCGTTGACCGTCGAGTCGAGCCAGGTTTCCGGACGCATGCGCGTGGCCGGATGGCGGTTGCCGGTGCGGCCGACGCATTCGGCGTGGATGGAGCGCGCGAGGATCGCCCACTGCTCAACGCAGGGCGTCTCGGTCTGGACCGAGCCGAAATCGCCGCCGCGCGGAGCCGCGACATCGACGATGGCCGAACCGCCGGAGGCGTATGCAATCGCCTGCGAAGACGACTGCGCGCTGGCCGCGGCGCGGGCCACGGCTTCGACGTCGAAATTGCCCTTGTTGATGATGATGGTCTTGTTGATGTTGATCGGCTTGTTGATGTTGATCTGCTTGTTGATCCGCACCACGTTCCGGATGTTCACCTGCTTCCAGATGCGCACCGGCTTGTGAATGGTGATCGTGGTCGGCGGCTTGGGCGGGCACCAGCCACCACCGCCGCCGGGCGGCATGCCATGGCTACCACCCCTGGTGAAGCCACCGGCCGATGCGGGCGCGACGACGGCGCCTGTCAAACCCAACGCGGCGATCGCCGCGATCGTCAAGCTGAAGGTGCGAAACATCTCAGAATCCTTTCGAGCACAATCGTGGCTCAATCCACACGCGGCAGCGACGGCCTTCTTGACAAAGCCTTAATGCCCGGCGGATCAGTTTCATGTTCCGTGCCAGTGATGGAGCGGAAAAGAGCGGGATGGGGGCAGTTTCGCGTGTATCGATTCGAGACAAGTCTTAACGGCGGCAGGGAACGCGCCGCGCAATGATCCCGATCTCGGACGACAATCCGTCTATCCGCGCGCCTTACGTGAACTGGACGCTGATCGCGATCTGCGTGCTGATCTATCTATGGGAGCTCGCGGCCGGCGATGATCAGGCGGGTCCGTTCACCTATGCCTTCAGCGTGATTCCCGTAGCGCTGTTCCACGGCACGGAGGCCGCCGTTGAGGCGGCGCGCGCCGTCGGCACGCCGTCCATCGTGCTCGAGGCGATCGCGAACGCAGCCTGGCCGCCGATAACGCTGATTACGTCGGTGTTCCTGCATGGCGGGTTCCTGCACCTCGCGGGAAACATGCTTTACCTCTGGATTTTCGGGAACAACGTCGAAGACGCGATGGGCCACGGGCGGTACATCGTGTTCTATCTCGCCTGCGGTGCGGCAGCGGCGCTTTGCCATGCCGTGATCGAGCCCAGCTCTGTCATTCCGATGCTGGGTGCTTCCGGTGCCATTTCCGGCGTGTTGGCGGGCTATGTCCTGATCTTCCCGCGCGCGCGGATCACGGTGATCATTCCCCTTGGAGTGCTCCTCTACCCGTTCAAGATCGCGGCGACCTTCGTGGTCGGCTTCTGGTTCATCCTGCAGCTCGCTGCTGCGTGGCTTCCGTATCTTCTGGGCAACGCCGATCCCAACCGGCCGGGTACTGCGTTCTGGGCCCATGTCGGCGGCTTCATTGCCGGCCTGATCCTTGCGCCGCTTCTGTCGCGGCTGCCGCTGTTCGGACGCCATCGCGCCGGACCGTGGGGCTGATAGCGCGGGTTGATCCGGAAATCGGATTCCGAAGTCTGAAATCGGAACCCACCCTCACAGGGTGAACTGCGCTTAACCACCGAATCCCGCGGCCCCATTCCGCTTTCCGATTCCCGGGCCGCGCCGCGCCCATGGCACGAGCTTCGCTCCTTCACATTCGTTGACGCGCCTTTCTGGCCCAAGCCGGGACAGCGCCCAGAGCGGATTTGAAGGGCCATGAAGCACAGGAACAACCACTTCGCGGTCGGCTATTGGAACCGCATCCGCGGCGTGCACGGCGTCCCCGATCAATCGGACATCGATCCCAAGGCGTTGAAGCGCGTGCTTCCCTACGTCTTCCTGCTCGATGCGCGCCGCGACGGGTCGTTCATCTACCGCCTCGCCGGCACCGCATTGTGCGAACGCTTCGGCACCGAACTCCGGCACCACAATTTTCTCGCCCACTGGGATCGTGAGAGCCGCGGTTCGCTGGCCACGCATCTGCGCCATTCGCTTCGCACCAGAACGCCCGTTTGCCTCACCTCGATCGGCGCCACAGAAGACTGCGCCATGGTCGAGATCGAAACCGTGCTGATGCCGATCACCTATGGCGGGCAGGATCCGGAACGTTTCCTCGCCGTCGCCTGTGCGCTCGGCGATCTTTATCCCCTCGCCGGCCGTCCGATTTCATTTGAGCGCCTGGTCGCCGTGTCCTTTGTCCATGAGGGACGCAGCGAAGACGCCGCGGAGCCGCCCGCCAATCCGCCGGCTCCCCGGCAGGGCCATCCCAAGGCACCGCACCTCACGCTGGTCAGCTCACGCGACAAGCCCGCCGCGCCGGCGCGGCGTCTCGACATGAGCGAGGCGATGGAAGCGCTGTTCACGCAGTTCGGCGCGAAGCCGGAACGTCACGAATAGGACTGGACCTGATCGGGGCCTAGCGGCGGCCGCGCGTATCGGGCCCGAATGGCCGCTCCGACGAATCGTGCTCGAGCACGCGCGTCTGCAACGCACGTTCTTCTTCCATCCGCTTGAGATAGGGAAGTTCGTAGAGCTCGACCGTGGCGCGATAGTCTTCGAACGCCGCGACATCGTCGGGGTTGCGCGCATCGCAACGGTCGGCATCGTAGCGCTTGTTCTCGAGGCACCACGTGCTGAATGACAGCACCTGCACATCGTAGCTCGACTGCGCGGCCGCGATCTGCGGGACCAGCGACAACGCCACGCCAAACGCCAACAAGACCCGCATCGCACTAACCCCATCCCCAAGAGCCGGAAGCGTACGCCCGTTTCGGGGGGAGCGGAAGCACGGCGATTGAGACTTTTTTAACGGACGCACACGTCTTTGCCTGGATCGCGGAACCCCGCCGTCATCAAGCCGTCATTGGCAGGCGAAAGTTCACGGGGGCCGCGCGCCTTTAAGCGTTTGTTGAGCAATCCCGCATTAGCTTTGTCCCCAAGGCACCAGTGCCAAGAGTTGAAACGGCTGACATGACCAGCACCGTCGACACAGACGAAATCGAAACCCGGGAAGACCAACCCGAGGCGCAAACGGCCGACACCGCCGTAGAAGCCCAGGACAAGGAAATCCTGATGGATGCAGGCGATGCGACGCATGCCGACGCCGGCGATGCGCAGGCTGGTGAGGCCGTCATCGCGCGCGCCATCAAGGAGCGCCGCCGCTTCCGCCGCGTACACCTCGCGGTTGCAGGCCGCCTTTATGTGCCGGGCACGCAGGAAGAAGCCGTCTGTACGATTGCGGACATTTCGCCGGGCGACGCCGCGGTGTTGTGCCAGCTGCAGCAGGAACCGTTCGGCCGCGTCGTGATCTATCTCGAGACGATGGGCCGCTTCGAAGGCCCGATCGTGCGCCGCACCAAGTCGGGCTTCGTGATGGCGTTTTCGTGCTCGGCGCAAAAGCGCGATCGCCTCGCCGACCAGCTCACCGTCGAATTGAACCGGCACCTTCTGTCGGAATCGGATCTGCGCCGCTACGACCGCATCGAAGCGGCGTCGGGCAGCTTCACCCATTTCACGCGCTCGTCCGGCGAACAGATTCGCTGCGAGGTGCTCGACCTTTCGCTGACCGGCGTGTCGGTGCGCTGCGATACGCGCCCGCCCGTCGGCGAGCATGTGCTGATCGGTCATCGCGCCGGCCGCATCGCGCGCCATCACGGCGAAGGCGTTGCGATCGAGATGTTCGGTCTGTCGGCCGGTCCGGCGAGCGGCGATCGTGAGGCCTCGGTCATCGCGCCGCCGGCCATGTCGCCGCGTCCTGCACCGATGCCGATGCCGCTCAAGGCCGTCGGCGGCAAGGCCTGATCACCCAACGTCCGTAATGCTGATCCGCGTGCGCGATGGCGCGCGCGGGTTCTGTTCTTTCGCCGACCGGCAACAATCGTTCTCGCAATCGTTTACATATTTGGCACGGCAAGAAGATTGCGCGTCGGCAACTCCGCGCATGCGCTCAGGAATTCTCGAAGCTCTGCAATTGTTGCGACTCTGATCGTCAATCTTAGTCGCACGCTAAGGATGCGTACACTCAACGGTTCAGCTTCCGGTTGTCCGCGCATAGCCTGAGCCTCGACAACTGGGGGCAGTTGGGATCGTGGGGCAATGTCCGGGGATTGGGGTAGACCGCGTCGCGCACGCGTTCTTGCCTGCGTCAGCGGAAACACGGCGGTCGAATTCGCGCTGATCTCGCCGCTGCTGATCGCATTTGTGATCGGGATCATCTGTTACGGCGGCTATTTCTGGATTTCGCACAACGTCCAGCAACTCGCCAACGACGCCGCGCGCGCATCGATCGCCGGGCTGACCGCTGCGGAACGCGAATCGCTCGCACGCTCGGCGCTGACCGATGAGGTCGACGACTACGATGTTCTCGACGCCAGCGCGATCAGCCTGAGATTCACCGAATCCGGCGACACCTTCACGGTGAGCGTGACGTATGACGCGTCCGGCTCGCCATACTTCGACCTGGCGTCGTTCGTTCCGATGCCCTCTTCGACAATCGTGCGTACCGCAACCATCAGGATGGGAGGCTATTGATGCGCCTGCGCCGCTTCATGTCGGACTTCTCCCGCGACACCAACGGTGTCGCAGCAATGGTGATGGCACTGGTAACCACCGTGATCGTCGGCTTCACGGCGATGGCGGTCGATTTCGGCTCGGTGTTTCTGCAGACGCGGCGCCTTCAGGGCACCGCCGACATCGCGGCCATGGTCGCGGCCAACGATCCCACCCGCGCACAGGCGGCCGCCGAAGCGGCCGTGCGCGACAACATCCGGTCGACGGTGGTCACCGAAGCCGTTGCCGGCACCTACCAGCCCGCGTCCGGCGTTGCGCCGGACAGCCGCTTCACCGCGACCAGCGTGAATCCCGATGCAGCGCGGGTGACGCTGACGGCGGATGCCGAGCTTTATTTCGCGCCGGTCATTCTCGGGAAGAACCACTTCCGGATCAGCCGTACCGCAACCGCGGCACGTCCGGTGCTTGCGAGCTTCACCATCGGTACGCGGCTTGCGGCACTGAACGGCGGCGTCGCCAACGCGCTTCTGTCGGCATTGACCGGAAGCAGCATCAGTCTGTCGGTGATGGACTATGAGACGCTCGCGAGTGCGCGGGTCGATTTGGCGCAGTATGCGCGCGCACTGAAAACACGCGCCGATGTCGACGCGGCGTCGTTCGACGACATGCTCGACAGCAGCGTCGACACCGACGACGCGCTGGCCGCTATGGCCGATGTGCTGACCACGCAAGGCCAAAGCAGCGCGGCATCGCTGATGCGCGCGATTTCGGGTGCATCCCACAATGGGGCCATCCCTTTCCAGCACATTGGGATCCTAAGCTTAGAATTCCACGTGGACAAGTTGTCGCG
>JADMIO011683300.1_pt1 | contig 48723 bp, 43 predicted proteins | sample 8958161 | NCBI WGS metagenome assembly JADMIO01 (sample SAMN16585339, study PRJNA669376) | soil metagenome | isolation source: Crop rotation soil | place: USA: Cullars Rotation, Alabama | collected 2011
CCCCCCCTTCGTAAGGGGGGGAGCTCACGTCGCTACGCTCCTTTGACTCCTCTCGTCAATGTCCCTTTCTCGGGCGCCCACCGTTTACTGGCTGCGCCCCCTGCGGCACTGCTTGACCGTCGAGTACAGGTAAAACAATACCGTGGCAAAGCAGTGGCACGAGTCAGAAGACAAGACCATCAAGCTTGAGCTGAAATGAGATTCGCTTGAATGTGATCCAGGTTCAACGTCCCCACCACCGCCGACGTAACGCCCGAGTGACTCAGCACGAACCGCAAGGCGACGTCGGCCGGCAATTTCCCCGAAGCCAGGGCCTTCTTGACGATCACGCCGATCCCGCGTGATTCCGCGGCCACGATCACCGGCTCGGCGGAACGGTCCTCCAGGTGATATTCGACCATGATGGCCTGGGCCCACTCCAGCGCGAGTTCCGCCGCCGCCATCGACTTCGCCGAGAACCCAATCTGGCGGATCAGGCCCTGGTCGCGCAGGTGCTGCAGAGTCTCCACGGCATCGGTCTGCGTCAGGATCGCGACATCGTCGCTGTTCGCATGAATGAAGACCAGATCCAGCACGTCTGTACGCAGACGTTCCAAACTGCGGTGCACGCTGTGTTCGATCGCCGATCGGGTGAAATCATAACTCGACTGACCATCGGCAAAGTTCTCGCCAACTTTGGTCGAAAGAGTGAATTCGCGGCGACGGTGAGAGATCGCACGTCCGATGCGCTCTTCACTGAGGCCATACGCCGGTGCCGTGTCGATGTAGTTCACACCCAGGTCGAGCACGCCGTTCAATAACCGTGAGACTTCCTGGTCACTGGGAAGTTCGTAGTGCCTGGGGTATTTGGTCTGCTGGTTCCGGCCGATCTTGAAGGCACCGTACCCCAGAGTGCTGACCAGCGGTCCCGCGCGGCCTAAACGTCGCTGATCCATGTCCGTTGTCGCTCCCAGGGCGGCGTGGCGACCGCGGGTTGCGGCCAATGGAGTTCCGTCAGGTCGGTGCGATAGCTGTGTCCCGCTGCAGCGTCGAACGGGCCCAGCAATTCTTGAACTCGTTGCGACATGCGCGGGGCGAGTACCAGTTTTGTCGGCCAGATGGTCAACACATTCTGCTCGTGAACCAACTGCACGTCGTCGGGCCGAGAACCATCCTCCGTGCGCCGTTCGGCCCGGTCAATGCGATAGGTCGACCATTCGACCGACTGACTTTGCCATCCGGGCAAGACGGACAACAACTCCCGCCGTGTGTGCCGGATGAGTTCCGCCGGTTCCAGCTTAACGCCGTCCTCGGCGAGCTGACCGCCAACCTGCCACACGGTCCTTTTTTCCGAGTCGACATCAGAGGTAATCGTCACGCGCGTTTTCGCACCGTCGACACAATGGCCATTCAAATGGGGCAGATCCCCTCGGACCAGCACCATGTGCAAGGGGCGGCGCTGCGTGGCCGTCGACGCCAAGCCGAGGCGTTCTCGCAGTCCTTCATTTCCGGCACCAGCCGCCAACACGATCTGTTTGGGACGTAGCCGCAGAGTTTGCGAACCCTGTGGTTCGCGGAGCGTGATCGAGCGGACGGCACCCTGCTCTGCCTGCTCAAAATCCAAACCCTGATCGGGGTCAATCTGCAGGATCAAGCCCCGGTTGCGAAGCGCCATCACCTGCGAGAAGCTGACCGTGTCGATGACCTCTTCATCCAGTCGAAAGACTTGCCCCGGGCAGTTGGCCAGTAGCTCCGGCAATTCGATCGGTTTGAGTGCAACCGGTTTCACTTCCAGCATCGCCCGCGCGCCGAGCAATCCCGCCCATGATTGCCAGGAATCACTGCGCCACAGGTAACAACTGCGACTGCGGATCCGAGTGGGGGACAGATCAGGCTCCATCTTCCCCGACAACGAAGCTCGCCAGCGGGCCGGCATATCTCGAATGGAACTCGCCGAAGCGGACCGCAAACCATTCAACAGATACTTGACCCCGCCATGCAGGATCCCCTGTGAACCAGTGGTTTGAGCGCCACCAAGCTGCCCCGATTCGAGCAATACGACGCGTGCCCCCTGCCGGCGCAGGTCATCCAGCAGCCACAGGCCAGCGCAGCCCCCTCCAAAGATCACGACGTCCAAATCAAGATTCACAAACGCATCCTTGCCCTTGAACGCCCGATGGCGTTTAAGACCTAGATTGTGTGCCACTGGCTATGCCAGTGCCGAGCGTTGATTGACTGTCCGACAAAGCACTGGCACAGCCAGTGGCACCCGAAGATTTAGCGTGGATGACACGCTAGTCCGCAAGGCAATTATAGGAATTGGGCCCTGCGAGCCAACATCAATCTGTTTGGAACTTGCCTATGGGTGCAGCCGCTAATCCGTAGGGCAATCCCATGCGGAGCGAAGCTCCGTAAGAACTCCCCCCTTACGAAGGGGGGGCTGGGGGGGTTACGGTGGTCTAGCGGGTTCCGTTTCTTGATCATTGTAAATGTTGTAGTGATTTGATTCCGGATCTCTCTCGCTTCTTTGGATTGGAGCCGGCTGGATACGCCTTACCCCCCCTACCCTCCCTTCGTAAGGGGGGGAGCTCACGTCGCTACGCTCCTTTGACTCATCTCGTCAATGTCCCATTTTCGGGCGCCAACCCTTTAGCGGCTGCACCCCTTGGCCATGTGATCACACTCCGTGGGTTTGCCCACACCACAGCGAGATTTTTTCCTGCAAGTTGCGTTTTCTCCATAACCGACCGACCGATTTGAGCTTACATTCTAGATCACAATAATTATTCCAGAATCAAAAATATTGCAGAAAAAATCTTGCACTGTTTTACATAAAGTGTATAATAGGTTTGGCGGCGAATTGTCGATGATCGTAGTTTCACATCTTTCTCGGCTAAATTGCCTGAGAGAGCCTCCAGACGTGGGCCAACGTCTTCTCTGTGTTCCTCTGATCCTCTGTGGTGAAAAAAAGCACGGAACTGAATTCTCACCACAGAGGACCAGAGGAACACAGAGTTTGATGTCAACCGAATCACATGCCACCGCATTTAATTTCACGGGATCGATCATGCAAAAATACGTCAAAGTCGAAACTCGTACCTGCGGCAAGATCATCATCCGTGCGCTGTCCGACCGGGCCAAGCTGGTGTTCTTCTTCATCCTGACTCACCCGAACATGCAGGCCTTCGGTGGCATGCAGGCCACCCTGCAGGGGCTCACGGCAGAGATGAAGTGGCCGCTGGCTCGGTTTCGCAAGATCTGCCAGGAACTCGAACAGGCGGAATTGCTCTATTTCAGCCAGACCGCACCTCTCTTCTGGCTGCCGCAGTATGCGACAACCAATAAGCCCGAGACGCTCGAACAGATGCAGACATTGACCTGGCAGTTGCACTGGGCTCCCGACTGCGAACTGAAGTTGATGATCATCCGGCGGCTGGACCGATTCTACTCGCGCCTGGGAGCTGACTATCACGCTCCCTTCCAGAAGTATTTCGAGGACAACTGCCCTGACTTCTATCAAGCCGCAACGCAATCCTCTGTTTCGCCAGTCGGTGTTGAATCACCCCCTGAGTGTCCAAACCCCGAGGGGCCTGGTGACACTCCGAGCGGCGACGCGGTCAGCACCGCCATGACGCCGATAGACGTCCCATTCGATCAGGCGCCACCCGACGCACCCGAAGCCTTGCCGCAATTACCATCACAGACGACAGAGGAAAGTCCGGTCGTCGCCGAGCAGACTGCGACACCAGTCGAGGACGAGCCGCAAGAGATGACTTCAACGCCAGCAGAAACGCCTGGCGTTTCGGTCGGCAGCGCTGCAATTCCCGGCGTTCCGCAGGTGATCTCAGGCTCAGATCCGCCGGTACCACAGCAGTCTGGCGAGCGTTGCGATCCAAAATTCGTGGCCGAGTCGCAGCAGAACGAGATCCCACCCGAAACAATTCCCATTCCCCCGTCCCTGCGAACTCGGCGATTCAAGAAGGCCTGGGCGAAGTGGCTGGCTCACTGGCGCGAACAGAATTGGCCGCTGACTCGCTGGGGCATCGAACAGCAACTAAACCTGCTAACCCGCCGAGGCTCCCATGCCGCCACCCAAGACATCGAGTACTCGATCGCGAAGGGCCTGACGATGATCGAGTGGCACGAAGCGGACAAACACGCGGTCGTGTCATCCTGATAGTAGCCATCTAGTACATCGCTTTTTACCACAGAGGATCAGAGGAACGCAGAGTCAAATATGACGTCCGTTCTCTGCGTCCCTCTGATTCTCCGTGGTGAATTCATTCCGAAAATGACGACATGGGCAGGCAAAGTATTTCACCAGATGATCACCGCGTGCCATAGGATGGGCATTCTTTGACTCAATGCCGGCCAATTCACTCACTCTGCCGGGGAAATGCTATCGCCCCTGTTGCGGTCTTGAGTTCGCCGTCGTGCTTCCCGTCGCAATACCAGTATGTATTCAGCACTGGCAACTGCGCCCGGTATCAGAAAACTCATCACGAACGCACATTGATGCACGCCTAACCATTGAGCTTCAGGAGTAAACCAACGCATCAATACGAGATGAAGTGCACATCTCGTTAAGACATACGATATTCCGAACGCCACAATTGCGTTGTTAACTGGCGAAGATTTCATTTGCAGGAGCTATAAAATTGACATCGTACTTTCCCGAATCGAATCGGTAAAAACCGATTCGATTTCCGAACATGCGGCCTTTAGACCAAGTTGCAGCAGCAACCTCGGCCAACCGTGCTCGATTATCCAGTACGTTGATCGTTCCCGTCTTCGTCGATAAGCATCTTTGTGCGGATAAATTCCGCAAATGATTGTTGGGGATCATAGATGTTGAGGCTGTCGTGCCAGATTTCGACAACCTTCCAATTGTCCTCAGGAAGGAATCCCGCTGGATCACCGGAAAAATTGTCGCCAAAGCACAAGATACGTTTCGGGAACGATGCGGCTGTGTCTGCACCGAAGATATTACTGGGATCTACCAATCCGCCATAGACCATATACTGACATTCACGGAATGGTCCCCAACCGATCTCGGTTAAGTAGTCGATGTAGTCATCAGGAATTCCCGGGTGCTTTCGGCGGAGAGCGGCTGCTTCTTCAACTGTGAGTGGCGTTCGGCGATTCATTCGCGACTCACGGGTGTTTTCATGGGAGGCGAGGAAACGGATTTCGTTGTCATATCGCCCCATAACAAGTCCTCGTTTTGAACTACGTTTGTCGTCTCATGCGCAGGTTGGTCCGTACATTGCCACGAGTGTTGACGATCATCTTACCCCAAATCGGACCTCGGCACAGGGATTGGCTGGCACGCCCAGGAGGTACTCCGATGGGCGTGGCGAGCTTCCACCTGATGACCACGGGACGTGCCACCCGACCGCTTTCTCGACAGCGTAGGGCCGTAAAGGCATTAGAGAAAGCTCGTAAATATCTCAACCAGTTCACGTGCAACGATGAAACACAGATGAGAAACCGTAATCCCAACCATGACACCCGTAGCTATAAAGGGAAATGGCGGTTTTGATTGATGCTTACGTGCGATGTATGCTCCAATGAGTCCACCCACAAATGGTGCGGCAAGGAATACAAGACCTGTGAGAGCAAGTGCAAACAGAACTGTACCGCCGTTGCGGAAGAGTAAGGCATACCCAGTAACCCAAACGTACCCAACTAGGAGTACGACGGTAACCATCCATCCCAATCGTTGAATCGGATACGGATCATTCACAGATATTCGCTTTTCACGACAGAGGAGCAAAGAGAACGAATGGGTCGGGCGGCACGCCCAGAAGGTACTCCGATGGGCGTGGCGAGCTTCCACTTGATCGCCACGCCCTTCGGGGTACCTCAGGATTACCGTTCCTGACGATCCTGATGAGTTAGTTGATCGGCTATCTGACGAATAAGCTCTTCCGCATCGGGTAACGAGAATGGCGTAGATTTCTTGCTAAAATAATCGGAAGCCACAGTGCTGGCGAGACGCAATTCATCCAGGACAAACTTAGGGGACTGATCGCTGTGAACCATTTCAACTGGAACCGCAATTTGCACGAGCAACAGTTTTCGCTTTGCCGAATACTTGGCAATTCTTGCTCCGCGCCCACCAGGGCAACCTAACTTACCTGGAACGCAAAAGACTACGTTTACGGCAGGTGCTGACCCAATGACGAACTGCCCATTGATGCGGTGTTCCGCTTTCATTGCTGCCATTATTGCAAGGTCAATCAACGTTCCAACTAGTTCGAGTCCGTTGAGTTCTGCGCCAATAATCAGCATCGGGTGTCCCTGGTCCTTGAACGGCGAACAAATTCACATTGGGTGGAATTCCAGTTGGCAGAGAAACAATAGTATTTGGATCGAGTGGCACGCCCAGAAGGTACTCCGATGGGCGTGGCGAGCGTCCACTTGATTGCCACGCCCTTCGGTGTACCTCAGGGACGTGCCACCCGCCGCCTATTGGCCAACGTTTTAGAGACAAGCCACTATCCACTCTTCGCGAGCTCGGCGAGCGCCGCGATGACACTTGGGTCATTCATTGCGCATTGCACCGCACGATCGACTGATGCGAACGCATACGGGTGCTTGTATCCAAATTCCTTACCCCGATCTTTAAGAAAGTCTCGCCAAGCAGCCACGTCGTATCCGAAGTCGATTCCTGTCGTCCGCACTAAGGAGTGTCTCCCCTCCCGCATCGCATTTTTTCGGGAATTGCCAGTAGTTGCTGGTCTCATGTCAGCTTCTGCGCATTCGTAACCTACCAGGCTCAGCATGTGCATGTGAATTGGCACCGCTCTGCCAAAAGATCTCAGAGTCATGCTTGTCTGCCTAAGAAAAAAACTGTTGAACCACCCGCTCGTCGCAGCTACTGCGGTTGTTTCGATTGATAGGCATCGGACGGGAAACCGCCACTTTCGTAGTGGTAGTACACACGGTTCCGATCCAAATCGATCGCAAAATATGTCATGTGGTGATGGTTGCCTGTCACTTTTTCATACATCACGCCATGCGTAATGTCTCGCACATTCCACGGGTCGGCGTCCAGCTTCTTCGAGTAAAACCCGGGGCCGTTCATGACGACCGCATATTGGGATGGAGTCCATGCCTTGAGTTCGGCTTTCTCTGGCCCGCTTAAGGCTTCGATTGCCGCAAAACAGTCATCTGCGCCGCCGCAGTCAAACGCCACATAGGTGATACTGCCATTGAATGTCCCGCCATCAAACAGATAAAAGTTTCGAGCCGAATCGGGGAGTTTCTTCCCAGCGGTCCAATGGCCTTGCTCAATGCGGCTTTGTGCTTCGGGGCCCGTGTGCCGGTCGGTCGTTCCATCGTAATCGAGGATGTTTGGTCCACACCCAACGAGGATTACCGCGAACAGGGAGTAGAACAGAGAATTCGGCATTGCCGGAATGGCCTAACACAAAGCGTTTTATCTAGTTGGTGGGGTTCGGAGTTCGTGTTGGGATTGTATCTAGGTGGCGGCTTCTATCACCAGATGTTGTTGTTATCGAATCGACTAAGAGGACAGGCGTTGTACTTCTTCGTCTTTCACCACAGAGGACCAGAGGAACACAGAGTCGAGTATGCCGTCCATTCTCTGTGTTCCTCTGGTCCTCTGTGGTGAATGTATTGGATTTGGATCACGTGGCTCCGCCAGTCAGAGTTCGACATTGCCGCATAACGATCTCTCTGTGTCACTCTGGGTCATGTTCGAGAACTATTGCGATTTTGCCGCCGTCCATCTCATGGGGCTCGCGGAACGGTCGCAACTCGTTATTTCAATTGCTCTTACAGTCAAAACAACTCGCCGCATTAGTGCTGAACTGATCGTCGGTGACCGCCCCAAGATGCGTCAAAAAGACGTGTGGCAATTTGACGACGCGGAATCATGACCTAGATATCTGTAGCTTCTGTCAGTTTCCGTGGTGAGGTTTGGGAAGAGTCTGGTCCTCGACAATGTGTACGCGAGGGCACGACAAAGGCAAACCGGTCGTGAGATCGGGACGCAAAGCCATGAGTCTCGGGGTTACCGAGATTGTCAGGTTACCGAATGCCGCCAGTGGGAATCTTAGCCGTCACGGGGCAGTTACGGTCTGTCGAAGAAGCTCAGTTCGTACGCTGATTTCCGAGAAATCAACGGCGGGCGGCTAAGCAGCAATGCTGGGGTGTTCCCGGCATTGTACAAGTGGGATTGTTTCAGACCATGCGTTCCGAGAAAACGCAAAATGCGAGGACCGAATTAATGAATCAGAACAGCAAGACCGTATCTCAGTCGTTGGTATCGAAGGCTCGTCGAGGATTTACCCTGGTGGAATTGGCCGTGGTCATCGTGATCATCGGCGTGCTGGCCGCGTTCGGCGTGCCGCGTTTCATCAAGTCGGTCGAACGCTCGAAGGCAGCGGAAGCTTTCTCGTACGCTGCAGCCGTCCGGTCGGCTCAGGAACGCTACCATTCACGAGAAGGTACCTACGCCACGCTCGTCACGGATCTGGACATCAAGTTCTCCAGCCCGAAGTACTTCACCGTCGGCACGATCGCTGCCGGCACCACGGCCTCGCTGCAGGATTCGTGGACGCTGACCTGGACCCGTACTGGTGCATCGGCCGGTTATGGTGAATACACCATTACCTTCACCGAAGACGGCTACGACAAGGTCAACAGCACGATCGAAGGTATGCCGGACATCAATCCGATGGGCACGTAATTCTCGACCATGGTCGTAGCGTGAAGTTCACGCGACATATCGTATGAACGACGCAGTGTAAAAGGTGCAGAAAAACTTGGGCCTAACGTTGCGAAGTCTCTGAAGTTTCAGCGATTTCCCGCCAAGATTTTTCTGCTCTAAATAGCAAGTCGATCTGCGGACCACAAAACGGCCCCTCTGATATCGGAGGGGCCGTTATGTTTTCGCGTCATCACAATTCGTTAGCTGAATGCCGTACGACGGACGTCCACGTCCGTCGAATCTCAACGGACGTGGACGTCCGTTGTACATATCCCTGCGATGCTCCCTTGATAGATATCAGGCTGCAATATGCACCCAATCAGATGCTGGCGATCAGATGCGATCCAGCGAGTCCAGCCACCGGGCAAATTCGGCGACGTCGGCAGTACCGGGATAGTCGTCCGCTTCCATCTTGAGGGCTCGATAGACGACCGGGAACTTCAGATTGCGAAGCGCGTCTGCGGCCGCTTTGACTCCCTTGAGCTGCGGTGATTTGTCGACTCCAGCCACATAAAACTGTAATCGCAAGTCGGGCTCGTTTTCAGGCGGAGGCAATCGCAAGACAGTCTGCACGCTGCACACGGCGCGATAAATCTCGCGCTCTTGAAAGGCCAGAGCATACGCCAGATTGCCACTGGGACCCATGCCGTGCAGGGTGATTCGACGACGATCGATCGAGTACCTCTTCAAGATATCTTCGGTCAGCTCTTTGATGAACGGGCCTTCGTTCGGTGACCAGCCGATGGGCAGCTTGGCCTTGGGAGCCAGCAGAATGATCCCGCGTTCTTCGCAATGGGCTTTCCAAGTCTTCAACACAGAAGATTCCAGAGTGTTCCCTGCCGGGTGCAGCCAGATCAGCAGGCCATACTGAGCCGCCGGGTTATAGTCCTGCGGTACATAGGCCCAATAATTATGCTCGCTACCGGGGAGGGTTTCGGTAATCAGCCCCGTGGCAATTTTTTTGGCTTCGCCCTCGGCTGGGGGTTTTTCCAGCGGATTCGGCGGTGGGATGAACGAGGGTGCTAGCTCCGCGGAAACAGTCTCCGGGAACGAACCGAGTTTGACTGCCACCGATTTGAACTCGCCACTCTCGGTCAGCACCCTCAGCGTGACAGCATCTAGGGGCCGCAGTCGGCTGATGCGGTCGCTTAGCGAACGGCTGTCGTCGGTGGGCAGATCATTCACTTTCACGATGACCTGGCCAGCCTCCAAGCCGGCCTTGGCCGCCGGAGAGTTGGGGATCACTGCTCGAATTTTGGCTCCGACATGAACCGGTTGATCGGAAAGCGTCCGCTGCGGCAAGATCCCCAGGAAGGGAGTTTCAAACGGTACCAGTTCCCCGGCCAAGACCATATCGACGGCAATTTCCTGATCGCCTCGCTGGATCTTCAATGCGATCTTGTCGCCCCCATACTTGGTCCCCAGTATCTGGCGAAACTGAGCAATCCGGATGATCGGCTTGCCGTCAACCTGTGTAATCTTATCACCGGTCTTCAACCCGGCCTGCTGGGAAGGTGAGCCGTACCGCACTCGATCCAGGATGACTTCCCCAGCGAACTCGTCTTCGCTCTTGAACGTGATCCCCATCAGACCAGGCAAGAGATCCGCACCTTGCTTCAGTCGATCCAGACTGCTCAGCACTTCGGCGAAGGGAATTGCGAAGCCGATGCCGGAGTCGTACCACTCGACACCCGCCACGACGTCGTTCTTCCCCTGAGCTGACAGCGGGACCAGGATCCCCATGACCTGACCATCAACGTTAATCAACGGACCGCCGTAGTTGATCGGCGACACTTTCGCGTCGGTTTGAATGGCCTTACCGTGGATGCGATTCAGGGCACTGACGATGCCGACCGAAATGCTGGGGGATTCGCCTTCCAGCGTGCGGCCCAAAGCGAGCGCCCACTGGCCGACTCGTATGGCCTCGCGCGCAGCCACCTGGGGCACTGGCAGCCCCTGTTCCGAGACTCGCAGCAGAGTCAGCATGCGTGAGCGATCGGTGGAGACCACACTGGCCGGCAACCGACGCCCATCGGCCAGCGTCACCAGGACTTGTTCGGGCTTGGCCGCGAAATTGAACGCACTCGAAATGATCCAGCCATCGGCTCCGACAATCAGACCAGTGGTTGGACCAGACGCCGTGAGTTGACCGGAAACACGATCGAGGCCGCCGACCGTTTCGATCTTGACGATCGACGGAGCCACCAACGCCGTCGCTTGCTGAAAGGCCTGCTCTTCTTTCGCTTCCAGTTCGGCAGACGGCGGGGCAGCCAGGCACTTTGCCCAGTCACCTTGAACAAGCAGCAACAAGGCAATCGTGAAGGCAAATCGGCACATGGCAGCCTCACCGTAGGTCAGGCTTTCCAGCCTGACACGCTTTTTTCTCGGACGTCGATGCGTACAAAGACGTTCCTGTCAGCCTGGAAAGGCTGACCTACTTGGACGGGCCTGGAGACCCGTCCTACGGACTTACTAAAATAACTTCGCGGCTCGCATCTTGCTCGCGTTACCGGCCTGACCGAATTGCACCATGCGTGCCAGACAGATCTTCTTCATGGCTTCGCGTGCTGGCTTCAGGTAATCGCGCGGGTCGAACTTGTCGGGCGACTTCATGAAGACTTCGCGGATGGCCGCGGTCATCGCCAGGCGATTGTCCGTGTCCACGTTAATCTTACGCACTCCGTGCTTGATTCCCCGCTGAATTTCTTCGACCGGCACGCCCCAGGTCTGCTTAATCTTGCCGCCGTTCTTGTTGATGATGTCCTGCAGATCCTGAGGCACCGACGAGCTGCCGTGCATGACCAGATGCGTGTTGGGCAGGCGACGATGGATCTCTTCGATCAGGGCCATCTTCAAGACTTCGCCCGTCGGTTGAGCGGTGAACTTGTAAGCCCCGTGACTGGTACCGATGGCGACGGCAAGGGCATCGACCTGCGTCTCCTTGACGAAACTTTCGGCTTCGTCCGGGTCGGTCAGGTGAGCCATTTCCGGCTCCGGTTCCTGCTCCAAGTCGAGATCGTGCGGCACGGTACTGGCGGCCTTGGGAGCTTCTTCCTTATGCTGTCCAACGGTGCCCAGGCAACCGACTTCGCCTTCGACCGACACATTCAAAGCATGAGCCACCTGGACGACTTCGCGGGTTACCTTGACGTTGTAATCGTAAGGGGCCGGGGACTTTGCGTCTTCCAGCAAAGATCCGTCCATCATCACGGAGGTGAACCCGTTGCGGATCGCACTGTAGCAAGTCGACGGGCAGTTGCCGTGATCCTGATGCATGACGACGGGGATCTCGGGATAGAGTTCCGAGGCGGCAATCATCAGATGCCGCAGGTAGTTTTCCTGAGCGTAGCTGCGAGCACCGCGTGAGGCTTGAATGATCACGGGAGAATCGGTCTCCCGAGCCGCTTCCATGATCGCCTGAATCTGCTCCATGTTGTTGACGTTCAAAGCCGCCACGCCGTAATTATTTGCGGCAGCGTGATCCAGAACCAATCGCATCGGAACCAAAGGCATTGTCGAAACTCCAAAACTTCGTGCACTGGCCTCGGACTTGTCTGGCAATTCAAGAGTGTCGGCGACACCACTCCAGTTGCCAGATTCATCTGCTGCCGGAAATTGATTTGCGGCTCAAGTTATTCTCTACGCGAACAAAAATGAGACGTCGTCGATCCACGACCTGCGATCAAACATCTCACTTTCGCCCGCCCAAGGTATAGGGACACACCGTCCCCGGCCCGTACCGCGCGGAACCGGTCTCGCAGCGAGACCCCCCGTCCGCTGATTCTAATCGAACTTCGCTTGCGAAAGAAATCCAACGGGCGACAGACATCTTCGCGGCGATCTGATTGAGTTTCCCCAGAACGCATAAACAGACGTCGAAATCATCGTAACTCCTTGGTATACTAGGGCAAGAATTTGTGGGTGAGTGGTACCGACAGATCGGTCGACAACAATCAATCGAACAGGGAATTCAAATGTCCGCTGATCCTCAGAAGCTCAAGATGGCCAAGGAATTAGGGCGTCCCGAGATCTGTTTTTCGCTCGCCCGGGTTCCACAAAGCAACCGCATTTTTTATGGGGCGTCTGATAGCAAGGTCTATCACCTGGATTTGGCCGCCGAGAAGCTGGAACCGCAGGCAATGGACGGCCATTCGAGCTACGTGACGGGGGTGGCTCTTGCCGGTAAGCATGTGGTTTCCGGCGGCTATGACTGTCGCCTGATCTGGTGGAATGCCGAAACGCGTCAGGTTGTGAAAACCATCGAGAACGCACACGCCAAGTGGATTCGCAACTTAACTGCCACTCCCGACGGCAAGTTTGTCATCAGCATCGCCGACGACATGCTGGCCAAGGTCTGGAACTCCGAAAATGGCGAACTGGTGCATACCCTCAGCGACCATCAAGTCTTGACCCCACATCACTATCCCAGCATGTTATTTGCCTGCAATACATCAGCTGATAGTACGTTGCTGGTCACGGGTGACAAGGTGGGGCACATCGTCATCTGGGAATTGGCAACCGGCAAGAAGCTCGGTGCGGTCGAGGCCCCCGGACTCTATACTTGGGATCCCAGCCAGCGACGACATTCTATCGGCGGCATCCGCAGCGTGGCGTTTTCGGCCGATAACAAACTCGTTGCGGCGGGAGGCATCGGCAAGATCGGTAACGTCGATCATCTGGATGGCCCCTCACGTTTGGAGATCTTCGATTGGAAGGAAAATAAGAAAGTCCACGAAATCCAGGACGACAAGCTGAAGGGGCTGATCGAGCGGCTGGCGTTTGATCCGCAGGGGCAGTGGATCCTGGGAGCAGGTGGAGATCACGCCGGTTTTATCAACTTCTATGGCCTGGCAGATGGAAAGATCGCCAAGCAGGAGAAGTTTGGAACCCACATCCATTCCTTTGTGCTGAATGAGACAGCAGATGCCCTGTATCTGGCGGCACATGGCAAACTGGCCATGTGGGAGTTCAAAGCCGAAACAACGACCTAATAGGTTTTGGAAAAGGGGTCAGGTACCGATTGTGCACAGCACCCTTCGGGCCGTTCCGGCAATCGGTACCTGACCCCTTTTCCAAAACCGCGTAACGTAGGTTAGGCTTTCCAGCCTGACCCGAGCGCATGTCGATCGTCCTTATACTTGACTGAATTCGTACCTTTCGGATCGCGCGTTCCTTGGATGAGTCGAACTTACGAACCCAATTTGTATTGTACTTTACGGCCTTGTCCGGCGCTCGGGTCAGCCTGGAAAGGCTAACCTACGGGGCACTCAAACTATCGGTGCAGCCACCGAGTTGCCGATGTTGAGTAGCATCAATCGAGGTATTGATTCAGACGCTGGGGCCGGTCTCTGAAATACGCATCGCGCACTCTTTTGCGCAGAATCAGTAAGAAAAACATGACCGACTCGCAGCTCGCACCGACATTTGACGCCCTCGTTGCCTCCCGCAAGGCCTGGATATCGGAGGTCTTGAAACCGTGGTGCCAGGCCGCTCCGCGTAGTGCCTTGCGGTTGGCCGAACTTGAATGGGGTGATATCGCCGGCCGAGTTTCAACGGAAAAATCGCTGTGGGCCTGGGCGTGGGGACGATTTCCCGACCTCGTTCATCCCGAACTCAACGGCATCGATGAATCTTCGGCGGTGACGGTGACCCTGAAGAACGGTCGCCAGGTCACCGGCTATCCCGATGCCCGTCAAAGCGAACAGGGCCAACTGGTGATTCTGTGCCGAGCCGCCTCGAACAGCCGCACCACTTCCGAAGGCCCGTTCGCAATGGAAGACATCGTGAGCATCGTGCGAGTGGCACCACGCCCCGTAGCTTGACTCTCCAGAGTCGAGCAAATTCTTCGCAGTCGAGCGAGCTTACTCCAGGGTTACGCACAAGTAATTGTTACAGTAGCCGCCCCCTTCGATCCTGAGTCGGTGGAAGCAATGATTGCAAGCTAGATCGACATTCTGCGAAAGGTTACTCCGCCCTCACGTCTTGTTTGCCACCTGCCCGGTGCCGCCGCGAATCTCGCGGCATTTGCAGCAAAAACGAAACTGCAGCGGCACCGGGCAGGTGGCAAACAAGACCACACGCAGAACTATCTCTTGCAGCATTATTCTAGCTTCCAATCACCAATCCACCGACACAGGGTCGGTGGGGATCTGCGTACGCCCTTGGTCAATCCGCATTAACCCGGAAGCGACAAGAAAGCCCGCTCGACTCTGTCGAATCGATCTGCCTCTGTAACTCCCCGCCCCTATCACTGGCACCAGCATGCTGTAGAATTGAGGGCAGCGGGCTCACGTGCTCTGATCATCCCTTCTGAGACTCGTATCATGTCTGAAACCGAAGACGTCGTCCTCACTGAAACTGAGTTGGCCACCGCACTGCAGTCGCTGCCGGGTTGGGAAATGCGGGAAGGTTGGCTGCGACGCACTTTTGCGACTCCCGGTTGGCCGCATTCGATTCTGTTAGTCAACACGATCGCATACATCGCCGAGTCCGGATGGCATCATCCTGACTTGAATGTGGGGTATGCTCAAGTGACGGTAAAATTGCAGACACATCGAGTCCGCGGGATCACCGGCAAAGACATTGAGCTTGCTCACCGTATCGACGAAGTCGTCCTGTGGAAGCCCCCGACGGGTGGTGCTTTGACTGGATTTCCGAAGAAGTGGATTCAGTAGACCAATTGGCGAGCGGGGGGCGTAAGCCCCCTGATTCTTCGGAACAAACACACGGTCGCGGCCGCCGATTTGACTTGGCAAACCACAACGATTGAAGGCGACGTGTGCTCGATGTTGACAACAAAGTTTCCCGAACCGGTAATCAAGAATCAGGGGGCTCACGCCCCCCGCTCGCCTGAGAAGGACCCCGCTTGACCTCCCCGCCGTCCAACACCGATCAACCGCCACGACGAGAGAAAATCCTCTTCGTCACGGGCAGGCTGGCGGAGTTCTCCTTACGGCGAGTGCTGGAGCCGTTGAGCGAAAAGGCTCGCTTTGATTATGAGGTGGAAGTTCTGGGGATCAGCGTGGCAGCGCTGATGCATGCCGATTGGGTGCAACGCAAGCTGGAGGTTTCCCCTGGGTTTGACCGCGTCATCCTGCCGGGTTGGTGTCGCGGAGACTTGAAACCGTTGCAGGAAAAATATGCGACGCCAATCGAACGGGGTCCCAAAGACCTGCACGATTTACCCGACCACTTTGGCAAACGGAAGACCGCTCCCGTGGACTACGGACGCTATGACATTGAGATCCTCGCCGAGATCAACCACGCGCCTCGGCTGTCCGATTCGGACTTGCTGGCTCAAGCCGAAACGTATCGGCGAAGTGGTGCGGACCTGATTGATCTGGGTTGCGTGCCGGGTGAATCCTGGACACGCGCCGGAGAGGTCACCCGTCTCTTGCGTGACGCGGGTTTCCGGGTCTCGATCGACAGCTTCGATCAGGCCGAAGTCGAAGCGGCCGTCGCCGCCGGGGCCGAACTGGTGCTCAGTTGCAACGGTACGAATCGAGACTGGGCGAAGCATCTGCCCGCCGAATTGGTCGTGATTCCCGACGATCCCCACGACCTGTCTACTCTGCACGAGACCGTCGCCATCCTGCAAGCCGCTGGGACTCGATTCCGGCTGGACCCTGTGCTCGAGCCCATTGGCTTCGGATTTGCCGCATCGCTGGGCCGATATTTGTCAGTCCGCCAGCAGTATCCAGACATCCCGATGATGATGGGGATCGGCAACCTGACGGAACTCAGTGAGTCCGATTCGACTGGAATCAACCTGTTGCTGGCCGGCTTTTGTCAGGAACAGCGGATCGGCAGCATCTTGACGACCGAGGTCATCAACTGGTGCCGTTCCGCCGTCAAGGAATTTGATTTAGCTCGAAAGTTGGTACGCCACAGCGTCGAACATCAGGTCCTGCCCAAGCACGTCGATTCCAGCCTGGTGATGTTGCGTGATGTGCGAGTGAGCGAACTCGGAGCCGACGCACTCGCCGAGTTGGCGAAGAACATCAAGGACGCCAACTTTCGGGTGTTCGTCGAACGTGGTGAACTGCACATCATGAACCGCGATGGCTCTTGGCATGGGACCGATCCCTTCGAGCTGTTCGATCAACTCCCTGCGGTCGATGCGGCTCACGCTTTCTACCTCGGCTATGAACTGGCCAAAGCCGTCACGGCACTGACCCTCGGAAAGCAGTATCGCCAGGACGAAGCTTTGAACTGGGGTTTCCTGACGATTCCCGAACGGAGCGCCCACGACCGGCGCAAAGCATCTGAGTCCTCTGATTGATTTGCGTCCGAATAAAATAGACAAAAGACATAGGGATAGGTATTCTGGAGCAGTTGCCGGGCCTTGTCACAGTCTCACTTCCCGACTCTCTCATTTCGTGACGCGACTCATTTCTGAGCGTCCGATCCGGAGGCCCACAACATGTTGCTTCGACCCTGGCTGGCGGACTTGCAGCGGCAAACCATTCGTCTTTTGGGAATCAATCCAAACGATGGTAGCTCTAGAAGACGCAACCTTGTTCCCCCATCAGGACCCGAATCACTGGAACAGCGCTGCGTGTTGACCGATTTCAACCTGGCCAATCTGGGCGGCGGTGGTATCACGATTTTCGGTGTGGATGCGAATGACCATAGTGGATACTCGGTGGGGAGCGCTGGGGACGTGAACGGGGACGGGTTCGATGATGTGATCATCGGTGCGGACCGGGCGCGGGCGGCAAACAACGCCAAGTATGGGGCCGGAGAAACCTACGTCGTGTTCGGCAATGACGATCCGTCAACCACCATCGATCTGGCCAATCTGGGTTCGGCCGGCGTCACGATTTTCGGCGCGGGGTCATCTGATTTCAGCGGCTGTGCAGTCTCCGGTGCGGGAGACGTGAATGGGGACGGTTTCGATGATCTGATCATCGGCGCACGCGGCGGCACTGGAAAGGACAACAACCAAAACTTTGCCGGTGAGAGCTACATCGTCTTTGGTAAGGAGTCGATGCCGCAGACCATCGATCTGGCAAACCTGGGCTCAGCCGGTGTCACAATCTTCGCCGCCGATGCAGGTGATGAAAGCGGTTATTCGGTGGCGGGTGCAGGAGACGTGAACGGCGATGGCTTTGATGACGTAATTATCGGGGCACCATTCAGTGCTGGTTCCGGGAACTCTGCCACGTATGCTGGTGAAAGTTACGTGATTTTCGGCTCGTCAACACTCCCCACGACAATCGAATTGGCAACTCTGGGCGCGGCGGGGATCACGTTGTTTGGCGCGGATGCCGGTGACAACAGTGGCCATGCCGTCTCCACAGCCGGAGACCTGAACAACGATGGCATTGATGACTTCGCGATTAGTTCAATCAGCGCCGGTGGTGTTGGAAATGCGCTTCCGACTTCTGGTGAGACTTACGTCATCTTCGGTGGCCAGGCGCTGCCAGCGACGGTCAACCTGGCCAACCTGGGTGCAGCGGGGATTACCATCTTTGGCGCGGACCCGGGGGACTTCAGCGGATATTCGCTGTCCGATGGTGGAGATGTGAACGGCGATGGATTCGACGACTTGCTGATCGGCGCATTTCACGGAGACGGGTCAGCCGAAAACAAGACGGATTCCGGGGAATCATACGTGATCTTTGGTGAAGCCACACTGCCCACAACGATTAATCTGGACAATCTGGGGTCAGCCGGGATCACCATCTTTGGCGTCGATTCGGACGACATCAGCGGTCGATCCATTTCGACAGCAGGTGACATCAACGACGACGGGTTCGATGACATCCTGATTGGTGCGCTACTGGCAGATGGAGCAGGCAACGCTAAACCATCTGCGGGCGAGAGTTACCTGATATTTGGCTCGGACACATTGCCGACGACAATCGAACTGTCCAATCTGGGTACTGCGGGGATCACGTATCTGGCAATCGACGCTGGGGATAATGTTGGCCAATCGGTCTCGAACGCCGGAGACGTGAACGGTGACGGTTTTGACGACATCGTCATCGGTGCCCGGTTAGCCGACGGAGCCGGCAATGCCAGAGTGGATTCCGGCGAGAGCTACGTGATCTTCGGGAAGGCCGATCGGATTAACAACGGGCCGCCCGTCACTTACATCAACAAGCAGCCCCCAATTACCGTCTTGCCCCAGATTTCGGTCGGCAACGATGTCCATCCGGAAGGCGGCACGTTGACGCTGGCAATCAGCGGAACTCCCAATTCTAACTCTAAGAAGGCACTTGATCGCATCGTCTTTCCAGCAACCAGTGGGCTGGGTACCAGTTCGGTACCTCAGATCATCAATGGCAAGCTGACAGTCCAGATTCAATTGAGTCAGAATGTCACCAATAGCAGCATTCAGTCATTCCTGCGTGGCATCACCTTCGCGACCAAGGGCAAGGGACTGAAGACCCCCACCCGCACGGTCGACATCACACTGGCCGAAGCGGGTGGCGGACCTGTCAATACCGCACAACAGACGATCCATGTCTTGAAGAAAGCCGTGAACACGTCGGCACGGGTGGTATCAAAAGAACTCTCATTTCCCGATGTGATCGGAACCTGGACCATCATCACTGATCCCGAAGGAGCTGCCGTGACAGGCACTCTGGAGTTGAATCAGAAAGGGAGCGGCAAGAAAATCACCGGCACCCTGACCAACGCAGGTCAGCCACCGGGCTCGTTCACAGCCAAGTTCGTCAACAGTCGCGCCGAGTTCGCGACGGTGGGAAAGATGCTGAATCGCGTAATCAGCTCGAAGCAGATCAAGTTCGGTTGCAATTTGGTTGGCGAACTACTCGAGGGCAAGTACCAGCACTTGGATGGGCAAATCCACGGCCCCGATGGAGATACGCACTTTACAGGAAATCGCCTGCCTGGTTAGACAACGCTCTGAGCGATCTTTCACCGCAGAGAAGCAGAGGGACAGAGAGAAAGTACAAACAGAGAAGGCACAAAATCATCTTCTCTGCGTTCCTCTGATTCTCTGTGGTGAGAGTTCATTGCCGTATTCCACACGGTCTTCAAGAATTGATGACAGAAAAATGTGACGACAGAAAAATAGGGCCTACGGAATATCCAGACTCCCGTCCGGCAGGAATGGAAACGCGCCCCAGGCGACTTCCCACAGGTAGCCGTCGGGGTCGGAGAAGTAGCCGCTGTAGCCACCCCATTCGGCTGGGCTGCCAGGCTTCTCGATCCGGCCACCGGCAGCTTCGGCCAGCTTGAGTACCTCGTCGACCTCATGTTTTTCGCGCACGTTATGCGCGAAGGTGATCCCGCCGAATTTGGATTTCTCCATCACAAATTCCGCGGAGATATCCTTCGCGAGGCACTCGTAGGAAAACAAAGCCAGCCGTGCGCCATTGGTGTGGAAGAAGATGACACCACGGTCAACGCTCCATGTCGTCGGCAGGCCCAAGCCGTCGCGATAGAAGCGGAGTGAACGATCGAGGGCTTTGACGCCCAGAGTAATCAGACTGATGCGCGGTTCCATGAGTTGACTCACAAAATGGGTCCCAAGAATGAGTTGTGCAGTCGAGCCCCGTCCCGTGAGGGCATCGTTAACTACACAAATGGTGACGGAGCGAAACACGAGAGTTTTAGCCAGGTTTGATGAAAGTCTCACCCAAAATGAGGAGTTCTGAATCTCATCAATGAGATAACAACCAGGATGGACGCAGCAGACATCTCACCACAGAGAATCAGAGGAACACAGAGACGACAATGCCGTTCTTCTCTGTGTTCCTCTGTTTCTCTGTGGTGCAAAATACTCTCTGTTACAGAAATAGGATCAGAATTGCAGTGATGAGATTCATCACCTCAGCCCCTCCCCGAGTACGGTGGGCGAGGGGAGCTAAGTGCGTCGTTTTTCAGGAGTTTTGATCTTTGCACCACTTGTGTTGATACCAATGCTTACGAAATTGGGGGAGTGCCTACGGAGCTTCGGTCCGCATGGGATTGCCCCACCATTTGGCTGCTTTCATCCGTGTGCGGCCCAGCGGGTTGGAAACCTGTCCGACGGATGTTCATTTTGATACCGTGTGGGGCAACTCCTTTGCATACCTTATTCTTCGAGACCCCGCAATGACTCCGGAAGCTCTAAAAATTCTGAAAAAATCCGATCCGGTTATGAATCGCTTGATTCAGACCGTCGGGCCGTTGAATTTCGAACCGAAGGCGAAGCGGTCTCCGTTTGAATCACTGGTTCAGGCGGTGGCCCATCAGCAGTTGCATGGCAAGGCCGCTCAGACGATCTTGAAGCGGTTCGTGGACCTGTTTCCCGGTGGGAAGTTTCCGAAGCCGGAACAGATCGGCGAGATCCCGGACGAGGTCCTGCGGGGATGTGGCTTCTCTCGGGCCAAGGTTCTGGCGATTCAGGACATTGCGGCCAAAAGTCTGGAAGGCGTGGTTCCATCGGCACGGCAGATTGTGAAGCTGTCCGATGACGAGATCATCGCTCGTTTGACCGAAGTTCGCGGAGTGGGACGGTGGACGGTGGAAATGCTGCTGATCTTTCAGCTGGGTCGGCCCGATGTCCTGCCTGTGGATGACTTTGGGGTGCGAAATGGATTTCAAATCGCCTATGATTTGCCGGAACACCCCACCAAGAAACAACTCGCGGAACACGGTGCCTGCTGGCAGCCACATCGGTCGACGGCCGCCCTTTATTTATGGAGAGCTGCGGATCTGTCGAAAGTGAAGAAGTAGGCGGACTTCCGGTGGATCGGCCGCTATGAAGCGTACGAAGGACATTCGCGTCCGTTGAATCTCGACGGACGTGGACGTCCAGCGTACGGAATAGAGCAAGAATGTTGTCCTGCGTTATCTTTCGCTCTGGATTTCGCTTGCTAAGATATGCGACCGGGGAAAGTCTCGGGCAATTCGGCGACCCCTATTGTTGTCGAGTTGGCAACCTATTCGTTTGCGTGGAAAAGGATTGTGACGATGCTTGATGCCGGCAACGATTCGCCGAGCCATGTCCCCGAAGATCAAAAGGTCGGGCTCCTTTCCACGAGTTTCATGGGTCTGCTAATCACCCAATTCCTGGGTGTGTTCAATGATAATCTGTTCAAATGGTTCGCGACGTACGTCGGCATCGAAATGATGGGCGAGGAAAAAGAGAAGCTCATTCTCTCCGTCGGATCCGCCCTGTTTGTTTTGCCTTATGTGCTGTTCGCTGCTCCGGCAGGATTTCTGGCCGACCGGTTCGGCAAGCCACGCGTCATCGTCGCCACCAAGTTCCTGGAAGTGGTGATCATGATCCTGGGGATCATCGCCATTGCTTTCAAACTGCCGTGGCTGATGCTCGGTTGTATTTTCCTGTTGGGTACCCAAGCCTGCTTGTTTGGACCGGCCAAGTTGGGGATTCTGCCCGAGTTGCTGAAAACCGAAAAGTTGCCGACGGCGAATGGGCTGGCCGCCTTGGCCACAATGCTTGCCATCTTGACGGGTACAATCAGCGGGTTTGGACTGTATCAGTTGACAGCGTTGAAGAATGTGACGGCAACTGCCGGCAGGGGTGACCTGGCCGCGGTCAATCTGGCCGGTGTTGCCGTGCCAGGTATCTGGGTGATCGGGTCGGTGTTACTCGGCCTGGCGGGCTTGGGCTACGTGACCAGTTTGATGATCCATGCCATTCCCGCCGCGGATCCGAACCGTAAATTTCCCGCGAATCCATTTGCAGAAACGTGCCATGACGTCTACGTCATGTGCCAGAACCCGGCCATGCGCCGGGTCGCGTTCGGTGCCGCTTACTTCTGGTCGCTCGGCTGTCTGGCTCAGCTGTCAGTCAACGTGTTTGCCGACGAGCATCTGCACATTAACGCGAAGACGGGCGCCGTCCTGATTGGCTGCCTGATGATGGCGATGGCCTTGGGGGTTTGCCTGGGAAGCGTGCTGGCAGGCGTCTGGTCTCGTGGACAAGTCGAATTGGGAATGGTGCCGCTGGCCGCCGCTGGTTTGGCGATGTTTGCGGGCCTGATGTTTTTCGTGCCGGATAATCCATTAGTGGGGCCCACTGGCAAGTGGTTCGATCCGGTCACAGCTTCGTATTACACATCGGCGTTTCTGCTCTTCGGCCTGGGTTTCATGGGGGGGCTATACGATGTGCCGTTGATAGCGTTCCTGCAGAAAAACAGTCCACCGGAATCTCGCGGACAGATCTTCGCCGGGAATAACTTCATTACCTTTTTAGGCATGCTCATCGTCTCGGGAATGTTTTACCTGACGAAGCCCCTGCACATCCCGCCGCGCGGCGTGTTTCTATTCGCCGGGATTGTCACAGTTCCCATTGCCATTTACATGTTCCGGCTGGTGCCCGATTACACCTTGCGTTTCGTGATCTGGGCTGCCAGCAGTCTGGTCTATCGAGCCCGAGTGTTTGGTCAGACCAACGTGCCTGAAACGGGTGGTGCGCTGCTCGTCTGTAATCATGTCTCGTTCGCCGATGGGGTCCTGGTTGGAGTGCATTCGCCACGGCATGTGCGAATGATTGCTTACGACGGCAATCTGAAGGGACCCATTTTATCGTGGATGTCCAAGACGATGCGGGCCATTCCGATTAATGCCACTTCGGGGCCCAAGGCGTTGATTCAGTCGCTGCAGGCTGCGAACCAGGCGCTGCGAGATGGCGATGTCGTTTGCATTTTTGCTGAAGGCGGGATCACGCGCACGGGGCAACTGCTGGCGTTCCAGCGCGGCTTGTTGAAGATCGTGGAAGGGACCGGGGCACCGATTATTCCCGTGTACCTCGACGGTCTCTGGGGCAGTATCCTCAGTTTTGAAGGAGGCCGCTTCTTTAAGAAATGGCCGCGCACATGGCCTTATCCCGTGACGGTCATGTTTGGTGAGCCGATCCAGAATCCGAAGACCACGTTTGAGGTCCGGCAGGCGGTCGAGCAACTCGGCGCGGAAGCCGTAATCAAGCGTCGTGACGGTTACATGTCACTGCCGCGGCGGATGATTCGAGCTTGCCGGCGGATGAGTGGCTTGTCCAAGGTCGCTGACTCCGGCGGACAGAATTTGACCGGTCGCGACTTACTGCTGAAGACGCTAGTCGTGCGACGGGTCTTGCAGCGTCTGATTGGTCCCGATGAACAGCGGGTGGGAATCCTGCTGCCCCCGTCGGCAGGCGGAGTGCTGGCCAATGCCGCATTGGCCATGCTGGGACGGACGACCGTCAATCTGAACTACACGATCGCGGCCAAGGATTTGAACACGCACCTGCAACTGGCCAAGGTGAAACACGTCCTCACCAGCCGCAAGTTCCAGGAAAAGGTCAAGCTGGAACTGGATACGGAATTTCTCTATCTCGAAGATTTCGCGACGGCAGTCACTCCATCTGATAAGTGGATCGCGGGTCTCCAGACCTATTGCGTGCCGTGCTTCGTGCTGGATCGCGTCCTGGGATTAACGCGGCTGCGTCCGGATGACATCGTGACCATCATCTTTACCTCAGGTTCCACGGGCGAGCCGAAGGGTGTGATGTTGTCGCAATTCAACATTGGGTCGAACGTGGAAGCGGTCGATCAACTGCTGCACCTCGAAAAGAAAGATGTGCTGCTGGGGGCCCTGCCCTTCTTTCATTCGTTTGGCTACACCGTCACGATGTGGTGCGTGTTGTGTCTGAATGCCAAGGGGATTTATCACTTCAACCCGCTGGATGCGCGCACGATTGGCCAACTGAGCGAAGAGCACAAAGTGACCATCTTGATGGCGACCCCCACCTTCCTGCGGTCGTATCTGAAGCGAGTGGAAAAGACACAGTTTGCGGCACTGGACATGGTGATCACTGGGGCCGAGAAACTGCCGGCAGACCTGGCTGCGGCGTTTTTCGAGAAGTTCAATGTGCAGGTGAATGAAGGCTACGGCACCACGGAACTCACCCCTCTGGCGGCGGTCAACGTTCCCGATCATCGCGAAGAAACCTTTACGCAGGTGGGATCCAAACCAGGAACAGTCGGGCGGGCAATTCCCGGCGTCACCGCGAAAGTGGTGAACCCTGATACGGGCGAACCAATGGGACCGGATGAACCGGGCTTATTGCTGATCAAGGGCCCCAATGTCATGCAGGGGTATTTGAATATGCCCGAAAAGACTGCCGAAGTGATCAAAGATGGTTGGTATGTGACGGGAGATTTCGCTCAGATTGACAACGACGGTTTCATCACGATCACCGGTCGACAGAGCCGGTTCTCGAAGATCGGTGGTGAAATGGTGCCGCACATCAAGATTGAGGAATTGTTAACCCAAGTCCTGGCGGAACCGGGTGACGAGGGTCCGGAGCTCCGGGCCGTCGTCACCGCCGTGCCCGACGAACGCAAGGGCGAGCGGCTGGTCGTGATTCATAAGAAAGTTCAGAAATCACCGCAGGAAATCTGCAACGCATTGTCGGCCGCCGGGTTGCCCAATCTGTGGATTCCCGCTGCGGACAGTTTCCTGGAAGTCGAAGAGATCCCGTTTCTGGGGACCGGAAAACTGGATTTGAAAAACCTGAAAAGTCTGGCCCTCAACAAGTTTGCGGTTTCGTCGCAGGTGGGAATTTGAGCGAATTCTGCCGCTCAGACCGTGGGTGCATTCCCCGGATTGTAAGGTTAGGTGGATTGTTTTCGGTAGGCGTTGGCTCCGGATTGATGGTTTAACCAGCGGCCCCAGAAGGCCTGCAGCGGTAGACTGTCGCTGAGCGAATCGGCCCGCAGTTGCAGCAGCGTTTCTCCCGTGTCTCGCCGGAAGAATTTCTCGCTGCCCTTCATTCGCAGGTTGATCTGCTTGATCGTCGATTCAATGTGGCTGCTGGTCAACGGCAAGCCTTGCTGGCGGTAACGGGGATAGTCCATCCGCGAACAGTGATGCTGGTAATACGTCACCGCCCGCTGGACCGCTTCGCGATGTTCGTCGGCAACAGACTCTTCCGCCAGCCGGGTTTGTAACTCCGCAAGGACTTCATTAACCCGCCCCTGCCAGATCCCGGTGGCCCAGCGTTTGTAAGCCGTCAGATCGTTCCATGCCTTGGCGGCTTTCCAGGCGTAGCTCAGCGCATGCATCAGATCGAGAATGCCCGTCATCTGCGAGAAGTGTCGGCTATGAATCGTCCAGTTCACGCTCGCTCCGTCCGCCACGAACGCCATCCGCGGAGCATCAACCACACCCTGTTGCCAGGCAGTGTGTTCGAGATGATGGCCAAAGTCCTCCCCGCACTGACTGCTGGCAAGCACTTCGCGCGAGACCAGTTCGGGAGCGAACTCGGACCAACCCGAACTCTGTTGTGAAGGGATGGCCCGCTGGTCATTGAGATCTGCGAAGGGCTCGGAAACACTGGAGTTTTCGCGGTCGATCGTCCCGAGGGCGGCGATTTCACGAACGACGTCCGCACTGGCCAGCCACTCGGGAAACTCAGGATGAGGATCGCTATCGTGAACCTCGCTGGTCATGTGTAGTACCAGTCCGACCTTGTCTTCCTTCCAGTGTGAGCCAGTGTACTCCTCATCGCCAAAGTGATCGCGACGCTGGTAACGGCCACCATCCAGCAGCACGACACCCAGTTCCGCTGACGGGGCCGTGGCTGGTGACGTGACCCGCTCCATCAGCGGTCGCTCCTGGAACATTGCTACCTGTTGCTCGCGTTCCGCGAGCCGATCCTGTCCCACTTGCTGGGTGATACGACGCACTTGTTTGGGTGACAGCTTGATACCCGCGAGCACCTCCAGCGCGGTGCTCGCCTGCGCGAAGCTGCTCAGATTCGCGCAGGCCCAGACGACCCGCTGGAGCACTCCCGGCGTGACCGTCTCACGTACCGGCCGCTGAAGTTCCCGCGCCAGAGGGAAAAAAATCCCGGCGACAAGACCGGCAATGACAACGCGGTTCGGAGTACTCAATCTCGCCCCGTTGACTCTGCAGGATCAAGGGCTCGCGGTCCGCTTCGACCGGGCATTTCTGTCCGCAATCGGGACACGCGTGTTGGAGTGCTTGAGCAGATTCTTCAGCCCGTTCGGCAAGGTCGGTGTTCGCCAGCTGCCGGGTCAACTCATCGCCGATCTGGGCGGTCAACTCCTCGAGCTCAAGGAGCGTTCGAGCTTTACGAAACGTGCCTTTTTGCTGGGCGAGAAGCTGCCGGGCAAGCTCCCGAACCTGTCTTTTGAGTTGGTCGTCCATGACCCATCTCCCCGATTCGCATCCAAATTCCGTAAATCGGACCGATTTCACACGTCACATAGGATCGCAAATCTCAAGCCAACTGCAAAGTGCGGAATGCACCCTCAGACCGTCGCCCACGGGTTCTCGCATTGAACGGGGTGCATTCGGGCGATAAACTGTAGGCGTAGGGGAAGTTCCGTCAAATACACCGGTGTTGCACGTCGGGCACGTGACTTGTTCCGGATCCGCCGGTCTCAGCTCCCCACAGCATCCGAACTTGCTCATCCAAAATCGATCACAAGTTCACTTTTTCGCGGCCGAAGTTATTTGGGCCGCTGACGTTGCGTTTTTTGTCTCTTTCATTGCTCGCTTTCAAGTTGGGAGGTTGTCATGCGTTTCCAAGCGCGAAAACGTCGCGCATTCACTTTGATTGAACTGCTGGTCGTGATTGCGATCATTGCCGTCTTGATCGCCTTGCTGCTCCCTGCGGTGCAGCAGGCTCGCGAGGCCGCCCGCCGGTCGCAATGTAAGAACAATCTGAAACAGTTCGGGCTGGCATTCGCCAACTACCACGACGTCTATGGCATGTATCCCCTGGGAGGGTCAGGTTTTTGCTGCGCGAATCCACCGGCGTTGAGTTTTCTGGCGCGGATGCTGCCCAACCTGGATCAGGCCCCGCTGTACAACCAGATCAATTTCTCGCTTGTGGATGCGACGGCTCAAACACTACCCAACGGCAACCGCGTGGGTGCGACCGTGCTGACGATTCTCAACTGTCCTTCGGATGGCAGTTCGTCAAACCCGCTGAACGGGTGGGGGCAGACGAATTATGATGCCTCGCTGGGATCGCAGGGGAACGTTTCGGTCAGCGGATCCTGCAATCCTTATCAGACATTTGCTCAGCAATTGACCAACAACGGTGATACGTTGAACATTCAGTTGATCTCGGGAATGGGCAGCCGGGACGGGCCATCGCTACGCATTCGTGATGTCAGCGATGGTACTTCGAACACGATTCACATGGGCGAAGTCCTGCCGGCTTGCAATGATCACAGCTCGGGTGGCGCGTGGCATTCCAATGGTATGGGTAACTTCCACTCGTCGACGATCGTACCGATCAACGACTTCACGACGTGTCCGTTTGCAACGGGATCGCAGATTCGATTCGGCAGTTGTACGAATCCGAATAACTGGAACATCAGTTGGGGATTTCGGTCGCGACACGTTGGCGGAGCCCACTTCGTGCTGGTGGACGGCTCTGTGCGATTCATCAGCGAGAACATCAATCATACGACCTACCAGAATTTGGGTGGTCGGTCCGATGGCAATGTCGTTGGTGACTTCTAAATCAACGAGGCCAGGGATCCTCTGAATTCAATGCAGCCCGGTTGCACCATGCGACCGGGCTGCTGCTTCCATTTTTGGTTTGCATAAGGCATCGACATCTTGAAAAACATTTTTCAAATCCTGTGCTGTGGCGGCGTACTGTTGGCCGTGGGATGTACCGGAGCATCTGGTCCCAAACTGGCGCCGGCGGATGGCACGGTAACCTATCTGGGCAAGCCTCTGGCAGGAGCCACGGTGATGTTTGTCCCCGATAATGGGCCGTTGGCGACAGGGACGACTGACCTGGAAGGGAAGTTTACGCTGGCCACCGGTGCCAATCCGGGGGTCACCGTCGGTCCGGCGAAAGTAACCATCACAGCCAACCCTCCGGGACAAGACATCGCGGGCTCGGCCTCAGTCGAAAAGCGACCTCAGACACCCGAGGAATCGGCGGCCTATATGAAGAAGGCCGAAGAGATGCAACGGGCCATGGCCAGCGGACAGATTTCCGCGGCACCGGGGAAATCCATGATCCCAGATTCCTATTCCAAGGTCCAAACCAGCGGCCTGTCGTTCGTGGTGAAAAGTGATGGAGCCAACCACTTTGAAATTCCGTTGAAGTAGACCGGTTGGTCGATTCTCTATCCTCCGGGGTAAAAAAAACCCATCTTGAGCCGGTGGTGAGCTTGCAGTACCATCCCCCCGCCCAGCGGCGCGGTGGAATCGCGGTCCGCGCGGCAGTCGGTCGTCGAGTCGACCCGCATCACGGAAACCATGGATGGAATATCACCTCAAACCGCTGGGCAAGCTCTGCGCGGGAACCGGCAAGCCTTTGGTGCCGGGGTCGGTGTGTATCTCCGTCGTTGTCGATGACGGTAATGAGTTGCGACGGCTCGATTATTCGAAAGAGGGCTGGAAGGGGCCACCCGAGGCCACTATCGCACAATGGCAATGTCCCGTGCCCTTGCCCGTGGATATCAAGAAGAAGTTGCTCGATCCCGATGCGTTGATGAACTATTTCGATCAACTCACGGCGGAGGCCAATCCGCTGCAGGAGAAGTTGAGATATATCCTCGCGATCCTGTTGATGCACAAGCGTCGGTTGCGGGAAGAAGGCACACGCAGCAGTGGTGACGAGGAATTCCTGTCGTTTACGAGTACCCACGGTGAAGGGACCTACGAAGTCCGTAACTTTCATCTGACGGATGACGAAGTGGCCGAATTACAGGCATCGCTGAATGCCCATCTGTCGGTGGAGGCCGGAGGTTATGACCAGGACGCGGCGTAACAACCGTTCGTGTCCGTGACGCGAGGATTTCGCGACGCAGGGGGAAAATCGCCGGATGATCCGGACGATGCGTCAGGCCAGGGAGGGGGCCCAGTATGAGTCAACAACAACTTCAAAATGCAGTCGCTGACCGGCAGCGTTTGGCTGCGCCGGATGCTCGATCGGCAGTCTCACGCCGTTCGTTTCTGCGCACGATGGGCGGTCTGGCTGCGGGTTCACTGACCGGATGCGTATCGGGTTTCGGCTTTAAGAAGTGCGAAATCGCCAAGGATTTGCCGTTCCCGGATCTGGTCGCTTATCTCAATCGAAATATCGACCGGATTGACGCCTGGCGCTCCGATAAGGTCACGTTGAAAGCGCACGGTTCGATCCTGTTACCATCGTTGAACGCGATGATGGCCGTGGAACGCCCGCGGAATTTTCGGCTGCAGGGTACGGTGGTCAACTCGAATGTCGTGGACCTGGGCTCAAATGACGAGCGGTTCTGGTTCTGGATGAAGAACGACAAAGAACCGGGGATCGTGACCGCCCGGCACGATTGCCTGCGGGCAGCTCAGCAACGTTTGCCCTTACCATTTGAACCGGATTGGCTGATCGAAGCTCTCGGAGTGATCCCCCTCGATCCTGACGAAATCAAGTTTGAAAGACACGAGAGCGATCCCAAGAAATGCCTCTTTCGACGCCGACGCAAGGGACCCGACGGCGCGTCATTGGACCTCGTGACGACGGTCGATACCTGTCAAGGAACGATCATCAGTCACAGCCTGGCCGACAGAGCGGGTAACTTTGTCGCCCTGGCACGCATGAGCGAGCACCTGCATGATGGGAAGACTGGTATCCTGTTACCGCACACGATCGAACTGAGTTGGCCGCAAGAAAAGCTCGGTTTGACAATCCGGGCGGGGGCGATTGAAGTGAATCCAGTCACCCTTCCCGCCAAGCAATTCGAAATGCCCCGCATCGCCGATTGCCCCGTCTACGACATCGGCGGCGAGACCCAGCAAGCATCGGACGAGGAGGGGCGGGCGAAGGTTTGAATTGTCCGTTGTCGGACTGTATCTACCCAAGTCGTGACTGCTGGGGAGCGACACGTATGAGAAGAATTAGCTCCCCTCGCCCCAGTACTCTGGGGAGAGGGGCAGGGGGTGAGGGGAAATCGAGCGTCACTCGGTATTCGCTGCGATTCTTCGTCATTTCATCTTAATCCCACAAACATAACTCCAAGGTCGCTCAAGCCCCCCTCTCCCCCGGCCCCTCTCCCCCCGAGTACGGTGGGCGAGGGGAGCCAAATCTCCTCTTTTTTCAAGGGATTCAAGCAGGTTCTTGATTTGTGTAGATACCAATGCTATCTCTCTCCCGTCAGCCCGTGGTTCAATCGGCTCAGGGCTTCGGCTTCGATCTGGCGTACTCGTTCTCGGGTCAGGCCCAGTGTCTCGCCGATTTCTTTCAACGTTTTGGGCTCGGAATCATCCAGGCCGAATCGCATCCGCAGGATGGTGGCTTCGCGTTCGTCCATCTTTTCCAGCATCTCATAGACATGCTTGAGATTGTCGTTATCGACCATCTCGGTCTCGGGGTCCTTGGTCCGCTCGTCGGCGACCAGGTCACCCAGCGACCAACCCGAATCGGGCTGCTCGGTCTGCGGAGCCGTGTTGTAGAGTTGAATGGCTTTCTTGACGATCATCAGTTTCTTCTGCGGCAGCCCCAGCTCCTTGGCGACCTCGTCAGTGGTCGGGGGGCGCTTCAGCCGATCTTGCAGGATCGCCGTGGCCCGTCGCCACTTGGTCAGCAGTTCCACCATATAAGCGGGAATGCGGATCGTTTTGGCGGAATTGACCAGGGCCCGCTTGATCGACTGCTTGATCCAGTAGCTGGCATAGGTGCTGAACCGAGTATTCATGCCGGGGTCAAATCCCTCGACAGCTCGCAATAAACCGAGATTGCCTTCTTCGATCAAATCCTGCAGCGGTAATCCCTTTCCAGCGTAGGCCCGAGCGATATTCACGACCAGCCGGAGATTGGCACGCACCATCTGGTCGCGAGCTTCCTTATCAGAATCGGCGATGCGGTAGGACAGTTCCTTTTCCTGATTGGCCGTCAGGAGCGCCGTCTCGTTGATTTCCCGCAGGTAAGTTTCGAGGGGATTCTGGGCATTCGTCGAAGGGCGACGGTGGGGCTTATTCATTTTAACCTAACGTCTTCTGGATTGGTTGAACTCGGAAGAATCTGCTGCGGATACCCCGCGGCAATCATCAGGCTTCGCTGCTTCTTCGGTCTGCTCCGTCAACATGATCCCATCCCTGTCTTGAGGCCCCGGTGAGGCGGTTCTCTTCGGCCGCGGAAGGAACTCGGCATCGACCCGAACATCAATATCCCCGTGCCGGCCGTCGGATTTGGAAGTGGCACTTCCGTTTCCAGGTCATCACGGAACTCTGAATCCTTATTGACACTGAAGCTGGGCAGAGAACAACTGGCTGTTGGGCAATTGAGCCCGAATCAAGTCAAACTGGCTGTTCAAATTGCCGTCTTCAATCACCAGACTCAGAGGAAGAATTAGCGAACGCAGGAAGGATATCGGTGACTGGGATGTCTACACTGGACTCTTTCGATTGTCAAAAACAGAGAGTATGGGTTGAGTGTCCAGTTGTGGCGCGCATGCCGATTAGATGAACTGCGAGGGCGCGATTCGAACGTTACGGGCACGTCTAAATCCAATGTGAACTGAGCTGCGACAGGTTTTGACGCGAGGTCCCATCTTCGTTTCCTTCGTTTCCTTCTGTTCAAAATCATTTCTGAACAGAAGGAAACGAAGGGAACAAAGGTCGGGTGGCACAACTTCGGAACCTTGAGTTTAGGGCCAGGTTGCGTGGTCAAACTGTCAAGATTCGCCTTGTGTGCATTTGCGTACAGTATTTCGCCCGGAAAATAGGTCTGATCCCGCATTTTGAGTTCAATTTGCGTAGAATGCGTGCGGATCTTCGTACCGGGTGCCTGCGTAACCCAGTGGCGTCCCGACCCTGCTCAAATTCATCCAACCGAATCGGCTTATTTCAGGGATTTCAACATGCAGCACGTGGAACTGATCGAACGGCTGGTCGACCTGACGGATCCTTCCGCCAACGTCTTCTTGAACATGTCGGCCACCGAGGCTGCCGAACGAGTTGCTGCCGGGGACCCCGAACGGGTCCGCGGGATTGATGGGCACTTCGCAATCGTCCAGAAGCGTGGCAAAATCATCCGCATGGCCCGGTCGTTGGGCTGTCCGCTCCGCTACTTCATCGCCAAGCGGCATGCCGGACCGTCCCTGGTGGTTGCAGACCGGATCGATACCATTCGCGAGTATCTCGACCGTGAAGGACTGGGCAATCAGTTTCACCCGTCCTACACGCGGATGGTACCCGCTCATTACCTGACCGAAATCGCCCTGCTCGGCTGTCCCGATCCGAACCCGACGTTCACGCGTTTTTTCTCCCCGACGCGGAATCGATTGCCGGCCGACCTGGATGTCATCGGGAAGGAATACATCGGCGCCCTGTCGCAGGAAATCCATCGCTGGTTGGATTCCATCGGGCCGCAAGAACCACTCGGCGTGTTGTTTTCCGGCGGTATCGACAGTGGATCGGTCTTTCTGGTGCTGTACGACGCGTTGCTGAAACGTGGTGAATCGCCGTCGCGGTTGAAGGCCTTTACCCTCTCGGTAGATGGCAACGGTGCCGATGCGATTCAAGCGTGCGAGTTTCTCGATCAACTGGATCTCGGCCTGTTTCTGGAAACGATCGATGTCCCCAGTTCGGCCCTGAATGTGGCAGATGTCATTCGCGTTCTGGAAGACTACAAGCCGTTGGACGTTCAGGCTGCGGCGATGGGTCTGGCCCTGTGCCGAGCCATCCGCGCGGCCTATCCCGAATGGAAGTATCTGATCGACGGTGATGGCGGCGATGAGAATCTGAAGGACTATCCGATCGAGGACAATCCCGAGTTGACGATTCGTAGCGTGCTGAACAACCTGATGCTGTATCAGGAGGGCTGGGGCGTCAACACGATGAAGCATTCGGCGACCTATTCCGGCGGTCAAAGCCGAGGTCACGTCCGGTCTTATGCCCCTGCCCGGTCCTGCGGGTTCAGTGGATTCAGTCCCTACGCCCTGCCCAACGTGATCGACGTGGCCGAGGGCATTCCGTTCATCGAACTCACCAACTGGGACCACGAAAAACTGTACGCGCTGAAGGGTGAAATCGTCCGTCGCGGAGTACTCGCGGTAACCGGTCTGGCGATGCCAACATTTACCAAGCGCCGCTTCCAGCACGGTGCCGCGGATCAATCTCAGTTCGCGGAGAAATTCCCGAATGAGCAGGCGGTCTATCGCAAGGTGTTTGCGGAGATCTACGAGTCTTGACGGCGCGTCCAGCAGCCCGGCTGCTGCGGAGCAGCCGGGCTGCTGCTTGCAAGCTAACGCAAGGCGATCGACCTTGACCGATTCGCGTGGCGGTCTAATAGGCCATTACCTGGATTTAGCGTGACTGCAGGGGCAAAATATGCCCAATTTTGTAGTGCTCTTCCCAATTGCCTGCCATGCAGCACTGGCACTCTTCGGCATTATCTTGATCTGCAGTCCGTCGTCGATGAAGACGTTTTTCGTCGCGTTTGTCAGGATTGGCAGACCCAAGTTTGACAGCGTTATTGCGACTCCTGTGTATGTTCGCCGAAAGGGCTTTGTGCTATTGGTTGCTGCGATTGTCCTGATGGGGATCCAACTGCTGCCAATTTAGTTTCCTACGCTGCAACTGTTAAAAGCAGGTCAACTTTGATCGCTCTGTGGCCGCTGCAGCAACACAGGTGCGATCCACCTTGTCGACAGGAGTTGTTCTGTCGAGTTCTTTCGTACGCTCCTCGTTGAGTCCGCGCGTCCAGCAGCCCGGCTGCTGCGGAGCAGCCGGGCTGCTTCTCGCAAGCTAAGGTACGGTTAAGGTCGGTGATCCATCTTGACCCATTCTTGCGGGTGTCTTACAAGCCCCTACCTGGGCGAACTGGCAGCGTTGCCGGCACGCCCTCGTAAGGAGGCCGAACCTATGACACACCAGGCATTCTGGCTCACGATTGGTGCCGTTGCGCAAGCTTTGTTTGGCTGGCGCCTGGTAGTGCAATGGTGGGCGTCCGAACGAGCCGGGCGGTCAGTAATTCCGCGTGCGTTCTGGACATTCAGCTTCGTCGGCGGCGCGTTGATGCTGGCCTATGCCTGCTGGCGGGAAGACCCGATTTTCGTGATCGGACAGCTCGGCGGTTTGGTGGTCTATGGCCGTAATCTGGTCCTCTCGAAGAATCCTCCCGAATTCTCTGAATCCCGAATTGACGGAATTTTGAAAAAAAACTAAAGTCCGGCCCGCACGCTGCCGAGGCGGGTGGGTTTGGTGATGGTTCTCTCACGAAATCCAGCAGTTGACGCAGGCGAAACAGAATCTGAGTTCGGATCGCAACAGGCTTTCTCGACGACTCAGAATCTGAGCAATCCCATCTCCTCATCACTTCCGGTTTCAATTCCAATTCGAATTTAGAACCCTCCTCAAAACTTTACGACCTCGCCCATCACCCGACTGCCATCACATTCGGCCTGTTCAGCGGGAAAGGATTCCACGATGAAACGCTGCCTCACCCTCGGGATCAGTTTGTGTTTACTGGGACTGTTGTCTGGTTGCTGCTGTGGTCAGCGCTGCGGATTTGCCCGCGGAGCCTGCTCACCCTGCGGTCAGCCGTTCGGCGGATTCGCGCCATTTAATGGCGGTTGCAATTCCTGCGGAACGCCGGGCTATGGTGCTCCATTGGGCACTCCTTACGGAGCCGCGGTTCCCTCGACCTACCTGCAACCAAACGGTACGGCCATGGCACCCGAAGCCGTGTCGTATGAATCCGTTGGACTGCCCCCCGCGAATGGCCAACCGGTAACGGCCTATGGCCAGCCCGTCTTCAACCAAACGGTTCAGGGCCAACCCTCATACGGTCAACCGATGCCGTTTGCTGAAGGGACTCCCCCGGTGACCACGGCCCTCATGAAACCAGAATCGCTCGCGACGTACTAAAGTTTGGTCCCGATAAAGTCTTAGAATTAGATTTCAGGCTCCCCGAATTCCTTAGAATTCGGGGAGCCTTTTGTTTTATACTTCAGGGCCTCGTACAAGATTGATTTCAGGTGAGCCCGGCGGCGTCAGCCCTGGGATTCTTCTAATCAGGAATCCGGGGGCTGACGCCACCCGGCTCACCAGAGTTTAGATATCGATGCCGGGCATCTCCTTCTAAGTACCTGCGAGGACGAATCTTAGCGGGAAACCGCTTGAACTTCAGGCAAATTGGCTGACGCGGGCCTAAGTTCTTTCTCGTTTTAACATAGAAAACATAGAACGGTCGAACATCTTGTTGAGAGCCCTAACCTTACCGCCGTTGATTGCCTGGTGCTGTGGACTGGCCGCCGTTGCCAATGCTGCGGATCAACCATTGCCGGCCAGCGTTGATCTTGGCCCGGTGTTTCAGCAACGGGGACTGGCACCGCGCGCCCAAGGCTCGCGCAATACGTGCTCGCTGTTTGCCATCACGGCGCTCGCCGATTTTGAATATCAACAGACGGCTCAGGAATCACGACCACGCCTGTCAGAGGAATTCCTGATCTGGGCGGCGAACGAGGCCACCGGTCGAGTCGGCGATCAGGCGATGTTCTACGAAGCCATTCAAGGTCTGAACGCACTGGGAATCTGTCCTGACGAATCGTTCGCCTATTCTCGCGAACCAGACCCCAAACAGATTCCCTCCGAGAAAAATCTGGCCGACGCCCGCGAACTGAGTCACCGGTGGCGAGTCGAATGGCTCAAACGCTGGGATGTGCGGGAACCCCTGACGCCGGAAGAACTCTTGTCGATCAAGCGGGCCCTTGCGGATGGTCACCCGGTGGCTTGCGGATTGCGATGGCCCAAGTCGCAGCGTGGTCCCGATCTGTTGGAAGTCCCTCCGGCAGATGGTGTTTATGATGGACACAGCATCGTCTTCACGGGCTACGCCGATGATGCATCACAGCCGGGCGGTGGTGCGTTCCTGTTTCGCAACAGTTACGGACCCAGATGGGGGAAGGATGGATATGGCAGGATTTCGTTCGGCTATGCCACCGCTTATGCGAACGACGCACTCTTTCTACACTGTGGAAAACCAGGATCTGAAACACCTGCCAAACGGTATGAGGCCGAATCACTGACCATACTGGCCAGTGAAAAGTGTCGTGTCAGTTCGCAAAACATGAACGACTATGGCGGACCCATGTGGAGCAACGGCGAGCAGCTCTATTGTCGTGCTGCATCCGGTGGCAGTGTCGACTTGAGCTTCGAGGTCGAGAAACCCGGGCGATACCGCGTGCGCCTGTTGGCCACAGCGGGGCCGAACTACGGACAAATCCAAGTCGGTCTGGATGGGCAGCGTCTCGATCCGGTTTTCGATCTGTACTCCGGTCGAATTTCTCCGGCCGGCTCACTGGAGTTGGGGACTCACGATCTGATCGCGGGAAAACACACGTTGCGAGTGCAGTCGGAGCACAAGCATGCCGCGTCAAACGGGTATCGCTTTGGTCTCGATACAATCGATCTGATTGCCGTCGAATGATTCATCGCGGGAACTGCGGAATTACAGGTTGAAGACCACGCAGAGAAGGAGCGACCGATGATCCGATCTCGAATTCATTGGGTGCAGCCGCTAAAGGGCGGGCGCCCGATAATGGGACATTGACGAGATCAGTCAAAGGAGCGTAGCGACGTGAGCTCCCCCCCTTACGAAGGGGGGGCAGGGGGGGTTAGGGCAGACCAGACGACATTCAATTTGTTAGCAACCGCATATTTGGATTCAGTTGGAATTGCGATGATCGCCGTCCGACGTTCGTAACCCCCCCAACCCCCCCTTCGTAAGGGGGGGAGCCACGCCGGAGCTTCGCTCCGCATGTGTTGCCCCACCGATTAGCGGCTGCACGCTTAGATTACCTGGTACTTCACAATCCGTATGTTTTCGGCGTGATAATTGCTATAACACGTGCGGATGAAGTGCTTCGTTCCGGCGGATCGCTGCTTGCCCTCTCGACCTTGTGCCGGGATCGTCTAAAATGGTTGGGAACCTGATTCCGCGTAAAGCGGCCTCGAAAGTCGAGTTGGGATGTAGACCATGCGCCATGAAACGGATGCCTGTCAGCACGCTGCATCACGGATGATTCTGCCTGGCAGACGTGTTCGAGAGCTGCCAGTTTTTACAACACAGCCCAGCGATCATGGCAATATGGCAATAGATTCGCCTCGATTTCGCACGGCATTGTTACTGTTGCTGGCGTCGATTTTCCTGATTCCCGCGAGCTCGTGGGGTCAAGCTCCGCCCGATCCGAATCTGGGCGAGGCGGGCACGATCAAGAAAGCCGACCAGGTGCCGGCAGCCCAACCCGTTGGGGAAGAAGTCAATCCGGCTGCCGCACCCGCCGCTGTCAAGAAGAAAAAGCACGTCATTCCCACCGACCCGCTGGAGATCTTCCAGGCGGGCGGATTTGCCATGTGGCCCTTGCTGCTGGCGTCGATCATCTCGTTGTGGTTCGTTTTGGAACGCATGGTCGTTCTGCGACGACGACGAGTTCTGCCCCCGGCATTCGTGAACCGTTTCATCCAGCATTTGGAACAGGGGAAGCTGAATGCGGAAACGGCTCTTCGTTTGTGTGAAGAGAATCTCAGTCCGATTGCCGACGTATTTGCCCACGGAATTCGCAAATGGGGCAAACCGAGTGTGGAGATTGAGCAGGCGATTATTGACGGCGGCGAGCGGCAAGTCGCCAAGTTGCGGGCTCATCTGCGGATCATCAACGGCGTGGCTTCGGTCGCGCCGTTATTAGGTTTGCTGGGAACGGTTGTTGGCATGATTATGTCGTTTAATGAACTGGCCCAAGGCGAAAGTGGTTCGGACAAGAGTCAGCGACTGGCAGCGGGTATCGGCGTCGCTTTAATCACCACCGCGTCGGGACTCTTTGTCGCCATTCCCTCTTTGATTTCATACATGTATCTGGCCGACCGAGTCGATCGATTGGTAATGGAAATGGACGGGTTGGGTCAGAAGATCGTCGAGTTGATCAGCAGCGACACGCTGGCGAATCGGTCCCGAGCGGTTTCCAAAGCCCCATCACCAGCCGGGAATCCCGCTGCCGCAGTTTCCAGCAAGCCGAAAACAGTCGGAACTTGATTGAGAAAAATGTACGACGGACGTCCACGTCCGTCGCGCTGTTGAGGTCGGATGCCGACGGACGTGGACGTCCGTTGTACCCAGTTTAAGTTGACCGTGCCATGCCGTTGATGACGCAACAACTTGAAGAGCCTGCTCTCAACCTGACGCCGATGATCGACGTCTTATTTTTGCTCATCATTTATTTCCTGGTGGGTGCGAGTTTTGACGAGCCGGAAAAACAATTCGATGTTCAAGTTCCCACGGTCAATTCGGCAAAACCATTGACGGCAGTTCCGGACCAGTTGGTCGTGAATATCGATCGAGCCGGCCAGGTTTCGCTGGGCAACAAACCCCTGGCGATTCCTCAACTGATCACGGAATTGACGCAGGCTCGGGAGTGGTATGCCGATCAGTCGGTCGTGATTCGTGGCGATGGCGAGGGGAAGTATCAACGCGTGGCGGATGTGCTGGCCGCTTGTCACAAAGCCCAGATCCGGAATTTTTCGGTCGCGACGACGCTTAAGTCGGAATAGCAAAAAAATGCCCGATACCACCCAACTGATTCAATGGATGCAAGTGCACCCCGGCCTGACCGCCGCGACGGTGGGCTTGATCCTGTCGAGCAGCTATGTGTTGCTGATGGTGGTGACTCGGCTGGGTGATATCAAGCCGGGAGTGCAGACGCTCGTCCTGTCGGGCCTGATTCATTTTGCGATGGCGTGCTTTTGGGGCAATCTCACGCTGTCCGGTGGCGACGTCGTGGGGCAACCCGTGAATATCTCCGAACCGATCGCCATTCGCGAAGTGATTGTCGAACAGAAAGGTCAAGACGGTGCTGGCGCCGACGCCACGAATGCCGATGGCACGGGTACCGAGTCGCGGCCCATCTGGGACCGCATGCCTGCAGGGCGGCCGGACGGTTTTCAGCGCGTGGACGCGACACCGGTTGACGCTGTCCCGTTGGAATCTCCGATTCGGACGGGTGAATCTCTGGAACCGGTGAAAGGTGCTCTGCCCCAGTTGCCAACTCCCGATGCAGTCGCGATCGCGAGTCCCACGCCAGCGAAAACGAATGAGCCGATCAAACGACAGGCCGCCGACCAGAATGTCACCCTCGACGAAGAGACTGCTGAGTCACGGCCGGGTGTGGCGACTGGAGATCCCGGTCCGGCACGTGCCGGAGGGGGGGCGACTGCGGGGCCCAGTGCACCGGTGGAACGAACTGCCAGTGCCGGGTTGGCGCCCCGAGGGAATGTCACCGTACAAATGTCGGCTCAACCGGGAACTACTGATGATCTGCTTGGCGACCCGGTTACCGCGCGCAAGAATACGGATGGTCAAGTCGCGGCCCGCCGCACAGGTCCCGCACCAAGTGGCGTGTCCATTGATGATCCAGGATTGCCCGAGGGCGCGCCGGGTGGCACAGGTGCCGGTGGGACCGGTGCGGGTGGCCCTGCGGATGCTCCGAAGTTCAGCCGAGTGGGATTGCCGAGTGGAACCAGCAAGGGGACGGGAACCGCCGCTACGGGATCTGTCGAACGTGGACCGTCCACCGAGCGAACTGAAGGCACTGGTGTGCGTGCCCCGGCGATGGCGTCGCTCGGTGGTGGCGGCTTGACTGGTGTGAGTCCTTCGGGTGACCGGCCGGGGATTAGTCGACCCAGCTTCGGTGCGATTCCCCAACGTGGTTCGGCGAAGGTCGCTGATACCTATCGCTTACGCAATCTGCCGCAGCGTCAAAAGGTGGCCGTCCAACTGGGGGCGACCAAGGATTCCGAACGAGCGGTCGAAATCAGCCTGCGGTGGCTGGCTCTGCATCAGAATCCGGAAGGCTATTGGGATGCCGATGGTTACGATTCGCGCTGTCCCGAAGGTGATCGCTGCTGGGGCAAAGCGGGCCGGGGTGATCCGAAGGAAGTGGAAAAGGTCAATAATCCCGTCGACCGCATGGCCTTGGCATCAGCCGGTCAACAGGCCGATACCGGCCTGACGGCCCTGATCGTCCTCACGTTCCTGGGGGCGGGTTATACGCACGAAGAAGGACTCTATGCTGACCAGATTGATCGCGCCGTACGCTGGATGATTCGTCAGCAACAATCGAATGGATATCTGGGGGGGAATGCCAGCCACTACGAGCGAATGTATTGTCACGGAATGGCGACGTATGCCCTCGGCGAGGCTTGCGGGATGATGGCCGATCCCGACAGCGATCCTCAGTTGCGTGACGCCTTGACGAAGGCTGTGCGGTTCATTGTCGCGACGCAGAATCCCGTTGACGGAGGTTGGCGTTATATCGACGGCAAGCTGCCGAAACAGGAAGGTGACATGAGCATGTTCGGCTGGCAGCTTATGGCGCTGAAGAGCTCGCAGATTGCCGGTGTCGAGATTCCCGAGGAATCGCAAGCCGGGATGGTGAAGTTCCTGAAACGCATTAGTCTCGGCGATAAGCGCGGACTGGCGTCGTATCGTTTTGGTGAAGCCCCCAAAGCATCGATGACCGCCGAAGCGTTGTTCTGTCGGCAGATGCTGGGGATGAAGCGGGACAATCCCTCCAGTCTGGAGGCGGTAGATTACCTCGTCAGGCATCCGCCGCATCAGACCGAACAGGACCTGTATTATTGGTATTATGGCACGCTGGCTATGTACCAGTATGGGGGTGAGCCGTGGCGCCGCTGGAATGATCAGTTGCGCGACACGCTCGTGGCCACGCAGCGTAAAACGGGCCACGCGGCAGGGAGTTGGGACCCTCGGGATAACTGGTCGCTGCACGGCGGACGCCTCTATTCGACAGCCCTCAGCACGCTCTGCCTGGAAGTCTACTACCGCTTCCTGCCCCTCTATCAGTTGAATGGTTCGGGGTTGGATAACATGGAGAATTAGGCGAGTGCGCTTTTACATAACATCGTCGCACAGAATTACAGAAATGATTTTATCTCCCCTCGCCCCCGTACTCGGGGGAGAGGGGCTGGGGGTGAGGGGGCTTCGAGCAATCACCGACTCGGAATCGTAATGGCCCCTTTTCCCAAGGCAATTTATTATTGAATCAAGACTTGGCGACGCTCGATTTCCCCTCACCCCCAGCCCCTCTCCCCGGAGTACCGGGGCGAGGGGAGATTGTTTTCTCATTGTTTTGTGTCGCGCAAACAATTTGTAAATGCGCTCTAGTCAAAACATTCATCACCGTCAGCGACAAGAGGGAACGCGAATGGCCTCGGCAGCAGAACTCTATTCGGAACTCACTCAGAAGCTCACCACCACCGCGACCCTCGCTTCGGTCTCGGCCGTGCTGGGCTGGGACGAGCAGACCTATATGCCGCATGGCGGTGCCGAACATCGCGCCAATCAGCTGGGCATGTTGGCCGGGATGATTCACGAACATGCCACCACGCCGCGCGTGGGTGAATTGCTGGACGAACTGTCAGGATCGGAATACACCAAATCGCCTGACAGTCCGGAAGCTGCCAATATCCGCGAAGCACAGCGCGATTACACTCGTGCGACCAAGCTGCCGCGACGGCTGGTCGAAGAATTGTCACGAGTGACGACGCTCGGTCAACACGCATGGATTGATGCGAGAAAAGCCTCGGATTTCAGCAAGTTTCAACCGTGGCTCGAGAAGATCGTCAAGCTGAAACGAGAAGAGGCCGAGACGGTGGGCTACGGTTCGGGAGTCCCCTACGACGCCCTGCTCGACGAGTTCGAACCGGGGTCCACTGCGGCGGAAATCACGTCGTTGTTTACTCCGTTGCGGGATGCTCTGGTTCCGCTGATTGCCAAGATTCGCGAATCGGGCAAGGTGGCCCCCGTCGAGATTCTCGAACGTAGTTTCCCGATCGACGCTCAGCGGTCGTTCAGCAAGTACGCGTCGCAGAAGATCGGATTCAGCTACGAAGAAGGCCGCCTGGACGAGGCCGCGCATCCGTTTTGCAGTGGGTTTGGTCCGGGAGATTGCCGGCTCACGACACGCTACAACTTTCATCACTTTCCGGGGGCTTTCTTCGGTACGTTGCATGAATCGGGACACGGCATCTACGAGCAAGGTCTACCAAAGGGGGCGTTCGGAACACCATTGGGGTCAGCCGCATCGCTGGGGATTCATGAATCACAGTCGCGGCTGTGGGAGAATTTTGTCGGTCGCGGCCGTGCGTTCTGGAATCATTTCTATCCGACCGCACAGGCCATGTTTGCCGAATCGCTCGGGACGACCAGGTTCGACGATTTTTACTGGGCCATCAACGACGTGCGGCCGTCATTTATTCGGGTCGAAGCGGACGAAGCGACCTACAACTTGCACATCATGCTGCGGTTCGAGTTGGAGCAACCTCTCGTCGCGGGTACTCTGCAACCGGCCGACGTACCGGGTGTATGGAACGAAACCTTCACTCGATATTTCGGGATCACCCCGCCCAATGATGCACAAGGGTGCTTGCAGGATATTCACTGGAGCTTTGGTGGCATTGGTTACTTCCCCACCTACACGCTCGGCAACATGTTTGCGGCTCAGTTCTATGAAGCCGCGGCGCGGGATCTGGGTGACCTGCCCGGTCTGATCGCCAAAGGGGAGTTTGCTCCGCTGAAGAACTGGCTGAATGAGAAGATCCATACCCACGGCAAACGCTATCGAGCTCAACGGTTGGCCGAAATGGTGACCGGCCACAAGCTGTCTCACGAACCGCTGGTGAAACATCTGCAGGGCAAGTATTCAGAGCTGTATGGGATCTGAGATTGCTCTTTTCCCCGACCTTCGGAGAAAGCGTTAGATTCAGTAAGGGGATTCGGTGTCACTGACGAGTTTCGCGCCGGTAGTTGTTTTAGTCCCGGTAGGGACGGCATGAAATAGCCCACCGTTTCAACGGTGGGAAAGTGCAGCAGCGTCATCTCAAGTCCCGTAAGGGACGACAGAATGCGTCACGATCAACGGGTAGTTAAGTTGGCGTTTATTGGCGAGAGACTGATGACCCAAGCGAACCGGGAACGTGGAGAAACCTTCTGTCGTCCCTGACGGGACTTAATTTCCTCTCCTATCGGTTCCCACCGTTAAAACGGTGGGCTATTTCATGTCGTCCCTACGGGACTAATTCCGGAGCGATCACAACGAGACGCTCTATCGGTTCAGATTGTGACATTTATAACGATCTTATCGTTGAATAAATCTCGCCACTTTTTTCGGCGACACGGCAGATCTGACCTATACTTCTGGTGCGGCCCGGACTGAAGGGCCAGAAACTTAGTCACCAGAAGAGGAAACGGGCAATGGGTGATCCGTGGAGCCGGCCGACAGTCGACGATTTGCGCCGGATATTGGAAAACATCGGTCAGTCTGACGAAGACCACAATCGGTCGGTGGATCGATTGGAACTGTCCGTACCGGCCGAGGTCACGACCTCTCGGGGCAATATTGTCGCCGCGATGACGCGCGAAATCAGCCGCTTCGGCGTGGGACTGCTGCATCGCGGTGCCATTACGCCCGGTGACGTCCAAATCAAGCTGGCCAGCGATACTCGTGAATTTGAATATCGCGTACGGATTGAATGGTGCTACCCCTGCAACGGTGGCATGTTCATGAGCGGCGGGCGATTTCTGTCCAAGGAGAAGTGAGACTGACGGATCAGCCCCAAAACTTTTCGCCGTGCAGATTCAGCGCGGGTCGAGTTTCCACTTCGACTTCGCCGTTGCCGGTAACGCAGGTCTGGCAGGCCATGCGGATTTCCTTCTCTTTGCCCATGTAGGCAAACATCGCCAGGGGATCCAGCCACCACCGGAGCCGTTCCCACAATCCGGGACGGCTCACATTTTCCGCACCCTTCTTGATCAGGATCTTGCACGAGGCACATTGGCCCCAGCCCATGCAATTCACGTACTTGTGTGGCCCGGTGTAAAGTTGAATGCCCTCGCGAATCGCGACGCGCCGCAGATCGGTGCCCGGCTCAACTTCGACGGTCTTCTTTTCGTTCACAAACTTGATCGTTGCCATGAATGAATTCTCGACGTAAGGAACTCGGTGTGAGGCATATTCGCCGAGTCAATTTCCGACTGGCTGCCCGCTCTCGCAAATCCACCGAAGATCATACGGATCCAGAACTTCAATTTCCATCCTTCCCTTGCCCTGCAAGCGGCAATCCGGTTGAATGCTGTCTCGACCGGTCGCACTGACGCCGGACCGTGTTGGTGCACGTTGTTTTTCACGGGAAGGATGCAGTCATGTCCTGGCAGCTTGACGCCACGTCTTGGAATTCCGCGGAGGCTGACTGGTTGCTGGTCGGCTTTTCCGAGTCTCTGGATTTAACTGGGGCCCATGGAGAATTGGATCAGGCCCTGGGTGGCCAGATTTCGCGACTTAAGGAATCCGGAGACCTGACGGGCAAGCTGGCCGAAGCGGTCGCCCTGCGTGCTGTTCAACATCTGAAGACGCCGCGCATTCTGTGCGTTGGTCTGGGCAAACCGGAACTGCAAACCGAAGCCGGAATCCACAAGGCTTACGTCACGGCTGCTCGGCAGATTACCGTCAAAGATCAGTTGCGAGTAGCCGTTGCCATTCCCTCTCGCGTGGCCTTGTCCCCGGCAGCGACGGTTCGAACGATTGCTGCAGCCCTGCAAATTGCCGGGCAGGGACAAGATCTGTACCGCGCCGAACGGGCCCGGTATCCGCTGGCCAACATCCAGTTTCTGGCAGATGCCGATAGTGATCTGGCAGCACTGCAAGCCGCGGCGGGCGAAGGGACGATCATTGGCGACGCGGTCAATCTGACTCGTGAACTCGTGAACGAGCCACCTTCCGTGATGTTCGCCACCAGCTTCGCCGACCGGGCCGCTCAAGTGGCTGCCGAGTGCGGAATCGCCTGCGAAATCTTCGACGAAACGCGGCTGAAGCAGGAACGGATGAACGCGTTGTTGGCAGTCAATCAAGGCAGCGTGCAGCCTCCTCGAGTGGTCGTGATGGAGTACAACCAGGCTCCCGCGGATGCACCGATCCTCACCTTGGCCGGCAAAGGTGTCACATTCGATAGCGGCGGCTTGTCCCTCAAACCGACCGATTCCATGCTCACCATGAAGTGTGACATGGCGGGGGCCGCGACCGTGCTAGGAGTCATGCAGGCCATTGCCAAGCTGAAGCTTCCCGTCCACGTGCGGGGGCTGATGGGGCTGGTTGAGAATATGCCCAGCGGTTCGGCGTTCAAGCTGGGGGACGTCATGCACGCTCGCAACGGCGTCACCATCGAAAACCAGAACACCGATGCGGAAGGGCGATTGGTCCTGGCGGATGTGCTGAGCTACGCCGTTGATCAAGGGACCGATTGCATTATCGATCTGGCCACGCTGACCGGGGCGTGTGTCGTGGCCTTGGGTGAGGACGTCGTCGGCGCTTTCACTAACCATCAAGGTTGGTGTGACCAACTCTTGGCGACCTCCCGAAACTGCGGCGAAGACACCTGGCAGTTGCCGATGTGGGACCACTACAACGAGTTGATCAAGAGCGAAATTGCTGATATTCGCAACACGGGCGGGCGCTGGGGTGGTGCCATCACGGCGGCGAAGTTTCTGGAAAAATTCGTGGGCGGCAAGCCCTGGGTGCATCTGGACATTGCCGGACCGGCGTTCGCGTCGGCCAGCAAACCCCACCGCGAAGGTGGCGGAACCGGGGTCATGGTGAAGACTCTGGTGGAACTGGCCAGAACGTTTACGCGGCCTTAAAGGGTAAGACCGTAGAGGAATTTTTCCCGGGGAAGTTGCACATTTCCTCAAAAAACCAGTCCATCGGGAGGGCGAGGCTCCCGCCGAGCCGCTTCGTTTCCGATGCCACATAGACTAAGCGGCTCGGCAGGAGCCTCGCCCTCCCATTGCGTCCATTCCGGCAAACATTAGAAATTCCCTGTCGCGCTGCGGATTCCCATCAAGCCGCAATTCGGGTCAAACGCGAATCTACTCGCCTGTGAAGCTGTCCGGTTTCTGCCGGGTTTGACAGTTGACTGGGTTAACGATGTGGGGAAAATTTAAGCTGGAGTAGCATTTGCCCGGTTCTATAGGGCAAAATAAAGGCGGGTGACGTTTCTCTCGCCTTTTAACCGATAGCGAACGGTAAGCGATGGTTCCGCAAATCCAGAGATGTTGTTGACACAACGCTCGGAGTTGCGGAGAACTTGCTTTTGATTCGGCCGACTAGGGACCAGTCGGAGTGCCGTATTGCTACCGGAGGTGCAATCTCTCAATACAACACGGACTACGCGGGGGTCGGACGACATGGCCAAAAAATATCTCACCATCGAAGAAGCCGCTGAAATTCTGGGGGTTGAGCCCTCGGTTTTGTCTCGCCTGCGAGAGAAAGGCGAAATTCGCGCCTTCGCTGACCGCGGCAACTGGAAGTTCCGCGAGGACGACGTCGAAGAACTGGCCCGCAAGCGTCAGACCGATTCAGATCCCGAAGTTCCGATGATGAAGGCGCCGGCTCCTTCCAAGCCTGCGGAAAGTTCATCAGAAATCACGCTGAATTTCGACGAACCCGCAAAACCCGACAGCTCGGGCTCGGGAATTGATCTGGGCGGCGAATCCGACATCAATCTGGGCGACCAGCCCACCATCGTCCGCAAAGGCGGCATGGATGATCTGATGGGTTCCGACAGTGACGTGCGGCTGGTGTTCGATGAAAGTCTGATGCCCGATCCCGCCTTGGATACCGGTGCCTCTGGAAATAATCTCGAGCAATCTGACAGCGATGTGCGGCTGATTAGCTCCGGCAAAGGGGCGGACCAAGGGAGCGACAGCGACGTCAAACTGGTCCCCGAGAAATCTTCCGTCAAGACGCCCATTTCGAGTCAAGGCAGCGATAGCGATGTGACTCTGATCGGCTCGAAGAATACCAATAATGATACGTTAGAGCTGGACCTCGATCAGTCGGATGGCAGCTTCGTTCTGGGTGGCGAATCGAGCGGCATCGCCTTGGGTGGTTTGCCGAGTGATGACGAAGACAGCGGTATCGCACTCGATCTGCCCAACGACAGCGGCATTGCCTTGGACGCCGGCGACAGCGGCATCAGCTTCGTGTCGGGTGACAGTGGAATTGCCTTGGATCTGGGGAGTGGTATTTCTCTGGATGCCGACGACAGCAGCCTGGTACTAGCCGGCGATAGCGGTATTTCCCTGGGTGGCCCTTCCGACAGCGGCATTGCCCTGGATGCGGGCGACAGCAAGACCAAGAACAAGAATAAGGGCAAGAAAAAGGAAGTCGACTTGGGCGGCACGATGCCCGAGATCCCCATGATGTCTGCTGGTGACGACTTGGGCGCCACGACTATGGAGGTCCCGCAACTCGGTCAGGACAGCGAATTTGAGTTTACTGCCAGTCCCCTGGATGAAGATTCCAGTGGCAGTGTCGTCATGCTGGGTGGCGAGGAATCGTCGAGCGGCAAGAAGAAAGGCAAGAAGCAAGACTCGGACATGTTCGATACGGCCGCCACGTCGGAATTCGCTGCCGATGATGATTTCGACAGCAGTGCCGACGTCTTCGACGCCGAGGATGGCTCGGACGAAATGGAAGTGGCCGAGGACATCATCGGAGAAGATGATGAGATCTCGGAAGACGTCTTCGGAGCTGGCGACGACGACTTTGATGAAGAGTTGCAGTCGGGTCAAAGCTCGGCCGATTTCGTGGTGCCCTCGTCACCCGGTCGCGTATCGGCCCCGATTCAGGCCGAATGGGGTGGCGGTACCTTCGCCATGCTGATGGTCTCGTCGGTGGTCATGCTGCTGACCTCGTTCCTGATGTACGACGTCGTTCACACCATGTGGGGCAACAACGAACCGAACGCCGGAACCGAGATGATTCTCTCCAGCTTCCGCGGTATGTTCGGCTGATCGATCGTACGTTGCCATACATGCGGAGCGAAGCTCCGTAGGCACTCCACCCCTTACGAAGGGGGGGCCGGGGGGGTTACGGTGGTCTTTCGGGCTGCCAGTGTGGAATACCGCGAACATGCAGTGCGGTCTGATTCCGGGTCTTTCGCCACATTGAATTTGATTCGGCTAGACGCGCGTTAACCCCCCCTACCCCCCCCTTCGT
>JADMIO010928590.1_pt1 | contig 48718 bp, 44 predicted proteins | sample 8958161 | NCBI WGS metagenome assembly JADMIO01 (sample SAMN16585339, study PRJNA669376) | soil metagenome | isolation source: Crop rotation soil | place: USA: Cullars Rotation, Alabama | collected 2011
CGACAACTTGTCCACGTGGAATTCTAAGCTTAGGATCCCAATGTGCTGGAAAGGCACGCCGAATGCTGGTCGTTGATGATGCAGATCACAGTCGAGCAAGAGTGTCCGCCGTCCCGCGCTGGCGCTGGAAGCCGCAAGCAATTTCGCGGCTGTCGATTTGCCTTCAGCTGGTAAGGCGGAGGTGACCAAGACCACTTTAGGGCTCGCACTTAAAAGCTCGAGGCTGATCCGGAGGGCATAGACCGCCTCGTAGAGGTACGCGTCCTTGTTGGCGGGCAGTGCTCGCTTGACGCGACGGCGTGCCTTCTCCCGCCGGACTAATGGAATGACTCCGAGAACGGGGCGGCCAAAAAGGTTTTCGAGCTCCTTGCGCGCCTTGAACCCGCGCTGGCGATACTCGATTAGTAAGGCGAGCAGCATGCCTCCACCCAGGCCGAATGCTCCGCCCAGTCCGTACAGCAGCTTACGTTTCGATGACATGGGCGCTCTCGGGAGCGTTGCCGGGGAGATGATGCGCGCGCTTGCGTCCTGGAGCGTCCGACGCTCGGAGACGTCGTTGTATTGAGAGACGTAGCTTTCGTAGAGGCTGTGATCGGCGTCCGCCAGACCCCGAAGCTGCTGCAACCTGTTGTACGTTGCGAGAGGAACATGCAACGTGAGGCGCTCAACACTCGCTTCCAGCGATTGTGTCTTGAGCGCGGCAATATCGTAATCGTTCTGTAGGGTGCCGAGGATGTGTGCGGTCTCCATGCTAATCTGCTTGTTGACGGCAGCGAGAGCCGCCCGGGACGCGATGACCTGTTGGTGATTGTCCCCAAGTCTGCTTTGCAAGTCGTCGGTCCTAGCACTGAGCTCGATTTGCTTCTGCCGTAGAACCGTGAGCGCGGAAGAGGCGGTCAGCTCCGGGATGCTCTGGACGTCTCCGTTGCTGTCGACGATTCGACGCGCCTGCTCTAGCCGAGCCCGCTTCTGATTCACCTCTTCACGCGCGGCCACCAGCCGCATGTTGAGTTCGCTTACCTGTTGGGCCCGGACGAAGTTAGACTCGGTGTCGCGGATTCCGTTTTCGACCTTGAGCTTTTCGATGGCTGCTTCGGTTTCCAGCACGCGCGAGCGCATAGCATCGGCCCGACCCTTCAGCCACCCCGCCACGTGCTCGAGCGCTTCCTGACGGGCCTCCCGCTGGCTCGAGAGATAGTCCGTCGCGATCGTCTGAGCGATAAGCTGTGCTTTGGCAGGGTCGTGCGAGGCCGCGGTCACGGAGATGACGTAGGAGTTCGGCCAAGCGTCCACGTCTGCCAGCAACGCATCTGCGGCTTGGTCCAGCTTCTCGGCCTCCGTTGGTGGCGGCTGGTCAGCACCTTGGGCGGACCCCGGATGGGACAGCCCAAGTCGGCCCAGGAGATCCGAGAACCTACTCCGAAGCCGGAACTCCGGATCCTTGTCGAGGCCTAGTTCACGGACCACGCGCAAGGCGACGGACTTCGACTTGATGATGTTGATTTCGGTGTTGATCGCGTCGAACCCGATTGCGTCGACAAAGGGTGAGATCGGCTTCTGAATGGCCGAATCGATCTGGCGCTGGGGATCGTAAATAAGGATCTCGACCGTGGATTTGTAACGCACCGGCAGGAGCTTCGCGACACCATAGGTTGCAAGAAGGGCCAAAACGGTCGCGACCGCTATCAACCTCCACCGCCGCAGCAATGCGCTGAGGAGGGCGGCGAGGTCGATTGCGGCCGGGCCTCGGCTACCGGGACCATCATCGGACCCAGCCGGGCCGACCTCGTATTCGTCCTGCACGGTTCACCTTCGTTATTGCGGGGCCGGCACGCCGCACTGAGGTCAGCAGGGTGACGGGTGGTGCTTCCGGCGGGTGCACCGCCCTCGGTAGGGTTTGAAGGCAGGAGAGGTGCCGAGGGACCTGCGGTTGGTCCCGATCAGCACCGCCCTCATCACGGCCGCTCGAGGATCTTGTGGTAGAACTGCTCGAGCGCCTGCGCTGCCCCGCTCCAGCCATACTTTTGGCAGGCGAGTTGCCGTGCCGACTGGCCGATGCGGGCGCCTAGGTCCGGCTCGACCAGGAGGCGGTTGACAGCGGCCGCGAATGCGGCGGGGTCGTCCTCGATCAGGATGTCGCGCCCAGGAACGGCCTCAATCCCCTCGGCACCCAAGCTGGTCGACACGATCGCCTTGCCCATGGCCATCGCCTCGACGATCTTAAGTCGCGTACCGCCCCCGAGACGAAGCGGAACAACCACGACCGCGGCCGATGCGAGATGGGGCCTCAAATCCGGTACGAAGCCGGTCAGCTCGATCTGAGGTCCAGCCAGAGCAAGCAAGGACGAGGGCGGTCGCCCCCCGATAATTTTGCAGCGCGCATCCGGATGTGTTCTGGCGATACGCGGCCAGATGTTCTTAATGAACTGCTTAATGCCGTCGAGGTTTGGAGCGTAAGAAAGGAGCCCGAAGAAGACCACGGTGCGGCCATCTGGGGGCGGGTCATCGGACCTCGGCCGATAGAAGTCGACATCGGCGGAGTTCGGGATGACTGCTGTGCGAATGTTGGGGAGCTCAGTGAGCAAGCGTCGCTCGTCTACTGCGCTGCACAAGTAAACCCCGTCCGCGTTGCGATAGGTCGCCAGCTCTTCTCTCCGCAGCTTGCGCCAGTTTGCCTGGGCATAAAGGCGGCGAATCAAGCCGGTGCCCTTACGGGCATATTGGCGAGCGAGGTCGCACTCGAAATTGTGGGCGGCAACCACAACGGCCGGAGCTCTCTTGCCCGCTGGCGCCTGACGGAGACGATAATGGCCGAGATACGGGAACTCCAAGTCGACGACGTCGAACTGATTGGCTAGCAGGACACGGTCCAGAGCCGGTTGTAACCCCGGCAACATGACCCGCAGTCGCTCGAAGCTGCGGATTGATGCTAGGGATCGTACCTGCAGCAGCCGCTTGGCGATGAGTCCCGGAGGTCGGCCATTTGGGACCAGAAACACCTCGCGGCAGTAACTCTGCATGGCGGTGCGACACTCGTCGGCATCGAAGTCATCATCGACGAGCATGACCGCGGTCACGTCGTGATGCCGCGCCAGCTGCGTCAGTAGCCCATGGACACGTGCCTGGGCCCCGAACCGAGGAGGGCTGGCCGGCATGGGAGACACGCAGAGGATCCGGAGGCGCTCTGGGCTTGTGACAGGGGCTCGGTCCGGTGCCACTCCTACGGATCTTTCAGCAGAAGACACGATTCCGATGACACCACCTGATGAACACGAAGACGGACCATACCCGTGACCAGTATATGCCGGGCGCGCCGTCGAGGAAGGCCCGCCAAAGCCTTTCCACCGTTGCCGGGTTGAGGCCGACCAGGGCGACGAGCTTCGGATCGCGCAGGGTCTGGTCCATGAGGGTTTGCAACCCGCGCCGGATCCAGCGATCGTAGGGCAGGACGAACCCGCTCTTGGGACGGTCGAACAGGGCTGGGTCTAGCCCGCGCAGACCGATTTGCCGTAGCAGGGCTTTGCGCCCCAGCGGGTGGTAGCGGATATGGTCCGGCAACTGATCCACGGCTTCGAACAGAACCTGGTCTACCAACGGAACCCGCTGCTCCAGCGAGCAAGCCATGCTGGCAACATCGTTGTCACGCAGCAGCCGTTCGCCAAGGAATAGTCGCTGCTCCATGACGCTAATCGCCGAGAGCGCCGACCGGCCACGGATCTCAGACAAGAGCCGTTCCCGCACCGCCGCGGACAGGCCATCGGCCAGGGTTGCCGCAAAATCTGGCGCGAGGAGCTCACGCTGGAAGCCGGGCAGGAACAGCGCGTACGCCAGCTGGTAAAGGGTCAGCAATTGCTTGCCGTGACGGACCATGTCGGGGAGCTTGGTCCACCGGGTCTGCGGCAGTATGGGGCTGCTGGGTAGTCGCAGCGGCCACGTGGCGAGCATCGCGAGAGCGATACTAATTTGGCGCGGGATCCAGGCGGTTCGGCGGGACCAACGGTGCAGCAAGGGCAGATCCCGGTAAGTCGCATACCCGCCGAACAGTTCATCGCCGCCGGTTCCCGATAGAGCGACGGTGAAACCCGCGGCACGGATGGCGCGCGATAGGTAGTAGGCGTTTAGCCCATCGAACGTGGGCTGATCCAAGCTGTCTAGCGCCGTCTCGAGATCCCCAACGAAATCCTGCTCGGTCAGCATCACCTCGTGGTGTTCGGTTCCGATCGCGGCCGCGATCCGTCGTGCGGCGGGGCCCTCGTTCCACTCCTGCTCCTCGAAGGTCAAGGTGAAGGTGTGGATCGGACCTTTCGTGGCACGTTTGGCTAGGTTGGCCACCGCCGACGAATCCACGCCGCCGGAGAGGAAGACCGCCAGAGGGACGTCGCTCGCGAGGTGGAGCGTTACTCTCTCCTCCAGGATGGCGGCGAGACTTTCCTCGTCCATACTGGACTCGGGCGGGCCGGCGCGAATGCGCCAGAAATCACGATGGCAGACCTCCTTGCCTGCTTCGTCGAACTCGAGTAGGCAACCCGGCATCAACGATTCGATGCCTGCGACCACGGTGCTGGGGCCGACAACGAATCCATTCCACACATTCCCGGCCACGGCCTGTGGATCGAGGTGAGGCGTACCGATTAGCCCCGAGGCCAACAGCGCTCGAACCTCCGATGCGAAGGCCAGCGACCAGCCCGCGTCTGAGTTCGCCGGGCGTGCCACGTAGAGGGGCTTGATCCCTAGCGAGTCCCGTGCCAGCAGTAGCCGGCGCTCTGTGGGATCCCAGCAGGCGAACGCGAACATACCGCGCAGCCAGCGGACCGCTTCCGTACCGTGCAGGCCCAAAGCACGGAGCATGACAGCGGTATCGCCCGTCGAGCAGAACTCTTGACTTTCGGCTTCCAGGCGCCGGCGGAGTTCGCGGAAATTATAGATCTCGCCGTTGAAGACGAGCACGTGACCGGTGACCGGATCCACCATGGGCTGGCTGCCAGCGGCCGAGAGGTCAAGGATGGACAGACGCCTATGTGCTAGCAACGCGCCCCATCCCTGCGAGTCCGGCGTGGATAGCCATACTCCGCTCGCGTCCGGACCGCGATGGACCATCGCCCCGCTCATCCGCTGCAAAGCAGCGTTGTTTGCCGCGTCTATTCGTCCGATGATCCCGGCTATCCCGCACACCGATCTGGTCCCCTATGTCGCAGACCTCGAGCTGAAACTGGCAGGGAGCACGTCGAACCTGGTCCGGCTCCGCGCAAAGTCACTCCTTGCTGATGAGCAAAATAGTTGTCTTGGTGATGGGAGAACCGGCTCGGACATCGAGGGACCTGTTCGGGGGCTTGGTGACCGGCGGCACGAACTTAACTATGCAAGAGATTCGACGCAACAATTGGGATAGTGCCGTTGAGCTCTATTTCCATGTTCGCCGAGCCGAGAGCCTCCGTCGCGGCAGTGGTGTTTACGTACACGAATGTGTTCCCGCCGCTCTGCTGCCACCCGATTGATCGAGCGGGGATCGTTGTCGATACCTGGTTCGAAACAAACGACAGCTTCGTGGACCCGAGACCGGTAAGATCGATCCTGTCCGACCCCGAGTTGAAATTGGTAATGACGTCGAAGGCAGATGGCGTCGAATTTCCCGCGGCGGCGTATAGATACGTATTCGGTCCGGTGCCACCCGTTATCGTATCGGCTCCGGCGCCGCCGACAAACCACATCGGGCCAGTCATTCCTAAGGCGTTGAGTGTGTCCTTCCCGCCAAGTCCATACAAGAAGGTCGGCGTGGAGGCAGCAATGTTCAGCGTGCTCACGTTAATCGTCTCGGCTGCCGACTTTCCTGCCACGATTTCGAAGGGCAGCAGAGCAGACTTTGCTCCGGTGGTCAGGTCACTGACCTGGATGGAGAGCGCGGCGGTCGTACCGCCCGGAACAGCGCTGCTGCCGGTGGACAACATGCCCTGGCTTGAGCTCAGGACGAATAAACTGCTGCCTGAGCCTGAGAGTGTGTAGCTGAAGCTATGACCGGCCACCCCTCCGGTCTGAGTGAACGTGCCAATCGGGGTGTTGGCCGCGAGACTCGCGTTGCCACCCTGGAGCGCTTGAAGATTGCTTGTCGCCGAAGCGAAGGTGAATCCGGTTGGCCCCGGACTGACGGGGGCGGTGGCCGGGCTGGTGGATGTTTTGGTCGGGCCGCCATCGGCGTCGGTGGCGGTCTCGATCACCTGCAGCTGGCGGCCCTGATCCGCCGCGACCGGGGTATAGGTCGAGGCGGTGGCGCCGACGATATTCGTCCAGTTGATGCCGTCGCTGGAGGACTGCCATTGGTAGCCGGTGACGACGGCATCGGCGTCGTTCAGCGTGCCCTTGACCGCGGTCAGTGTCGAGCCGACCGCCGCGGAGCCGGTAATCGCGGCGGCGGTGGTGAAGATCAGGGTGATGTCGGTGACCGCGGCGGTTGCGCCGCTGGTGGAGGTGCCCCCCTGCGAGGTGGCGGCATCGGTTGCGGTCTCGACCACATGTAACAGATGCGTCTCGTCCGCCTCGAGCGGGGTATAGGTGGAGGCGGTCGCGCCGGCGATGTTCACCCAGGTGGTACCGCCGTCGATCGAACTCTGCCATTGGTAGGAGATCACTGCGTTCGAGTCGCTGGTAGCGCCGGCCGCGGTCAGCAGCGAGCCTTCCTGCGCCGTGCCGGAGATCGAGGCCTGGGGGTTAAACGTGAGGGTGTTGTTGGTCACCGCGCTCGTGGCCGGGCTGGTGGATGTTTTGGTCGGGCCGCCATCGGCGTCGGCGGCGGTCTCGATCACCTGCAGCTGGCGGCCCTGATCCGCCGCGACCGGGGTGTAGGTCGAGGCGGTCGCGCCGGCGATATTCGTCCAGTTGATGCCGTCGCTAGAGGACTGCCATTGGTAACCGCCGAGGGCGGCGTCGGCGTCGTTCAGCGTGCCGCTGACCGCGGTGAGCGTCGAGCCGACCACCGCCGAACCGCTGATCGCGGCTTGGGTGGTGAAGGCCAGGCTGATATCGGTGACCGCGGCGGTTGCGGGGCTGGTGGAGGTGGCGCTCTGCGAGGTGGTGGAATCGGTCGCGGTCTCGATCACTCGCAGCAGATGCGTCTCATCCGTCTCGACCGGGGTGTAGGTTTGGCGGGTGGCGCCGGCGATGTTTGTCCAGTTGGTGCCGTCGCTGGAGGATTGCCACTGGTAGGAGATCACCGCGCTCGCGTCGTTGGTGGTACCGGCCGCGGTCAGCACCGAGCCTTCCTGGGCCGTGCCGGAGATCGAGGCCTGGGAGGTAAAGGTCAGCGGTGCGCTGGGAGTGAACACGACGTCCACCCAGTAATTACTGGCATTGAAGGTGTTGTTTGGGAACGGGTTCGAGCTGCCATACGTATAAACCCCGTTGCCGCCGCTTGAGGCGCTCGAAGGCGCGGTCAGCGGCCCGTTGTTTGTCGCGCTCGTGAAGAAATTCTGGTCTGCCGAATACTCCCCATTCGGGGCCTCGTACGAGGCGATGTACATCGTTCCCGCGGTGATACTGACCGGGCTCGCAAAGTTGACCTGTTGCCAGCCACTGGCGGTCTCGTTGGTGAAGGTGGCGCTGGCGAGTAGGGTGCCCGAGCTGCTCCACAGATCGCCGACATGGGTGCCGGTGTTCTGCGGCCCCTTGTAGAAACGAATGCCAATGATCGTGCCGCTGGTCGACGCCTGGAACTTAACCCCGAGGTTAACCGCACTCGGATCGTCCTCGGTTACATTGGTCGGTGTGATGTTGGCCGCGAACAGGCTGCTTGGCCCCGGACTGACGGGGGCGGTGGCCGGGCTGGTGGATGTTTTGGTCGGGCCGCCATCGGCGTCGGTGGCGGTCTCGATCACCTGCAGCTGGCGGCCCTGATCCGCCGCGACCGGGGTATAGGTCGAGGCGGTGGCGCCGACGATATTCGTCCAGTTGATGCCGTCGCTGGAGGACTGCCATTGGTAGCCGGTGACGACGGCATCGGCGTCGTTCAGCGTGCCCTTGACCGCGGTCAGTGTCGAGCCGACCGCCGCGGAGCCGGTAATCGCGGCGGCGGTGGTGAAGATCAGGGTGATGTCGGTGACCGCGGCGGTTGCGCCGCTGGTGGAGGTGCCCCCCTGCGAGGTGGCGGCATCGGTTGCGGTCTCGACCACATGTAACAGATGCGTCTCGTCCGCCTCGAGCGGGGTATAGGTGGAGGCGGTCGCGCCGGCGATGTTCACCCAGGTGGTACCGCCGTCGATCGAACTCTGCCATTGGTAGGAGATCACTGCGTTCGAGTCGCTGGTAGCGCCGGCCGCGGTCAGCAGCGAGCCTTCCTGCGCCGTGCCGGAGATCGAGGCCTGGGGGTTAAACGTGAGGGTGTTGTTGGTCACCGCGCTCGTGGCCGGGCTGGTGGATGTTTTGGTCGGGCCGCCATCGGCGTCGGCGGCGGTCTCGATCACCTGCAGCTGGCGGCCCTGATCCGCCGCGACCGGGGTGTAGGTCGAGGCGGTCGCGCCGGCGATATTCGTCCAGTTGATGCCGTCGCTAGAGGACTGCCATTGGTAACCGCCGAGGGCGGCGTCGGCGTCGTTCAGCGTGCCGCTGACCGCGGTGAGCGTCGAGCCGACCACCGCCGAACCGCTGATCGCGGCTTGGGTGGTGAAGGCCAGGCTGATATCGGTGACCGCGGCGGTTGCGGGGCTGGTGGAGGTGGCGCTCTGCGAGGTGGTGGAATCGGTCGCGGTCTCGATCACTCGCAGCAGATGCGTCTCATCCGTCTCGACCGGGGTGTAGGTTTGGCGGGTGGCGCCGGCGATGTTTGTCCAGTTGGTGCCGTCGCTGGAGGATTGCCACTGGTAGGAGATCACCGCGCTCGCGTCGTTGGTGGTACCGGCCGCGGTCAGCACCGAGCCTTCCTGGGCCGTGCCGGAGATCGAGGCCTGGGAGGTAAAGGTCAGCGGTGCGCTGGGAGTGAACACGACGTCCACCCAGTAATTACTGGCATTGAAGGTGTTGTTTGGGAACGGGTTCGAGCTGCCATACGTATAAACCCCGTTGCCGCCGCTTGAGGCGCTCGAAGGCGCGGTCAGCGGCCCGTTGTTTGTCGCGCTCGTGAAGAAATTCTGGTCTGCCGAATACTCCCCATTCGGGGCCTCGTACGAGGCGATGTACATCGTTCCCGCGGTGATACTGACCGGGCTCGCAAAGTTGACCTGTTGCCAGCCACTGGCGGTCTCGTTGGTGAAGGTGGCGCTGGCGAGTAGGGTGCCCGAGCTGCTCCACAGATCGCCGACATGGGTGCCGGTGTTCTGCGGCCCCTTGTAGAAACGAATGCCAATGATCGTGCCGCTGGTCGACGCCTGGAACTTAACCCCGAGGTTAACCGCACTCGGATCGTTCTCGGTTATCGTGCCAGGGGTGGCGCTCCGACTGAACAGATTGTCCGTCACGGGCCCGCCAGTGATGTTGATGGTGGTGGTCTGCGCCGGGCTGCTGACCGTGCCATCGTTGACGAGCCAGGAAATGGTCCGGCTCGGGTCCGCCCCGTAATTCGTCGGATCCTGGTTGCTCGATGAGTAGCTGACGCTATCGAGCACTTGCTGGTAGTGCACCAGCGTGTCGGTGCCGGTGAGGTTCAGCACGCCGGTCGAAGCGTTATAGGTCGCAGTGATGCTGGTCCCGGTTGTTGAGGCGGTAAGTAGATCGGAAGCATCGGAAGCCAGGCCGCTGGTGATCGACACCGAGCCTGACGATAGAGTGGTGCTTTGGGGGTCGCTGACCGAGGTGCCCGACGACAGTGTCGTCGCGGTCCCACCAGCGGCGTAGGAGGCCGATACTGCGACATTGTTAAGCACCGGCGGCGACCGGCCGCTGTCGTTAAACACCACATCGACCCAGTAATTGTCAGCGGTGTCTACTGAGGTGCTATTTGGGAAAGTGCTGCTGGCCCCATAGGCGTACACCCCATTGAGGCTGCCCCCAGGAGCATTCAGCGATCCGGCGCTCTGCCCCTGGTAAGTTGCGAAAAAATAGGGCGTTTCGGCATAATGTCCGGTGTTGGTATGATAGGAGGCAATGTAAGTCGTTCCTGGAGTGATATTTACTGGGCTCGCAAAGTTGACCTGCTGCCATCCGCTTGCGGTCTCGTTGGTGAATGTCGCCGTGGCGAGCAACGTTCCCGAGGAGTTCCAGAGGTCGCCTACATGCGTACCGGTGTTCCCGGATCCCTTGTAGAAACGGATGCCCGTGATCACACCCGACGTCGCGGTGGTGAATTTTAGGCCGACCTCAATCGCTGCTGAATCGCTTGCGATATCCGGAGCGGCGCTGGAGGCGAAGAGGCTTAACGCTGTGGAGGGCGCTACTTTGTATGACACACCCGTGCCGGGTGCCTCGACATTGACGCTATCATCGATCGCGCGCGATCTGATCGTGTACGCTCCAGGGGCCGGTGCCGCAAAACTGTATGTCCAGTTCATGCCTGCTGAGCCGACCTGTCCGCTCGCGGGGTGCCAGGTCTGCCCGCTATCGGTCGAGATCTGAACCCCGGCGATCACACCGCCGCCCGAATCGGTAGCGGCACCCGAGACCGTAACCGTTCGACCCTCCTCGACGTTCGTGGTCGAAATCGAGGAGATAACGGAGGTGGGAGGCGTGTGGTCCGTCGATTGGCTGGCAATGACGAGGCTCGCCTGCAACGTTTGCGGTTGGACCCCCATATCCGCCAACAGGTTCAGCACTGCTTGCTGGACATTCGGGTCCGAGGTGTCGGATGAAAATGGCGATGGGGAATTGTCATGTTGGTTAGAAAGACCCCAAGACCAGAAGACCGTTCCTGCGCCGAACACAAGTGCGCCGCTTGTCGGATTCCGGTACTCCACGAGACTATTCGTCGCCGTGCCCGCGGTATCGACGTTTCCCCAGTTAGTATTGTACGCCGTTGGATCCTGTACCGTCGTAGAAGAGAGATTAATTAGGCCGGCCGGCATGAAGGTATTGTCTGGCGAAGAGTCCCACTCGTAGCCTAGCAGGCTGGATTCCAGAGAAGCAGTCTGGTTCGGAGCCGTTGCGGCGACGCTGGTGTTGCGCCAGAAGCGCAGCAGCGTATTGCCATAAGGGATTGTAATCGGCGAATTGATAGTTGTCGAGAGACCGTCGACCTGAAACAACGTGCCAGTCAATGCGTTCGAAGGCATCGCCGGAGAACCGAGGCGAGGATCTTCAAAAGTGCCGGTCGCCTTCCCCGACGGGTCGATCTCTGTGTTGAAGTGAGTGTCCTTATAGGTGACCAGCGTTCGGTTGGCTGCGGCGCTGCTATCGATGCTCGGCGATAACCGGGTTTGCCAGAAGATCTCGTTGCCGCTGAAGAAGGCGAGATTGACCCCCTGATTAGCCGCAGCCTGAACATTGGCGACCTGGCTACCGGTCCAATATTCGTCATGTCCGGCATCCATAAAAACTTTGTGATTAAGTAGCAGCGAGCCATTAGTGGCGGTATCAATGCCGGAAATATAGGAGACGTCGTAACCATTCTGCTCCAGCCAGTAGATCGCTGAATATTCAGCACCAAAGAGGAAATCCTGCGGACCCGCAGCCGAGCCAATCGAATCGCGGGTGACAATGGGTCGATTATAGCTGACCGCAAATGCGGCACCTTGGCCGAAATTGGGAGCAGGCGGATTTGCCGGACCGTTCCCACCATAAAGATTGACCCCGCCAAAGCCGTTATACGCCTGCCAGGTCTCATCCGACGTTTGGAAGACGATGTCGCTAGTGGAAATGGGGTTGGTGACCACGAATGGAATTTGGAATACCTGCGAGCCGTCGATTACATTTGCAACGTATACCCCGGATGTGGCTGAGCTGGGGACTGTCCAGGAGTCGGTAACACTCCAATTTCCAGCATCAACAAGCCCCGTCGTCCCATCTTTGAGCGGGTTCGGCTGGACAACAGCACTTCCCGAATGGGTTAGCGTCTTGACAAGTGTAGCCCCATTGCCGCCGTAATAGCCTAGCCGGTAGATTTGGATGCTGTAGCTTCCGTTGCCGGTTTGGTTGTTGATCTTGAACTGGACGGTGCCTCCGAGAGGCGTACTAATGCTTGTGGTAAATCCCTGAATCTTTGTCGAGTCTCCGCCTGGGGCAATCTGCCATACGCTCTGCGGCGTTCCGGCCTTTTCGTTTTCGAGCACGATGGGATTGGGGTTGACGGGAGCCGTCAAGTCAGCGGACGCCGTCCCAGTAGGCGCCGACGCGGCGGACGTCGTGGCGGAAGACGCTAAGCTCGAAGTCGGCCTCGGAATAGCAGCGGTCGTCGGCAGTATGACTGTATGCTTCTGCACATCAAATGGAAGGGGCACGCTCCCGTGGCGGACTGGCAGCCGGGGGAGCGCAATACTAAAATCAAGCCGCGAACTCGCTGCGACTCCGTTTGCCTTGAATCGAAGGCCGGCCGCCTGCGCCGGTGTCAAGCTTTCGCCCGCCACAACCCGCGTCGTTCCATCAGCCAACACTATCGTGCCGTTCGTCGGCAGTGCCGTAATCTGTATGGTTTCGAAACTCGCTTCCTCAGTCGGGACCGCGATGTTGAGCGCCTGACCATAGACAGAGTTGTAGTCGGCCGGCGGGTCTGCCTTCGGGGCCGCGGCCGTAGCGCTCGCAAAAGGCATCGTCGCTGCGGAGACTGTGGCGCTCGGCCTCGAGAGCGTTGTTATGTCCGCCGAGCTCGCTTCCGTGGACGTCCCCGTCGGAGAAGCCGTTGTAGCGGGTTTGACGGCAGCTGCCGTCACATCGGTACCGGCCGGCGGCTCTGCCTTCGGGGCCGCCGGCGGCACCGCAGCGCTCGCAAAACCCACCGCGTTCGCTGCGCAGACCGTAGCGCTCGGGCTCGAGAGTCTTGTTGCGTCCACCGAGCTGGCTATCGTGGACCTCGCCGTCGAAGAAGCCTTTGTGGCGGGCTTGCGGGCAGCTTCTGTCGGATGGGTGCCGGCCGGCGGCTCAACGGGAGCGAGGGGTATGATGGTCCCTGCGGCGGGGTCGAACGGAAGACCGACGACCCAGTTGGTGGGCGGATGGCCCGGCACGACCACCTGAAATGCAAGCCGCGAGCTCGATGCAAGACCGTTCGGCTTGAAACGCAGCCCCACCGCCTGGGCCGGTGTCAGCCTTTGGCCAACGGTCACCAGAGTCCGTCCGTCCGATAGCACCACCGTGCCATTCTTCGGCACAGCCGTGATCTGTATGATTTCAACCGACGACGCCTCACTCGGGACCACGATCGTCAGGGGAATGCCGAGCACCGAATTGTAGTCGCGAGAGGGTTCTCTGGTGTTTGCCGGATGCGTCACGCTTGCTGCACCGGGCCAACTGGAACCACCAGAGTTGTGAACTCGACGAGCAGCTCCGTTCAAGAAGTTCCTGTATTTCTTCCCGGTCGGTTCCAGGGCGTCCCTCCAACCCAGCTTCTCGGTCATTTCATGCCCCCGGCTGTATCAGGGATGCCGGCCGCGACAGCAGTGCCGCGCCCGAGGGAGTTCTGCCTTCAGAATACCTGACTGTATTCCAAGGGATTGCGGGCCATGATACCAGGCCCCCGCCCGTTGATGAGCGGTTCGCCACGGCCATCGGCCGAGGGGCTTACGCTAGTGGCGTTCCCCTATGCGTGCTCGCGATCGTGATCCGGACGTCGCGACGGCAAGTCTCGACGGCCTCAATGGCTGGAGACGCTGCGCGAAACGACGACTCCCCCGATGACGGGGCCAGTGATGGTACCGATCAACGTGAAGAACTTTTGCAATTCGGTCAGACGCGCGTTGGCGACGTAGACTAGGTCATCGTTTGCAACAGCGAAGCGCTTCGCAAGAAAGTAACCGTCCACGCGTCGCAGATCCAAATGGTAGAGGACGGGAGTCTTTGCCGGATATTCGGCGAGCCGAGGTATTCGGAGGCTGTCAACCATCGCCGGCTCCTCAAACCGGAATAGGAACACTCCTTCCGGATCGGCCCGAGAGTCGGAAAGTCCGCCCGCTTTGGCAATGGCCTGCGCCAAAGTTAGCCGTTCGGAGCCGAAGGGGATCTCGGTGTTGTTAGTGGTCGCCCCGAACACGGTGAACTCATTCGGGGTGTGTAGCAAAGTGATCACGTCTCCCGGCCAGACATAGATGTTTTGGGCAGGATCCGAGACCAGGGCCGACATGGGAATGGTCGCCGTCTGACCGTTGCGGGAGACGCGAACCGAGGTTTCGTAGATCGGCGACTTACTTCCGCCTGCGACGGCGATCACGTCCAGCAAACGATCGCCATTGACCGAAAGGGGAACCCGGGCACCGCTGACCTGCTCGCCAGAAACCGTGACCGAGTTTGAGGCTGACTTCGAGACGGTAACGATCACCTGAGGTTGAGCGACTTGCTGCGCCAGGCGTTGCTCGATGATGGTCTGGACCTGCACTGGTGTGTGGCCGGAAGCGACAACTCGGCCGGCAAAAGGAACGCTAATAGCGCCATCGGCCCCCACAACCTGGTCCGGAATGGCCGCGGGCTCACCAACGCCGCCGGATACGCCTTCGTTCGGGGCCGAGGGTTGTGAACTGGCCGCCTGCCAGATCGTAACCGAGACCTTATCCCCAATACCGATGGTTGAGGTTCGAGGCCTTCCCGCGAACAGGAACGGATCGGTGAGGTTTAGTTTGGGCCGCAACGCCAGGGCCTCGACCACCCGGCCGTCGACTTCGACCATCTCGAAGTGTCGCCGTCCCTCTGAAGCCTGCCGCATGACGTCCGACGTCGTGGGGCCGGAACCCGGCAAGGCCGAACATGCGGCCAAACCGACTGCTGCAAGATAGTTGGCAATACGAGGCGGCCTCATGCACCGGCGGTCCAGGCTAAAATGTCCATAACTGTGAGCGAGAAGTATGCCTGTCTCGAATTGCTGCCGTCAACATAAAGAGCCACCCATTCTCGCAGCACGGCGCCCCGACTGCGCTCAGCCTCCTGATGGGGTGGCCTTCTGATATCGGCTTTTCATAACAGCGTTGTCCAGCAGAGCCTTCGCCAGAAGACGTCGGAGGTCTCCGTTCTCCCCTTCGAGCTCCTTGAGGCGCTGTGCGCTCGATATGCTGAGCCCGCCAAATTTTGCCCGCCATCCATAGAAGGTTGGCCTCGAGATACCGTACCTATCGCAGATATCTGTCATCTTCGCACCAGCCTCGCGCTCGCGCAGGATGTTGACGATCTCCTCCTGAGTAAATCGGCTTTTCCTCATGCCATCAGCGCTCCCTTTTTAGGGCAGACTGCCTTGCCTGGACGTTCTGCCGGAATTACCATTGCTGTTGGCAGCACGGCACGCCGCTCGGCATTCATCAGCGACAGCAAGACCGCAACGCGATCGGTTCCGTTGAGGTATCCGTCGAATACTGCGTCGAAATCCCGAAGTGGTCCACCGATGACTTTGAGCGGACTGCCGCGTGACAACCTGTGTTGAGACAAATCGACCGGCCCGTGCGAACATCTCTCAATCAGCTCTTCAATCACGGCGGCCGGAACGACCGCCGCCCGGTCGCCGAACCGCACAATCTCTCGAACTCCCGGAGTATAGCAGACCTGCCTCCCCGCGTGCCCGAGAGAAAAGAACGAAAAGATATAGCACGGGAAGATCGGACTGACCCGCTGAATGGTCCGGCCCTGCTGACGGATCTTTACTGTTCCGAGTGGAACGAGAGTCTGTTCCGTGATTTTCCGCAGCTGATCTCGCGCAATTCTCTCATATCCAGTCTTCGTTCTGATCAGGTACCACTCGTTACCCCCGGCCACCTGATGTTGAGGAGTTTGCGTGATGGCCGGGCTGAGCCTCGGGGCTGCCGGGTCGATACCATTAATGTGCAAGCCACCCGACACGCGCCCCCCCTGTATCCTGGCTGCAATGCTTCCGCACTTACCCTTCCGGTCGTCGGAAGAGTCTGGACGCATTCTGTTCGTTCGCGTCGTCAGACCGCAGCCAAACAAATAGCCCTTCGCGCGCGACTCGCTGCCGCAACAGTCCTGGGCGGTCCCGTTGGGGATAGCGAGAGTCAGGAAATTAAAAGCGATCCGATCACCCCGAGCAACTGGCCAGAAGGACTATCCCCTCCTGTTGAGGGACCGACCCCGACTCATCGGAGATATCGGGTCTGATGAGTGTCGGTTCGAGAACTTTGAGCCCGATATCAAGTGCCTAACCATCGGCGCGGGCAACCCGGAGAGACTCGCGGGTGATCAAGCCACAGCGGCCTTTCGGACGAGCTCTGGGACCGGCGGAACGGGAATGGCGGCCGGGACGTGCAAGCGACAGCATCAGGTCGCGGGCGGTTCGTCCGGAGCTGCTCACCGTGCCGCCGGAAACCTTGCGCTTGCTGGCAGGCGAGGATGCGTTGTCCGAGCCGTTGCATGGAGCGGGATCTCAGGACGCTGGAGCACAAGCGGCAGTTCCGCCTTGCGTTGATGCAGACGTGCGACAGTCGACCAAGCATCACGTATCGGGTCTGATGGTGAAAGATGCGGTCCAACTGCGCTCTTAGCGCGTGCTCACCCACCCGGAACTGCCGGCGTCGTTGGAGACCACTACCGTGTTCCGGAGCAACCTACGCTGGCTGATGGCACCCCACACGTGCCTTCGCCTCGGTAGCGGCGAACGTCTTGGCGGTGAGCGGCCAACATCGCAATCACCGACCCGGCGAGGGCACGAGCGCGCATGTACGCCAGCGCGGCCATGTCGATGCCCTGATCCGTGTGTCCCGCCCGCAGCAGCGAGAGGAAGGCCTCGCGCGACTTCGGCGTGGCGGTCCGGAACACGGCGAACCAGCTGTTGCCGATCTGGGTCGTGACTCCGTCCGCCCCGCGCGTGCCGGGCCGAGGTATCGTCGACCGTGATCCAGCCTGCAGTCGCCAGCCCAGCTCGCAGCACGTTGCGGTCCAAAGCGGCCCGGCAAGTAAGCCGCGGCAGCTGGCGCTTGGAATCTCGAGCCGATCCCATTCACCAATGCGACAAGCTGTTCCGCCGCCACCTGCCCCTAGGCGTGCGCCGCCAGGATGAAGCGCCGCATCTTCCGGCCCGAACCCGCCGACGATCCCCGTCGGCAACGCTGCACTACGGTCTCGCCCGCCGGCGTCAGCCAGCGCACGCGCCGGTAGCGCACCACCTCGGCGAACAGGTCCTGTCGTGCTCGTCCTCGTAAAACAGGGGCACGCCTTTGGCCTTATAACGAGTGCGGCGTCATCCCGTACCGGAACGAAGGGGAGAATTCGGAGCAATGGTAATACCTCTTCTGCACCCGCATGAGTCGATTGTTGCTGCCCAAAATGGTGGGCAGCCAACGGTGGCAGCTCCAGCGTATGGGAGCGTGAGTCTTGATCTGCGGTGGCTTGGGAGGGAGATGGAGACCTGATTTGGCGCGTCAGGCAACTTCATCCAGGAGAGCATCTCTATGACCTCTATGACAAGCGGGATCCGACGGTCTCTGGCGTTCTCAGTGCTCGAAAGGAACGGAGGCGCGCTTCTCGGTTTGATCGGCACGCTGATCCTGGCGCGTCTTCTAACGCCGTCGGATTTCGGGATCTACTCCGTCTCGCTGTCGGTCCTGGTGATCGTTGATGCGATCCGCGATTTCGGGGTCGGCACCTACTTGGTGCAGGAGCGTCAGCTGACGAAGTCCGTCGTGCAGACCGTCTTCACCTTGTCGCTGACATTATCGGTCATCTGCACCGGCGCGCTCGTTGCTATCACCCTGCCAATGGCCGCGCTCTACGGCGAACCCCGGATCGTCCGTATCGTGCCGTTGCTGGCTGTAACGTTCCTGCTGGTCCCGTTTGGCATGCCCAGCAGCAGCCTGCTCCGAAGAGACATGGAATTCGGCAAGCTGGCTGCGATCGGCCTGCTATGCGCCATGGCCAACCTCCTCTCGACGATCACGCTGGCCGGGCTCGGTTTCAGTTACCTAAGTCTCGCCTGGGCGAAGGTGGTCAGCAGCGTGGTCCTTGTCGTGGCCAGCATCCTGTACCGTCCAGCGTGGTGGGCATTCCGCCCAAATTTGACGGACTGGCGAAAGGTGGGAAGGTTCGGCAGTTATGCCTCGGCAACGGCGATGATCAATGTGGTCCACGACTCGCTTCCCCAGCTCATCGTCGGCTGGTTGCTGGGATTCAGCGCGGTTGGGTTGCTCGGACGTGCTGCAAGCATTTGTCAAATTCCGGACCGGGTCTTCACCAGTGCGCTGCAGTCCGTGCTGCTTCCCAGCCTTGCCGAGCAGGCGCGCCGCTCCGGCGACCTGAAACGGGCCTATCTGCAATTCATCACCTACATGAGCGCGCTCCAATGGCCCATCTTCCTGTGCCTTGTGGTGCTCGCGGACCCGGTCGTGCGCCTGCTTTTGGGGGGGCGCTGGGAAGGCACCACGTCGCTCGTCCGGATCTTGGCCCTGGCCTGGGTACCGCTATTTGCGGCTTCCATAACCTATCCGATGTTCATCGCGGTTGGCGCCGTGCGCGACACGTTTGTTTCCAGCCTTATCTCGATCCCGCCATCACTCCTTCTGACCTTCTTGGCCTCGCTTCATAGCCTCAACGCAGTGGCTGCCACGCAGCTCATTACCGGTCCGCTGCAGATGTATGTGGCAGTGCGCTTCATCCAGCGGTATGTTCCCATCACCTGGAGTGAGTTCTTTGCGCCAGTGCTCCGCAGCGGTGCCATTGCCCTGTGTGCGGCGGCGCCCGCCGGCATCGCGGTCGTGCTATCTGGCTTCCGGTTCGATCTCAGTCTTCCCGCCGCGGCCGCTTCGTGCATCGGTGCAGGGACCGGTTGGATAGCAGGCTTGTGGGTCACTAGGCACCCCTTGTTTGGCGAGCTGGAGCGGGTGATACGACGCAGCGACTGGCAGGATTTGCGTCCCGCTTGGCTGCGGTTCTAGCCTGATATTACAGTGTGTTTGGCCGGCATTGAGCCGATGAAGTCATTGTCTCAGAAGGCTGCCCGGCCGAACAAGCAAAAGGAGGTTCGCAGCAGTATCCTCAGATCTAGCAAAAGCGACCAATCCTCGATATACGCGAGATCATGCTCGACGCGACGCTGCATCTTGTCCAGCGTCTCGGTTTCGCCCCGAAGCCCGTTCACCTGCGCCCATCCCGTCATGCCCGGCAGTATGCGATGCCGGCTTAGATAGCCGTCGATCTTGGCTGAGAAATACTCGTCATGCGGCACAGCATGCGGTCGCGGGCCGACCAGCGACATGTCGCCCCTCTGTACGTTGATCAGCTGCGGCAGCTCGTCAAGGCTGGTCTGACGGAGGAGCCTTCCCACCCGGGTTACGCGAGGATCGCCGCGGCGCGCCTGGCGCACGTCGCCGCTAGAAACGTCGGTATGGTACATGGTCCGGAATTTGAGTACTTCAAAGCTGTTGTTGTTGAACCCAATCCGCTTCTGCCGGAAGAGTATCGGACCGGCGCTGTCGAGCTTCACCGCGGCGGCGATGAGGAACATTAGAGGCGAAAAGACGAGGAGCAGGGCGGTCGCGAGAGTGACGTCTTCTAAGCGCTTAAGGATTCGGCCCCAGCCATCGAGAGGCCGCCGGTAGACGGTCAGAACCGGAAAGCCGAACAGTACGTTGGCTCTTTGGCGGGGAAACGCCATTCTGGGCGATGTCGTGCAGATCGAGATGCTCGCCGGGAGCGTTCCAAGTCGACGAAGGAGCGGCATCATATCCTCCTTGCCGGTGCCGCTGCCGACTACGATCACCTCATCGATGCGGAAAAGTCGGGCGAGCCGCATGAGCTCGTCGACGTGGCCAAAACGTCCGTGTGCCGGTGAAAAGACGCCGACTAGGCAAACCTCGTTCGCGCCGAGCTGAAGCAGTGCCTCGGCCACTGCCGCACTCCGATCCTCAGCGTCGACCTCGACGATCGCGACAGTCCGGGCCAAGCGGCCTCGTCGGCGCCAACAACGAAACTGAAGACTAGCTAATCCGCGGACGAGCACGAGACCAAGGAGTGCAGCGACGTACCAAATCGGCACCCAGAGCCGCGAATAGGCGTCCGAGGTTACAGTGAGATAGCCCAGGACCAGGAGCAGCGCTATGACCAAAGTCCAGATCCGGAATGCCAGCCCGATCTGGGCTCCGACCGGGCTTCTCAACCGTCGAGTGTAGGTCTCGGACCGCCGCATGAGCCCTAGGGTCATCACCGTGCCGAGCAGCGTCGTGGACGATATGTCGAGCGGGATTGCAACCAGGCCGTAGGATAAGACATGAGCGGCTGACGCGGCGAGCGTCACCGCGAGCCCATCGCCGACCACCATGAGCCCCGAAAGTATCCAGATCGGGTCGGCTCCCGACGAGAACGCGCGGGCGCCCGCATACGCGTTGGCCCACGCCATTGCGGGGACGCCGGCTCGGAAGCCGCCCATGTCGCCCGGAACCGCGGCGTCGGTCGCCATGAGCCTCATGACTCTGCCCATAGTCGCGTGCGATTCCGGTCGCCGGAGTCGAGCAGAATTCCAATCGCGTGCCGCACACGCCTCAGCACGGTCGGGGCCGCCGCGGCTTCGACATCTGCCCGCGCGATCCTCCGCATGTGGTCAAGGTCTTCTACCGATGTTGCCAGCGCCAGGCTCAATGAGTCGAATATGGAGCCTGGTTGGAGAGGATCGGAGACCCAGCCTGTTTCGGCCTGGCGCACCCACTGCCGCGCGGACCCGCATCGAATGCTGCCAAGTACGGGAAGCCCGGCCGCTAGGGCCTGAAGCACAGGATGTCCGGCACGCCCGTATGCCGTGGGCGCGGCCAAGATTCCTGATTGCGCGAAGAGATCCACCACTTCAGCGGTTGGGAGTGGAGGAATGAAACGCTGTGACAGGTTGTGGGGCGCTGGTTGGGCCCGCAGGATCTCCTTCAACACGCCTTCACCAATCCAGACGATCTCAACCAGCCTGCCCTGGTTTCGATTCGCCCAGGCCATGGCGGCCAGAAGAAAGTCGGCTGCGCCGGTGTGTGGTGCGAGCTCATCCGAGAAGACGATGCGATGCGCGTCTTCGCCGGCCCGATGCGCCGGGCATCGCAGAAACGGGTCCAGACCGTTCCGGTCCGCCTCCGGAATGGCAAAGACACGCGAGCCGCTGGGAGAAAGTCTGAGGATGGTGTTCAGGGCATCATCGTCAGCGACAACGACGAGATCGGCGGCGCGGATTGCGAGTTTCGTCAACCAGTTTGGGCAGGCCAAGCCGCCGGTCACGCACAGGAGCAAACGGCTCCGCGGATCCATCTGGCGCTTAAGAACCGCCCGGAACGTCCCCGGGCCGAAATCCTCGACAATCAAAATTCCGGTGCTGCTGGCCGCACCGACACCGTCCCGCCGCGCCGCAGATCCAGCCAGGACCATCGCAGCGGTAATCTGGCGTTGCATAACCGTTTCGTTAGATGACAAGCCCGATGCCGGACTGCTCACGACGAGTGCGGCAGGACTGGCCATCTTGACTCTCCCTACCTGAGGGTGGAGCGGCGCCGCCGGCCGGATTGTCGCCCCACCGCCCCTTGATCGAGGCCGGTATGGTCAGTGTAACGGCACTTTCGGTCGGCAATCACAAACCATTGGTGTTAATCCATTGGCGGCGCTGATATGAGAATTGTGGCTCCTGCGGCTTGGCGGAGTTGAAGGATCCGGACATGGTCCAGGCGTCGGCAAGCCTACCGCAATCAGGCTACCGCTAAAGAGACGCGCGCCGACCCTCCCCCAGTCGATGACTGCTGGTCTAATGTCTTTAAAAAAATACCCGAACCTGACTACCTCATGAATGTCGGGCGTAACGGAGTCTCTGGCCGACTCTGAAGCCCGGACGGGATGTCTGCGCCGGGAAATGACATCGATTTAGGCGGAAGTGTTAGTACGAGAACGGGATAGCGGGAACAGGTTATGCCGATCAGGAACGTGGAACTGGGTCAGAACGTCGCCATCCTGCACGAAGAACTCGTCAACCTCTACGGGTGCGCGATCGGAGATGGGACGAGGATCGGGCCGTTCGTCGAGGTGCAGAAGAACAGTCGGATCGGTGCGCGCTGCAAGATTTCGTCTCACAGTTTCGTCTGTGAGGGCGTAACAATCGAGGACGAGGTGTTCATCGGCCACGGCGTTATGTTTACCAACGACCGCTACCCTCACGCTACGACCGCTGCAGGGGGTCTGCAGACCGAGGCAGATTGGACCATCTTGCCAACACTAGTCCGTCGCGGAGCATCAGTCGGTTCGCACGCAACGATCCTGTGTGGTGTGACGATTGGTCGTGACGCGATGGTTGGAGCGGGTGCCGTTGTGACGCGCCACGTGCCGGACAGTACGATCGTGGCCGGCGTGCCCGCCCGAATCATCGGCGCGACCGGCGCACGGGTAACGCAAAGAGAGTGCGTGAGCCGAGTTCGGTCCAGTGCAAGTGTCGAAGACTGAGCCGAGGTGGACGTGGTCGGAATTGGCATCATCGGTTACGGATATTGGGGACCGAACCTTGCACGCTGCGTCAGCGAGACTGCAGGCGCACGTCTAGTCGCAGTGTCGGACCGATCCGTCGAGGCGCTAGCCCGAGCAGCAAAACGGCACCCTGGAGCTGCCTTATATAATGAGTGGCAGGACCTAGTGGCCGACCCGGCCACGGACGCGGTGATTGTCGCCACCCCTGTCGCGACGCATTTCGAACTGGCTCATGCCGCACTAAGGTTGGGTAAGCATGTGATAGTGGAGAAGCCGATCGCGGCAAGCAGTCGCGAGGCCTCGATTCTCATCGAGGAAGCACTTCGACGTCAATGCACTCTAATGGTCGACCACACGTTCGTCTATACTGGAGCGGTGCGCAAGATCGACGAGATCATCCAGTCCGGAGAACTCGGGAACGTATTTTATTATGATTCGACGCGCGTCAACCTGGGCCTGTTCCAAAGCGACGTAAACGTGCTGTGGGACCTTGCCGTGCACGACCTCGCCATACTCGACTTTCTGCTCAAAGAACGTCCCACCAGCGTGTCGGCGAACGGGACCGGCCATATCCGGGGAGACCATGAGAACATGGCCCATCTGACCGTGTATTACCCAAGCAGTACTGTCGCTTATCTCAACGTGAACTGGCTGGCGCCGGTGAAGGTGCGGCAGACCCTCATAGGCGGTAGCCGGCGCATGATCGTGTACAACGACCTCGAGCCCAGCGAGAAGGTCAAGGTCTACGACCGAGGCGTGATGGTGGGTGGCGTCCACCCCATGCCGGAGGCCCGCATCTCCTACCGCACGGGCGACATGTGGGCCCCGCAGCTCTCGGTGAAGGAGGCTCTGCTGCTCGAAATAGAGAGCTTTGTGGACTGCGTCGAACATGGCAAGAAGCCCGTCAGTTCCGGCGAGAGCGGGTTGCGCGTGGTCGAGACGCTCGAGTGCGCTTGCGCATCGTTGCGACGGCGCGGCCACCCGATTGAGATTGCTTCTCTCCAGAGGGCGTCATGATTCCGCTGCTCGACCTCAAAGCGCAGTACGCCGGGATTCGTGATGAGCTGGAAACGGCGGTGCTGACCGTCCTCAAGGAGGGGAACTACATCTCCGGTCCGGAGGTGGAAGCGCTTGAGGCCAAGTTTGCTGCCTATTGTGGGGCGGGGGAGGCAGTGGCCGTCAACTCCGGCACCTCGGCCCTGCATCTGGCGCTGCTTGCTCTGGGTGTCGGACCGGGAGACGAGGTGATCACGGTGGCGATGACGTTCGTGGCAACCGTCGCGGCCGTCGTCTATACCGGTGCCACCCCGGTGCTGGTGGACGTGGATCCCGATAGCTGGACCATGGACGTTGGGGCGCTGGAGCGCGCGATCACGCCACGTACTCGCGCGATCATCCCAGTGCATTTGCATGGTCGACTCGCTGAGATGGAGGCCATTCTCGACATTGCGCGCCGGTACGGGGTTCCCGTGATCGAGGACGCCGCCCAGGCGCACGGCGCGGAGTACGATGGGCGCCGCGCCGGGACCTTCGGCGAGATCGGCTGCTTCAGCTTTTATCCGGGCAAAAACCTTGGCGGCTGCGGGGAAGGGGGGGCGATTGTCACGGACCGGGCCGATCATGCGGCTATAGTCCGGCAGTTGCGGGACTGGGGTCAGGCGGGGCGCTACAACCATGTCCGTCACGGGTTCAATTACCGAATGGACGGTATCCAGGGTGCGGCGCTGGCGGTGAAACTCGGTCATCTGCCATCCTGGACGGAGTTGCGGCGCCAGGTCGCTGCGCGTTACGACACAATGCTGGACGGGTCCGATGTTGCGACACCGAAGCGGCCGAGGGCGCTGGAGCACGTTTATCACGTCTATGCGGTGCGGACACCGGCGCGCGAGCAGCTGCGCGAACGGCTGCGCCAGGCCGGTGTCGCCACGGGCCTGCATTATCCCCGCCCGGTGCATCTACAACCCGCCTATGCCGGACTAGGATACAAGGCGGGCGATTTCCCGGTCTCGGAGCGGCTCACGGAGGAGCTTCTGTCGCTGCCGATCTATCCGGAGCTGACACTCGGGCAGCAGGAATATATCTGCGACCTCCTGCGGGACAGGCCGAGCCGCGTTCCCATCCATCCGGCGCGATCCGATCGGCGACGGGTGGCGGCGCTCGATCCGGACGGGCGACTTGCGGGCAAGCGCTGCCTAGTCACCGGCGGCGCCGGCTTTGTCGGCTCGCATATCGTCGATCTGCTGGTCGAGGCTGGCTGCAGCGAAATCCGAGTCGTGGACAATCTCGTTCGTGGCCGACACGCCAACCTCGAGCGCGCGCTCGCAAGCGGGCGGGTGCGACTGGTTGAGGGTGATATCCGCGACGCCGAGACAATGCGAGACCTGGTAGCCGGCACAGACACGGTTTTTCATCAGGCGGCGCTGCGAATCACGCACTGTGCCCAGGAGCCGCGGACCGCCTTCGAGGTGATGGTTGCAGCCACGTATGATCTGATGGACGCCTGCGTGCAGGCCGGCGTACGCAAGGTCGTGATGGCGTCCTCCGCTTCGGTCTATGGGATGGCGGAGCAGTTTCCGACAACTGAGCGTCAGAATCCTTACAAGAATCGGACGCTCTACGGCGCCGCGAAAGCGTTTGGAGAGGGACTCCTGCGGTCCTTCAACGACATGTTCGGCCTGGATTACATTGCCCTCCGATACTTCAACGTCTATGGGCCGCGCATGGATCTACACGGCCGCTACACCGAGGTGCTGGTCCGTTGGATGGAGCGGCTGGATGCCGGGCAGCCACCGACCATCTTCGGCGATGGGCTGCAGACCATGGATATGATCCATGTTGCGGACGTTGCACGGGCCAACATTCTGGCCGCTGTCGCCGAATCGAGCGACATCGCGCTCAATGTGGGATCCGGAACGGAAACCTCGTTGCTTGATCTGTCTCGCATCCTAGCAGGGGTCATGGGGCGTCCAGGGATCGCCCCGGTGTTTCAGCCAACACGGGCGGTCAACCCTGTCCCGCGTCGGCTGGCAGGAACGGCAGCGGCGCGGCAATGCATCGGCTTCGTGGCGGAAGTCCCGCTGGGGGAGGGGTTGGCGGACTTGGTGGCCTGGTGGCGTAGCGAGCAAGTGCCGCAGATGGCGAACGCGTAATGATCCCGATCACGCAGCCTTTGATAGGGCCGGAGGAGACCGAGGCGGCGGCCGAGGTGATTCGTTCAGGATGGTTAACACAGGGGCCGCGAGTGGCCCGTTTTGAGGCCGACTTCGCCTCGGCAACAGGAGCGCTATACGCGTGCGCCGTCTCGAACTGCACCACCGCTCTCCATCTGGCATTGCTCGCGGTTGGGGTGGGGCCCGGCGACGAGGTAATCACGGTCAGCCACACCTTCATCGCTTGCGCCAACGCGATCCGTCAGTGTGGTGCGCGTCCGGTGTTCGTCGACATCGATCCTGTCACTTTCACGATGGACCCAGACCTTGTTGCCGCCTCCATTACCGCTCGCACCACCGCAATCCTGTGCGTGCACCAGGTGGGTATGCCCTGCGACATGGAGGCGCTTATGCCTCTTGCGCGGGCGCATAATCTCCCGGTGGTGGAGGATGCCGCTTGCGCTCTCGGGTCGGAGCTCCTTTTCTGCGGGGAGTGGCAGAAGGTGGGCGCCCCGATCGGCGAGGTGGCCTGCTTCTCGTTCCACCCCAGGAAGGTGATTACGGTGGGAGACGGCGGAATGCTAACCACGCGTGACCCGGCGCTCGATGCCAAGTTCCGACTTTTGCGCCAGCATGGGATGGACGTGCCCGACACGGTCCGGCATGGCAGCCGTGAGGTGGTCTTCGAAACCTATGCTACGAGAGGCTTCAATTACCGGATGACCGACGTTCAGGCCGCGATCGGCATCGAGCAACTGCGTCGGTTGCCCGAGATTGTCACCCGTCGGCGCGCATTCGCGGAGCGCTATTCGAAACTGTTGGCCGCTGCAGTCCCGGAGGTTGAAACTCCGCGCGAGCCGAACTGGGCACGAACGAACTGGCAGAGCTACTGCGTGTGCCTCCCGGATCGCGCCGACCAGCGTGCAGTGATGCAACATATGCTCGACCGTGGCGTTGCGACCCGGCGAGGCATTATGTGTATCCATCGCGAGCCAGCTTATGCTGATCAGCGGGCACGTTTTCCCTTGCCGGTCTCCGAGCGTGCACAGAGTCGCAACATCCAACTGCCGTTGTTCCCACAAATGACCGAAGCGATGCAGGAGGAGGTGGTCCTCTGTCTGGCCGACGCCATTCGGGATTAGTCATCCGAGACTGAAGTTCGCATTGCTGATCTCGTCCGTTTGTCAGACACGAGTGCGGCGAAATTCGCGGGCTGGGCCCGAGACGCCGGGGAGCCTGCGAGAGCGTCGACCAGGTCGGTGGTCATCTCATCGCGGCCGTTTGGTGATCATTGGGACGGGCGGCAACGCGCTCGACGTGCTTGACACTTTGGAGGCGCTCAACGCGGAGGGAGCGGGCTGGGAAATAGCTGGCTTTCTGGACGATTCGACGGAGAAGGCGCCGCTCGGGTTTCCGGTACTCGGGCGCTTGGAGGATGCCACCAGACTGGCCGCGCGCGATAGCGCGCTCGCAGACATCGCGTTCGTCAACACGATTGGCAGCGAGCGCAACCACGCTCGCCGTGCCGAGATCCTAGCTCATACCGGTTTGCGCGCAGAGCAATTCGCAACCCTGGTACATCCAAGGGCTGCGGTATCGCCACGCGCGGTTCTGGGTCACGGCTGCTACATTGGGTTTGGCTCCTCGGTGGGAGGATACGTCAGTGTCGCCGACAACGTGTGGGTCGGACCCGGTTGTGTGATCGGCCACGACTCTGTCCTGGGACACGCAGCCATTATGGCCCCCCGGGCCACGATCAGCGGGTTCGTCCGCCTTGGGGCGTGTTGCTACGTCGGTAGCGCCGCAGTGATCCGTCAGAGGGTTCATGTCGGCGAGCAAGCGCTTGTTGGCCTCGGCGCTGTAGTCCTTTCTGACGTTGCCCCGCGTACGATTGTGGTGGGAAATCCTGCAAGAGTCTTGGTCCGGGCATCCGCTCGCGCTGGTCACGGCGGGCCACTTCCGAATGAAGGCCACCTCCCGTGACTGGAATCAATAAGCGCGTCTAGCGTTAGGGCTCTTCGACGGACAAGCCTATCCGAGGTGCTCCCCGGATCGCGGCCTGAGTGCGATTTGTCGCACCGAGCTTCCGACACAGGCTTTTGACGTGCACCTTAACCGTTCCCTCTGTGATGCCAAGATCGCGCGCGATCACCTTATTCGAGGCTCCCGCCGCAAGCCGGCGAAGGATCTGGTCCTCTCGCTCCGAGAATCGCATTCTGGCGCGACCGGATACGGCAAGGTCCAAAGCTAGCGGAGAGGCCAGGTTGGACCTTATCGGGCCTGTGATAGCTCGCCCGATGTTCGGGCACTCCACTCCCTCGGTCAGCATTGGGACGAGCGTGACGCTGGCGAGATCTGTTCCTGGGGGGACCGTGCTGTTTGAGGCTACGGGGGGAAACATCTGCTGCCCGAGCATTACGAGTTCGAGCGAGCGCTGGAAGACCTCGCCTGAGATGTCCTTCGACAACACCGCATCAACCCTCGCTGCTGCCGCCCTCAATACGAAGGTCCTGTCCACGATGGACGTGAGCACGACCATACGCGGTGAGGATGAATCGACCCGAGCGGCAGAGGCCCTCCTGAATTGTTCGTCCGGATCAGCAACAATATCAAACCCGTAGACGATAATATCCGGCAGGCCCGGTCCCGGTTCTAGATTAATGTCCTCGAACGCTTTTCCGGATTCCACGACGGTAAACTTCGACAGTCTAAGAAGCTGTTGAAGACCCTCCCGAAACAGTCGACTCTGGTCGATGATGGCGACGCGAAAGCGGTTCATTTTGGGTCGCCTAGCCCCCATCGCCCGGCCACAGTTCCCCCTGTCACACCGGTCCGACACCGTCTACAAAACGACACTTAGACTATATCCAAGTAGCATCCTGTGTCAATGTGATCCGCGTATCAATTTATGGGCGCTGGTCTCTGCCAGCCGGCAGCGGACTGGCGGAACAGGCCGCAGGCAACGCTGGCCACCACGATCGTCCAGCCGTTGAGATCCTGTGTCGGATCGCGGCCGTAGCGGCTCCATACGAGCCCGCTAGCCGATCCGGAGATGCGGCTTCCCCTTGCTACAAATGCGATCGCGTAATCGTGGCAGGCTCATCTGCAAGCCGCGGTGCGTCGCGCAGAGTTCCGGCAACGTACCGTCGGCAAACGCCAGCACGAGCCTGCCCACTTCGTCGGCAACCTGTTGACGGCCGAGATCGGTGAGAAGCAGGCGCGCTCGACCCGTTCTCATATCAGCACCGCCAAGCTGCCGCTCGCCAAGGACATCGACAACTTCGCGTTCGCGGGTACGCCGATTGAGGGATCAAGGAGAGGCTGGTGCGTAACTTGCACGCGGCGAGTTCCTCGCCCATCAGCGCAATCTGGTCCTGGTCGGCGGAGCCGGGACCGGCAAGGCTCATGTATTGGAGCGCTCGATAGCTGCTCAGATCGAAGTGATCGCGATTCTCGCTATCCCGTCCCTCGGCGGCGGTTGCGAGGGCGTCATCCAGCACTGAGAGTTCCCCAGCGTGCTGAGCACGTGACCACGTAACAACGAGCCCCGGACCGCGGCCTGGTTGCCTTTCGAGGGGCGCCGCTTGCCGTTCGCCCATGCGGCGGGCGGGTCGAGGTTCGCGGCTGCGCCGGCACGGTGCAGGTGCTCAGGTCAGGATTGCCAGCTGATCGCGACGAATCGGCGGCACACGCCGGCGCAGCTGCTCATGCTGGACTTGAACACCGCTTTCGCAAGAGCATAGCCGGTTCAATGGCCTACACGGACGTAAGTAGGCCTTAGCACTACGTTCGGCTGGTCTGGGGTGAGAGGATCAGCCCTCGGTGGTTTCGCGCAGGTTCTGCGGCAGCGCGATGCGGGCGGCTTTGAACAGCGGACCGATAACGCCCGAAGGACCGGAGCACTGGATAAGGAGAATTCGTTACAGAGTCCCGGCGGCACAACCTTGACACTCACCGGCCCGCGGGCCTCATCCTTCAACAAATCAGAGACTTTCGCCTCAGGGGAATCGAAGACTCCTCGCCCGCCGCGGGGCTTTGCCCCGCTTACACGATACGTATGCAACGTTGTGAAGTGCTTGCCGCCACGGTTCTCAGCGGCATTCACCGACTTCAATCACTGGACCAGTGCCGCCGGTTGAGGATAGAATTAGATCAACAAGGATTTGCTTAACGTGCAGCCCCACCCTACGCAGACCTGATCAGCGAAGTCCCAAAATGCAGCGACCTGAATTCCTCGAACGCATGCTTGAGCGCACGACAATTCGTTTCCTTCGAAGGATTCACCGCCTCACGCATCGTATGCCCACCAAGCTGAGAGCCCTCGAGAAACAGCGTGTAATCGTTGTGGCTCCCCATCCCGATGACGAGGTCATTGCGGTTGGCGGGAACCTCGCTCTCCACCAGCGTCTTGGAAGTGAACTGCTCACGCTGTTCGTTACAGAGGATGCGCCGATTGCCGATGTTGGCCGAAAAGGCGAAGCGGAGCGTGCTGCTCGCCTTCTCGGGTTTGATCATCGCTTCTTAGGCTTTCCCGACGGTTCGATTTCGTCACACGAGCCAGCAGTTGCGCGCGTGATCGCGGACGTCATTCGCTCGTTTCGCCCCGAGGTCATTTATTGCCCCTTCCCGGGGGATCACCATCGGGACCACCAGGCCGCATCGGCATGCACCGGAATGGCGGTGATGGATACGGGCTACACAGGCGAAGTGTGGTGCTATGAGTTGTGGTCGTGCCTCTGGCCTAATATCGGGGTAGACATTTCGTCAGTCGTTGATACCAAGCGCGAGGCGATCAACTGCTATGCCTCGCAGACAGCCTACGTCAATTATGTGGAAGGCGCGCTCGGGCTGAACCGATACCGTGGACTGAAGCTAGGCGTCGACTACGCAGAGGCTCTCTTCGCTTCCGACTCGCGAACCTTCGTCGAAGTCTGCCGGACGCTCGCGGTTACGTGATAGGTAGGGGGGATGCCGTGGTAATCATTCGCGAGGCACGCGCCGACGACTTCGAGCGTGTTTATCCGCTCCTTCTCGAGTTCGAGAACCCTTACCTAAAGGCAGAGCATTGGCGACAGCTCTTTATCGATCACACCGGACTTCAACACGGTCATTTCGGCTGGGTGCTGGTCGACGGCGATAATATTGTGGGTTTCGTGAGCACTATCTTCAGTGAGCGCACGATCCGAGGAGAAGCGGTGCGTCTCTGCAATACTTCTAGCTGGATCGTGAGGCCAGCGTATCGTGCGCATAGCCTGGCGCTGCACGCGAAAGTCACCGCTGATCAGAGCGTAGCCGTGACGAACCTCAGCCCGACCGCGCGGGTGCTTAAGCTCCTAGAGAAGCTTGGCTTCACGTTGATGGACAAGTCGGAACGGATCATCCTTCCTGTTGTCACTCCGCGTACCTTCATTGATGGGTGCGAGATCCTTACCAGACCCGGCGCTGTCCTGGACGCTCTCAGCGGCGAGAACTTACGCTTCTTTCGGGATCACCAGTTGCCGTTTAATCACCACGTTTTGCTGCGCACAGCTGCGGGTGATTGCTACGTAATGATGAACCGGACGTTGAAGACCGTGGTCGGAAACTTGCGCCTTCCGTTCGCGCGGGTTCACCATATCGGTGCTCCCGAGGTATTCGTGTGTCACTTAGAAAAGCTCGTGGTGCGCGTCGCCGTATCGCTCAAGGTTGTGGGGATGATCCTCGACGATCGAATGCTGCAGGGGACAGTGCCATGGCACTCGTTCATGCGCCCGGCCGGGAAACGGAAGGCGGCTTTCCGTTCGGAGAGGCTTACGGCGGAAGATATCGATGGCCTCTACACGGAGGCCGTGCTTCTCAACTACTGAATCCTGATCAATCGCATCATTTACGTTCGAGGACCGGCTAAGCGCTAGCTGAGATTCGATCGCACTGTGCAGGCGCTTTGGCCCATCTTGGGTTGGAGCTTGCACGTGGGCAAGACGAAGCTATCGCACAGGCAAGTTGAGGATGTCGAGCGTTCATTGGAGAACTTCATGGGCATGAGCAGCATATATCAAGCGGAGCTTTGGCAGGCGCCCCATTGGCGGTGGCTCTGATCGGCCAAGCTTTGGCTCAGGCGCGGTCTGCTGACCAAGCGTGCGGCCAAGCAGGTGGCCGGCTGATGAGCAACCAGGCTACGTGGGATAGCTTTGCACGCTGCGGGGAGCTCGGCGGACATCCGGTCTTACCTACGAACTGATTTCAACATGCCCGAGCATCGGCTCGTCCCGGTCATGGCATCGTTCGCCCAAGCCGTCGCGCCAGCGAGCGCCTATAGCCATGGCATAAACTATTGGTTCGTATCGCGCAAGCACGTTGGCATTTGATTGTGCTCGAAGCAATACTTCGCAGGAAGTGTATGGGTCCTACCCGTTACTGGATCTACCCACGGCCACGGATTGTTACCGAAGAAGGCCGGCGCATTTGCGAGGTATAGAGATTTCGGAATTGGCTGCGGTTGGCCTGTTGATCCTGTACCGCCAACCCCATCCCAGGACTGCCTTTTCGATACCCAATCCCAGTTACCCTGGCGCAATTGTGTCTCAATGGTCGTTGGCACCCATGACCATCCTGCATTCGTCTGCCAAGAACCTACATTCCACATGACGACCTCGCTACCTGCCGGCACTCCCTCAAAGTGCTCTGCCAGGAAGCTGTGTTGAAAACTGTCGAAACATGAGTTTGAGTTGTATCCTAGGAGTTGCTGGCCTGACATGCCGAGCACGTTGCCCACGAAATTGGTGCGGTAGCTGTACGCCTGCACGTCAACAGCTGTACGATTATGGTAGTCGCCGTAACGCAAGATGCAGTTACGACTCTGAGAGAATGTATATGCATCGAGGGGTGGATGCGCAGCACGCAGCGCAGAAAGCCAGTTTCGGAACACGGTAATGTCAATGGAATTTCCCCAAAAGCTATCACCTTTATAATTGTACGAGTAATTTCCTTCAAGAAGCTCCATGTGAGGAGTCGTGTAGTGCCCCGCATTGAGGCCTGCCTCTGGACTTTGTGGGTAGTAACTTCCGAACGCGTCATCCATGTAGTTGTACGCAACGACATTGCCACCACCGGAGGCGCGCATCACAATCACCTTATTACCGTACCACATCACATTATTCTCGAACAGGTTCTCGGATGCAGCCACATTAAGGCCTGTGAGGTATCCAGCGCCACCCGGATTCGGGTCATCAGACTCATGGATGTATGAATCTCGTAACTCGCTCCTAAACGTCGAGTAGAAGCCAATCGCCGTACCTACGGCATGGCTCGCGTTGACATTCTGGATCCAGCAATACGCACAATGACTCAAAGAGATATTGCCGTGGTAATCGCCTCCGCGACCGCCGGTCACAAAGAGATCTTCAATGCCGACGCCGCGGAGAAAAGGCTTCGTATAGCGGGTTAGTTGTGCTTGATACGCTGTCTTGAACGTCGTGTGGAAAGGAGTATTGAACGTGACCATGTTGCCGCTCACCGCTGCCACTTCCATCAGCTGACTGAGTGAGCGATCTTGTCGAGCAAACCATCTGCGCGAGCCTCCGCCCGGAGGATCGTGATCCGGCCCCCAAAATACATCGGGATTGCTGTCGGTGTTTTCGTCTAGAAGGACGATTTCACCAACTCGGATACCGGAGTTGTTAACAAGCGTGAGAAAATTAGTGCCTTGCATCGCATCCGATGCCAAATCGACGGAAGCTCTCAAGCCTGGACCATTATTCACATACAAGACGGCATAACTCGCGTTAATGGCGGAATCGGCCTTCACAAGGCGCGTACCGCCCACACCGTCGGCGAACGCTCCGGAACCAGAGCCGCGCAACGTACAGTTCGAAGTACGAAAGTGTAAGCCGTTGCCGCTGACATTGAATGTCCCTGCTGTAAGAAAGACGACCTGATTCGCCGGGCAACGGTCAAGCGCCGCCTGGATTTGCGCGGTGTCGTCCAGCCCCGCCCCGCGCGGCCTCAGGGTCTCGTAGATGGTGGTGCGATGAGGAATGCCACCGTTATAGGTTAGACCCGGCTGCCACGTGGTCACACGAGCGCTCGGGATGATACCGCCCCCGGTGGGGTCGACACCTGCTGCCGCTATCAACGGTAGTGCGGCCCCGAAAACGCTAGGAACTAGCGTAGCCAGTGATTTGCACATAGTAACCAACTCCGAAGTCACATGAGGATATCCCGGCCCCCGTTCGCGGGCCTGAAGCGACATCTTTGAAGACATGACGGGCCTGGTCCGACCTTCTGCCGCAGCGTCAAGCGCTGGCGTGATAATGCCATCCCTCTGTGCGGGACCGCAGCCGCGATGCAGCAGGCCGCAAAGGGTTTTCGGCGATTGAAAGCCTGCAAGCAAACTCCGCTCCGCGCCGAACTCGCTGCTGATGCGGCCAAGCAAGGCGACAAGCGCGCGGTTGAGCGAACCCGCTCGCTGCAGAAGGTCCAAATCAGGCAGCACCCCTGCGCTCTTTTTAACAAGTGGCCAGGACACGTCAGGCCGATACGCGCGCCCGCCAGGCTGGGCACGTGCCGGCGCCAGCCCCAAAACCATCCTTCCGCTGCTCGGCAAGACATTCCGCGTAGGAAAGCAGGGCAACTCACGACGTGGCTCTTCGTTCTCGCCATCGTGGACGCACTCCCCGTCACCCCGGCGGTGCTCGTGAAACGAAGCCGTCGGTAATTTGCGCTCGTCCTCATAGGTCATTGCTCCGGTGAGTGTCAACGAACTTGCAGTTTGGGCCTCGCCGGCGGGGTTCTGTCAGGGCAACAGGCGGTCCAAGTGGCCCTTCTTGACTGGACTTGAACAGTGGAAGCCGAGTTTCGGCCGTTTTTTGTCGCCAAGTCACTGAAAACATTGAGCCCGGATGTGGCGGACAAAATAGGTGTAGTGCTAAATAATGCAGACCTATGCCCGATTTTACTTGACGAATCGCCATGCGTTCGGGTGCTAATCGCACGCCATCGTCCTTGATGGACACGCGACCTGGGCCGCGCGCATGAGGTCCGCAGCCGCAGAAGGGGCCAACACCTGGCCCCTCGGCACGCATCGGACCCTCATCGACGGCCCGCTCTTCTCGGCCGCGCGTGCCGCCCTGCCGCGGAATGCTCGCGAAGGGCGAAAGGCCTGAATTCTTCATCTCACCGCCGCGGATGTAGTGCTAAGGGCTACTTACCTCCGTGTAGGACGTTGATATTGCCCTCCTTTCCTGGAGGCGGTGTTCAAGTCCAGTATGAGATAGCTTCACTCCCGGCCGCGATTACCCGATGTCCACACATGACACAGAGGGACCCCAGACCAGCCGATGTAAGTGCTAAGGCCTACTTACGTCCGTGTAGGCCATTGAACCGGCTATGCTTTTTCGAAAGCGGTGTTCAAGTCCAGCATCAGCATCAGCATCAGCATCAGCAGCAGCTAGCAGCAATAGACGGCGGGCGTGATCGTGCGGCCCCTCGCGTCCACGACGCAAACGCTCGAGCTTTCCAGCGAGACATCGATCCCGGCATAATGGTCCATGGTCGTCCCTCGATGATGGCTTGGAGCAGGCAAACCCTGACTCCGGACATTGACACCATCACTCTGACGGACGCCCAACTAGGCTGGAGCCGGCCCGTTACCCCATCTAAATCTGCTTTGACGCCGCTCGAAAAGCGGCTGCTGCCTCAACCATCCCCTCATTCCGCCTAGAGCACGATCCGAGCGGACCGGTTCGAAAGTTCTTTCCGCGACGCGGCGCGATGTGATTCACCATGCTGACTGGGGAGGAGGCCAGCATGCATGACCCGAGCGTTATCGCAGGATCTTCGTGACCGTGTGATCGCCGCGGTTGATGGCGGAATGTCGTGCAACGCGGCGGCCCGGCGTTTCGGCATTGCGATATCGAGTGCCGTTCGTTGGATCCGCGCCTGGCGTGTTGAGGGCCGGGCCAAAGCCCTGCCGCAAGGCGGCGATCTGCGCTCGCACCACATCGAGGCGTATCGCGAGGTGATCCTGGCTGCCATCGAGACCGAAGTGGACGTCACCTTGGTCGAACTGGCCGAACTGCTTCGCAACCAGCACGGCGCCTCGTTCGCACCCAGCACAGTTTGGCGCTTCCTTGACCGCCATGGCCTCACCTTCAAAAAAAACGGCGCACGCCAGCGAGCAAGAGCGACCCGATGTCGCCGCCCAGCGTCAGGCCTGGTTCGATGCCCAGCCTGATCTTGATCCCGAGGACCTGGTGTTCATTGATGAGACCGCCGTTTCGACCAAAATGGCCCGGCTGCGTGGGCGTGCGCCGCGTGGGCAGCGATGCCGAGCCCCGATCCCGCATGGGCATTGGAAGACGATCACCGTCGTCGCTGCCCTGCGGTTATGTGGCCTGACCGCACCGATGATGATTGACGGGCCGATGAACGGCCCCGCTTTCCTGGCCTATGTCGAGCAGGTGCTCGTGCCGACCCTGCGGCCGGGCCAAATCGTCGTGATGGACAACTTGCCGGCTCACAAAGTCCCCGGAGTAAGGGCAGCCATTGAGGCGGCAGGAGCCCGGTTATTGCTTCTGCCGCCCTATTCACCCGATTTCAATCCTATCGAAAACGCTTTCGCCAAGCTCAAGACGATCCTGCGCAAGGCTGCAGCGCGCACAATCCCCAGACTCTGGGACGCCATCCGCGACGCATTGCCGCAGTTCACACCAGAACAATGCGCCAATATGTTCACCGCAACAGGCTATGAGCCAGAGTGATCGGATTCCGCTCTAGGCAAACAAGCCGCTGAAAGCGCTCGCTTGCCTGACGGCTTGGGCGAAGGCTGCCATGAGTGGGGCGAGGCGGTGCTCGGGCATGTTGGGGATCAGTTCGTAAAGCATGCAGCCCTGACGAAACAGGGAATGACTGCGGGTCTTTGAGGTGTTGGACTTGAGCAGTCGGTCCATGCCGAGGCTCTCGCCTGTGGCGCCCAGCAGCCTCACTCAACTTGGACACTGCGAAATGGCAAGTGACGGGAAATGTTGACCAATCCAGGAAATTCAGGTGCGCGTGGCACTACGCCGCGGCCTGCCGCGGCGTTTGGGTAAGGGTGGCTGGGCTTCGACCTGCGGCGGCGGGGTCGCCTGGATGCGAGGGGGTGGAGCGATCCCGGCCGCTTGCAGCAGGGCAGCGGCGCACCCGTCGGCTTGCGTGCGCACGGTCCACGTTTTTCCGCCGCTCTCGATCGTGGCCTGTTGCAAGCGATCGAGGTCGCGCAGCACGTCGCCCCATTCGGGCCGGAACCCGGCATTATGGCAGCGCTCGTCCAGTTCCTTGCGCAGCACGAGAGCGAGGAACGAGCAGAACACGTGTCCGCGGATGGCGGCGTCGGACGAGTGATAGATCGGCCGGGTTCGCATCAGCGCCTTGGCTGAACGGAACAGCGCCTCGACCTGGATCAGATCGCGGTAGCGCAGGACCGCCTGCAGCGGAGTGAGCCGGGCGTTGGTCCGCAGCACGAAGATGCCGTCGTAGCGGGCCTCGTCGGCCAGCTTGCCGGGATCGATCTCGAACGCGCGGCGATCGGAGGTGGTGCGCAGATAGCGCCGATACGCGGAGTTGCCGATCAGCGCCTTGTCGCCGCGCTTGAGCTGCTGGTCCAGCGCAGCCACGATCGCCTGGCGATCCGCGGCGTCCTTGGCGGCTTCGGCTTCGTTGCGGCAGACGATGTAGCGCCGCCCCTCGACCTTGACCTCCTTGGCAAACAGCTGGGTTTGCTCGCCATTGGCGCGCTCGACGCAGAGCGGCGTGAATGGCTTGCTATCTGCGAGCACGACGGTGCGCACCAGCGTGTCGGTGCGCTCGCGCGCGCCGAGCACGTATTCCAGCCCACGCTCCTGCAAGGCGGTGATGGTGGCCGCCGAGATCATGCCGCGGTCGGCCACCACGCAGACCCGGCCGATGCCGAAGCGGCTGCGCAGACGATCAATCACTGGCACCAATACGCTGACATCGGCGGTGTTGCCGGGCCACATCTCCGAGCAGACCGGCCGGCCCTCGGCGTCGATCACCACGCCGACGATCATCTGCATCAGATCCGGACGGTGGTCCTTTGAATAGCCGCGCTCGCCCAGGCTCGCGCCGCCAGCGCCGACGAAGCTCAGCGAGGTGGTGTCCATGAACACCACCGAGAGTTCGCTGAACAGGTCCCGCCGAGCTGCGAACAGCTGCTCCTCTATGACGTCCTTGACCGTGCGCGGCGCGAACGGCGTGGCTCCGCCCTGCTGCTCGGCCGGCAGTTCCTCGCCGAGCCAGGCCATCGCTCGGTAGAAGTGGTGCAGCGCCAACGCGTCCACGCCGGGGATGGCGTAGTCGATCATCCACTTCTCGCAGGCGCGGTCGGATCCGGAGACCACAAGCCGGTGCAGCACGGTGGTGAACACCGCGCGCTCGACGGGGAACTCGAACATGCGCTCGGCCAGCAGCTCCTCGACCACCGCCTTGCAGCCGATCTCCTCCCATAGCCGCCCGAGCAGCAGCGGCGCGCCGATGCGTTTGGCCAGCACGCGTGGTCCATTGACATCGGCTTGCAGAGTGGAGAGCAGCAGGACCTGCTCGCAGTAGCGCGCGCCGGAGGCAAGCAGTGCGGCCAAGCTGCCGCTTGCTGCGAGTTCATCGGCGCGACCGAGAGTAGCGATGACGGTCTGGCGGACGGCGCCGTCCTTTCGCTGGTTCGCGACGATCTGCACGTAGCTGCGCGGTCCGGATTGCTTGATACGGAAGAACACGGGCCCCTCTCCAGGGCACCACGATAATCACACTCTGACCTTAAATGGAAGGGCAATGTGCGATCTGGCGTGGCACTACATTTCGGCCGCGATCACCTCGGATCTGGCCAAAATCCCCGCAAAATCGGGGCTCCCGCCGCGACACCCCTGCCGCCACTGTCCAAGTCGAGTTGAACACCGCGATTTTGTAAGTAACTGATTGAACTCACAAAAACAGGGAAATTCGGCACGCGTGGCACCACGTCGACCTCGGCCCCTCGCGTTTCGGTATCGGATGGCAGCTATCCGGGCGCGAGGGCGGGGGAAAGTTCCTGGAACCGGGCAATTTGATGATCGCCGGCCGAAAACAGCGCGCGGCCAGCAACGACATCCACCCGCTTCCGGGGTCTTCCTACCCCGCCAACTCGAGCCGAAGGGTCGTCCAAGCCGCGACAGAGCACCACGAAATGCCGCGATTCGCTACGAAAAAGTGGACCTGAGCGCCATCCGACGTGGCACCACATTTTCAGTCTGGCACGCGATCCGAAGGCAAAAACCTTAACGAATTCAGTGGGCGCAAGCTTCAAGGCCGGCGTCCACTGTCCAAGTTGAGCCTCAGCAAGGCCATGGCGAATGCGCTGACGAGCAGAAGCCGGTCGCGCCGGGTAGGTTCGCCGATGCGGGTGGAGGACAGGCCCATGCCGAAGCGCAGATCCTTGGTGTCGCGGAACTGCGGCTCAATGGTCCAACGGCGGGCGTAGTGATTGACCAGCACGGCGGCTGTCGCCTCCGGGTCGCTCGCGGCCAGGCACCAGGGTTCCTTCATGGCCTTGGCATGCACGCACACCACCGCCCCGACCTGCCGTCCTTGAGCCGTGACCCGTGCATCGCGCAGCTTGCGGGCGCGTCCGCCCTTGCCCACCCACTCGGCCGCAGGCCGCGTCTCTCCGTCGGCATCGGTGACGTGGATATTGCCGCGGAAGCGGATGACATATCCGAAGCCCCGTTGGCCCAGAAAGGCGAACAGCTTCTGGTCGCCAAAGCCACGGTCCGCCAGGATGGTCACATGGCAGCCTGGCGGGACGAGTTCGGCTAGCCGCCGCAGGCAGGCATCCTCGTAGTCGTTGCGCCGGGTTGCGATCTCCTCTTTCCAGACGGTCAGCCAAATCAGCGGCGCCGCCCGACCATGACCGGTCACCAGGCTCAGCACTAACGTCGATTGGCCGTCGCGGTCGAACTCGGTCCAGTCCATCGCCACCAGGATGTCCTGACGGGCGCCAATCTGCTGCGGCACCCAGCGGCCGAAGCTGTCCCACACGTCGATGCCCTGGTTGCTCATCAGCCGGTCCACCTGCTTGACCGCGTGCTTGGTCACCAGACCCCGCGCCTGGGCCAAAGCCTGGCCGATCATGGCCACCGCCAACGAGGCGCCCGCCATCACTCCAAGCGTCGCGCACGCCAAGGCATCGATCCGCTTGGCGTGGAGATCAGGCCCGTAAAGCCCGCCAATAAACCCACGGACCTCCTCAAACCGTTTACCCGATCGCTCCACCTTGCCCACGTCCAAGCTCCAATCCAACAGGAGCCAAAGCAGCTACACAATTCGCTCGAATCGCGCCTAGCCATCCCCCAGACGAAAATGAGGGGATTCTTGAGGGCTGCTGCCGTCATTGCAGGAGTGCGATGAAACGTTCGCAAGCTGCCGGATCATGTTCGCCAAGGCGAGGGACAGAAACAGCAGAGCGGCCCGCTCCCGCCGCGATCGCCAGGGCATTCTCACGGCTCACGACGGCCCGAACGGAGACCTACGTCCGACGGGGCTGCCCCGCTCGGATAGCGGAGCACTGCCGCGTCCTCAGAAGCGACCCCTGCCCGGCGCGATGCCTTCCGCGAGACCATCACACGCTCAAGCATCCGATCTGCCCACTCGCGGACGTGCCCGAGCTGTTCTTGCCCGACCTCTCCGGCTGCGTCCTCCGCTTCCTCCGCCATGCCCGATAGGTATGTGAGCATCCCCACGACTTCCTCGAGCGACGCTTGAGGCAGCTGTGCAATTAAGGCTGCCACGGCGGCCTCGAGGACCAGCAGTCGCGCCTCTTCGGACGTGAGGTCAGCCATTCGAGCCAGCTTCCAGCTCGCGGCGGATCACGTCTGCGGCTCCACGATCCGCTTGTCCCAGAACCGGCGCCCGCGGCCCGTGACAGCCTCGAGCGCAATATCGAGCAACAGCGCAAGTGCGCCGTCTCGCGAGGGCAACCCCTTTTCCTGCTGAAACCGATCGACCGCCTCGAGCTGGGCGGCGCTCACATTGACCAGAAGAGAAACCTCACACATTAATCGTCCTCCTTTCGCTGCAGCTGCACCCACTCCGAGCATCCTTGCAAGCCGCTCGGCCGGCGATTGGCCCGTCGGCGCGGACCATCGAGCCAGACTTTTCGAGACAGTAATCGTGGCTGCAGGCGTCGGCACGCATCGCTCAGCTGGCGCTGGCTCCAGCAAAGCAGCTTTCTCGCAACTCGACCTTGCTCCGCCGTGAGCGGTTCTTGTAATGACGGTTCCGTCAGAACGGGACTGCCGTCCTCAAGTTGCACTCCTTGCCGAAGCAGGCGTTCCGTATTGAGGCGAGCTGCCGCGGATGGATCGGCCCAGCCGCCCCGTAAACCGAGATCAGAGCCGGCGATAAGGCGCTCACGCGGGCTAACTGATCTATGGACCAGCCAAGCAGGAAGCGAGCCTGATTGGCTTGCGGACAGCCCGGAGTTGCGCCGATGTAGGGATCGTCCCGGCCGAGGCACTTGCAAAATGCTGCCAGCTAATCGTGGCCGAGATGAATTCCCACCGCTCGGCCTGGATAGGGTCCGTGCAGTTTCGCGGATCGCAGTGACACGGTTCGTCGCATCCTGGCGGGAGCTGCAGAGATCCGACCTTTCCACGCCCGGCTGCGGTCCTGAGCCGCGGGTCTCCGCGACAGCCATAGCTACCTATTGCTGTCGCCCACGCGCCATGAAGCGTGATCGGCACATCGGTACAGGATCGTCTCCTCCGCGCCGGTTAACAGATCGCTTGGCGGCATCATAAAGCTGGCGAGCGACTCGCGCCCACGCTGGGCGGAGACGCTCCAGCAGAAGCCGAGATAGAGATTCGGTCTTTGGACGGGATCGTTTCTAGCGCTGCATCCACTGCGTTCACACGGATCGGAAGCCCGTCCTTAAACTGGATGTCCACTGCATTCAGGGCCGCGATCACCTGAGCTAGTTCGTGCGGTTCGCCGGCGCCCGTCCGTTCGAGAACGAAGATGGCGGCAAAACCTACCTTACTACGCTGTCCCAAATCAGCCTGTGTCCAGCCTGCCAGGTGACGGGCGCACTGAAGCTGGCGCCGGGCTTGGTCTGATAACTGAACTTGCATCAACAGGCAGTCTCCTTCAAAACCGGAGAGATGCTAGCTTCCTTTCCTAGCGTCGCAACTGGCCGGACCTGCGGAACCTCGCCGGTTAAGCGCGGAAGACAAGGGATTTCTCACAACCCCGACGTGTAACCCCGCGTCTATTTACTCGACCATCACGTCCCGCTCTCCTCGGTATCTGGCGAGCCGACGCAACGTAATCAGGTGGGCAATTCAGTATTTGTGCCAGCCCTCTTGCCTTGTTGCAGAGCTAGGCAATAACTCGCTTCCATTCCCGCGATTATCTTCGAGCGAATAGTCCTCCTGCACGCAAGAACAACTTGGGTCGACATGAGCTACGGCCGGGCGCGTCCTGACAAGCACCGCGTCAGAATACGTCATTTCGGTACCAGATGGGCCATTTCTTTTAATTACCAATATTGAGTCCAGTAAGCAATGGGCCAGTCTCAGTTCATAGACGGACGGGAGGCGGCCATTGCGGCCTAGCATTCGCGTCAACGTGATCGGGTCCACTCGTCCGAGGTCTCCAGACCGAGGTTAGCGCTCACGACCGCCGAGCCGGTGGCCAGTGCGGTGGCGGCGGCCCCAGCGGATGCTTCACCCCGTCCCCATCGCGATGCCGACCGCCGCTAACAGGGTCAGGTCGCGGCTGACGTGCATGCCGTCGATCTGGGCGGCCAGCACCGCGTCCTTCTCCGCGTGGGACAGCGTACTGAGGTCGGGAGAGCTCCGTCACACACAGCTTGAATCGAACCGTCCGTGGTCACGTCGAGCTCCGGCGACTGGCTCACCTGCATTCCGTCAAGCTGGCGTTGAGCAGTTACAGGCGGAGTTGGTCCGCGTGGTGCTGGACAATCTGGGGAATGTCCCGTTGAAGCGATGCCTTCGAGGATGCTGGCCGCGAGGCCCGGCGCCGCTTGCTCGAGCGGGCGCCCCCAAGACGTTCAGGCTTATCGGCATCGTCGAAGGGCGGGCAACGCCGCCGCGCTACGATGAGATGCCGACCGTGAGATCCGGCTCGGGTTGCCCTTGCTGCTGCGCCAGTCGCTGGTGTCGATGGCGGCCGGAATCCGCGCGTTCTTGCCCGGCATCCCGGTCCCTCGCTTCTCGGCGCAGGATCCGTCATTATCACCGGAATGTTCACGACTGAACGGGTTCGGCGTTCCACCTGAATCAGATCGCGGTAGCGCAGCACCGCCTGCAGCAGGGTGAGACGAGCGTTGGTCCGTAGCACGAAGATCCCAGCATAAGCGGGCCTCATCGGCCAGCTTGCCGGGATCGATCCCGAACGCGTGCTGATCCGAGGTGGTGCGCCAGGTAGCGCCGATACCCGGAGTTGCCGATCAGCGCCTTGTCGCCACGCCGCACCACAGACCCGGCCGATGCTGTTGGCGCGCCCTTTGCGCTTGGTCGGCGTTCGGGTCCCGCGGCTCTGACGGAGAGTGAGACAGCGAGAAAATCTTCATCCATATCACTGAACCCGTCAGAGTCGAAAATGAGGGGGTTCATGAGGGTCGGCACTGCAGATCACGAACCGCTGGTCGGGGTCATTGGCCTGCTCGGCGACGTGGGTCAGGGGGCAACGGTCGTGACCAGCACTTCGGACACGGCCCAAGCCAACGCTCCAGACAGTGCTGCGAAAACAATCCAGAGCCATCCATCACCCGACCGCCGGAAAACCGCATCACGTGCGACGCAAACCTCTTCAGACGCCTCATCCGCCTGGTAGGCGCGGGCGGTATTCAAGCCACGCATGGTGCAGTCTCCTGCAGGGTGGCCGGCACGCGGCCGAGCACAACGTCTTCGTGTTGGATAAGACGGCGAGCGAGCTTCAGTGCCGTGTAGCACTCGTCCGCTTCCGCGGCCGCGAGGGCGCGGTCGAGCATGTCGCGGGCCAGCACGGAGGTGATTGCCGCCTTCAAGGCGGCCGTGAGCGTCCGCGCGTTCTCCAGCCCCTGCGCGCGCTCCTCGTCGGTGCCGATGTAAGCAGCCTGCAGGGCGAGATAGAGACGGCGGGCGGGGCTGTCGGCGGCTTCTGGCGACATGATCTGTTTGCCGAACAGAAACCGTGCATGCGCGGTGAGCTCGATGCGCGCCTTGCTGCGGAAACGGATCGAGGTGCCGTTGATGATCATCGTCTCCCCCTGCCGCAGTTCTAGAACGAGGTTGGACATTCTTTCAGCCTCTTTTACTTCGGTTCGAGCTGACCAGCGGCGGAGGGGACCGCAGCGGAGAGCCAACATGCCACGTAATAGAGACATCATAATAGCATTAACGAAGCGTTGCATCAACGGCCTGCTTGGCTAGAGGCCGCTCATTTTTACGGGGTAGGGCGACGGGGATGCGGTGTCTCGGTTCCGGCTCGGCAGCGGGGACTGCGGGCCCGAGCGCACTGCCAGGGTCACCGGTTCCGCTGCCACTAGTGCGGAAGCAGTTCAACGAGCGCTCCGGCACCGTGCTGAGCCGCGGGTCAGCCCCAACGTGAGGGTCTTGGTGGCCTTCCTCGGGGAAGCGTGCCCTCGCCTACGCGCCTACGCGCCTACGCGGTGGGACGTGCTCCGACCTCCAGCAGAGTTGGGTGATCTCACGACGACATGGTCGGAGGCAGCCCAACGCCGAAGCCGATGTTTCGGAGTAGCTCAGACCGGGTCGGCGATGGACAGATAAGGATTGCCCTGCGCACTTCCGGACGTGATGACCAGCCGCGCTTGGTCCGCAGCCGATAGCCCCGCGAATGTAACCGAGGTGGTGACAGTATCGGTGCCAATGGCGGCGCGCAGCGTCGGTCCGGCGTAGTCCGTCGCGCCGGCCGTGCCGTCCCAAATCCACCGCGAGTTCGTCTGGTCGTAGCCCCAAAGGATCGCGGTATCACCGGCGTGAAAGTTGACCAGCGTGCCCCAGCTGACCTGGCCGCCGCGGGAGTCGAGAAAAAACGTATCGGTTCCGCTGCCGCCCACGAGGAAGTTGCTACCAGTCCCGCCGTCAAGCACGTTTTGGCCTGAGCTGACGGCAATGGCGTCGTTGCCGGGTCCGCTGTGAATGAAGACATTGGGTGTCGAGGCGGAGATGGCGACAGAATCCGTGCCAGAGTAGATGAGCTGCTGCTTCAAGTAGCTGACCGGGCCCGAGTAGATCTGTCCGTCGGGGTGAGTGGACACGCCCGCGTCCATCATGCCGAAGCTCGGCGCGGCATAGAGCGCGTGAATACCGTCCATGTCGGTCTGATCGAGATCCTGATTCGATGGCCCAGCCACCGGGTACATGACTGCGGCCGGGTCCGAGGAGTGGCCAAGGCCGAGGGCATGACCGATTTCGTGCAGAGCGACCTGATAAAGGTCGGTAGCATAGCCTTGATATCGAGCATCAGGAGGTGGCGAGAGCGGGTTGAAAGCCGGATCCTCGAGGCGGACTGCAACGCCGGGCACGAACGTTGTTCCAGCACTTCCGACCAACGAGTTGAAGTCAGTTTCCCCGATTTGGTTGCCTACTCCGAAGTTGCCCCAGCCGATGCGAATATCCACGTTCGGCGTTGTGTCGGGAACCTGCACGAAGGTGAGATTGATGAGGTCGTCCCAACGCGCGACCGCCGTTTGGATGATGGACTGATAAACAGGGGCGATCGCACCGGAGAAGGGGGCGATGGTCGGCTGGGTCGGATCAGCAAAGCTCCAGGTAATGATCTGCGAGGCCCACTTGGGCCCTTCCAAGCTGTAACTGGCCATAGCTTCTGTCCCATCGGGTTCGCGCAAACGTTGAGCAGCTGTGCGGCGATATCTGATTACGGGCCGATCTGCCGACGGTTCGCGTGCTTCGGTGTTATTTCTCGAACACTGCCGTGTAAGTCACGCGAGCGCCTAACAGGTTGGCCAACCTCCATATGGTAGATCTACCCTTTGAGCACCAGCACAGATAGGCGGGGTCGGGACCCGCTCGCGACATAGTCGAAGCCCCGGCATCCAGAGCACATCGGCGCGTTTCGGAAACTCGAGCCAGTTTGCCAGGCCTCATCGCCGCTTCGGTCTGGTCGGGGTCCTCGGCGGTAAACTGGCCGGTAAGCAGGGCAGGAGGATACTCACTCCGATACCGAGGCTGCCACTGCTCAGCGATTCTCTTGCGCCCGGCAATTGCTGCTGATGTCCGAACGCCTCCAACACGAACATGCGGCTCGCCTGGGCGTCACTCGCCAGCCTGGGTGTCAGATCGCCGAGGCCCCTGGGGCTGCACGCGGCGGCCTAAGTAATCAGCGGTGACCAGGCAGCCACGAAGAGGTAGCCTTCGCATTTCGGCTGCAGCGATGCGATCGACTCTCCAGCCCTGGTTGGAAATTCCGGACATTCGACGGGGTTCTGGGATTTTTCGCTCGCAGTCATGTGGAATTAACATGGATCGATCTTCCAGAGCGCCTTGAGGTCGGCTTATCTGACTGGCGTCGGTGGCGATTTTGCCTGTAGCCACAGGCGAGAGGGCTATGAGTTTGGGACTGCGGGCCATGGCAATGACGGTTTGTCCTTCAAGGACCTGGCGGTCTGCGGAGTTATTGCGTCTGGTCGACGCGGCTGCCGCATCAGGGGATCAAGCCTCGGCAGCGCGCCTGATCGAAATGGTTTATGAACAATTTGATCATATGGCCTTAGGTAACGGAAAGGCTCGTTGTACGCATATTCGGGGGAAGCGATCGAGTGTGCGGAAGCTACGGCGTCAGCACGAACCCGCGCGGTCCAGCAATGGCCCTGCCCGTTGTATGCCTTGTGCGTGCCGATCAATTTCGTCGCCTCGCGCCATGCGCGGATGCCCCGGCCGGAGAGCTTGGGCAACAGCAGCTCGGGCAAGTCCGCGACTGGGCAGGTCGGATGCTCGATCGGGTGATGATCTCGCGCAAGACATCGCCCCAGGCCCGGATCGCTCTCGAGGACGCCGCTGCGCTACGCTACCGAAGGCTGGGCGACGAGCTCGGCGCGCAGACGAGGGAGGGCAAGCGGTCACGCCCGAACGCGTCGATCAAGCTCGTTTCCTGCTCGGCTGGCCGGTCGACCAGTTGGCCAGGGCTAGCGCCCTGTCGCCGACTTTGATCTCGGCTTACGAGGCGGGTGGTCGAATTCATTCCGTGCAGCTCGCGTCGATACGGAAGGCGCTTTTGTGGCAGGAAGTGGAATTTGAGGCCGGCAGGCCCGTTCTGACGGAGCCGGCATCGCGAGAACCGCTCAATGCCGAGCAGTGTCGAGCTGCGAGAAAGACGCTCGGCTGGAGCCAACGCCGGCTCAGCGCAGAGTGCGGACTTCCCGTAGCGGCGATCACTGTGTTCGAAAGATCAGGGTCGATCTCTGCGTCGACGGATCAGGCGCGGGCCGAGCGGCTTGCAGGCGTACGCCAATTGTTTGAAGCCGCGGGCGTCGAGTTCAGGGAGGGGAACAGCCCGGGCGTCCGGCTGCGGAAGGCCGAGCGGTGACCGGCCACTCCATCCGATTTGTGGTCGAAACCGTGCGCACTTTACCGCTGCTGCTATGGCTCGCGCTGCTCGACGGCTTAGACGCGCTTCGGGGCGGGCGAGATTGAGTTCGCGGCCGATCACAAGATCCACGTGGCTTCGGACGTGGAGGAATTCGTCTTGGCCTTCGTCCTCTGCCTCAAAGGTGTGACCATGACGGTCGAAGCACGTTGTATCTGTTTAGAGTCGCCCAATGGGCGAGGGAAGGCGGCCCAACAGCCCGGTTGAAGAAGTCTGCTTTCATGGGGTTCTTTCCTCGATCCGGCATCACCCCCGGTGCCCCCCGGCGCGCACGGCTCCACCCTGTAGTATCGGCAATTGGCGGGCAGTGCGCAAACATCGGATGCTAGCCGCTCTTATTCGTGAGTTCGGCGGCTCGGCGGTGACCTGAGCATTAGGCGCGACTGTGTGTGGCGCATTTGCGCGCAACGTTCGGATCGAATTTTGGCAGGCGCTAGGGTTGCTGGGATCGGGCTTGGTCGGGGCGGTTGCCCGGTCGGTCAGGGTCCGGCGGGCTGCAGGGACCGAGCGATGCCGCGGAACAGGCCGGCTTCGGGGCAGCAGGCGGCAAAGGCGATGCGCACGCGCGTGGCGGTCTCGGTGATGCGGGCGGCGATCTTGAGCAGACGCGCGCGCAGGGTGACGAATTCGGCGTAGGCAAGCGGCTGCGGCTTTGGAATGGCATCGCGCAGCATCAACATCAGCCAGTACGCGGCGGTGTGCAGGATGAGGCGCACTTGGTTGGCCAACGGTGAGCGACAACTGGTCCGGTCGGAGGCCAATTGCCCTTTGTGGAGCTTGATCAAGTTCTCCGCCTGACCACGGGCGCAGTAGAGGCTGTCATAGACCCACTCGGCGCTGCCGTGGGTCAGGCTGGTCACCACGTAGCGGATATCCAGACCTTGCGCGCTGGCCTCGATCCGTGCGGCAACCCGGCGCTCGGCGCGCCATGACTTGGCGGCGTAGCGTGTCTCGGTATAGCGGCGCAGCACCACGGCCTCCGCCTCGGCCCGGCGCACCCGCACATCGTCAGCGGCCGGCTCGACGAGCCCACGCAGTCGATCATTGCCGGACAGCCCGAAGACGTAATCGATGGCGTTCTCCTCGCACCAGTCCATCACCTCAGGGCGCCCGTAATGGCTGTCGCCGCGGACGGTGAGCTGGGTGTGCGGCCAATAACGGCGGATCTCTCGCACCAGGCGGCGCAAGTGCCCGCGGATCTCGCGCCCGGACGGGGTCTTGCCCGGCCGCAGCAGCACGGCGACCGGGCGGGAGCTCGCGGTGTCGTAGACGTGGATTGGCAGGAAGCAGCGCTCATCATAGTGCGCGTTGAACAACGACAGCTGCTGGTGGCCGTGCACCACGTCCAGCGTGTCATCGATGTCGAGCGTGACCGCCGCGGGCGGCCTGTCGTAGCTGCGGCAATACACTTTCCAGCACAGTGGGATCCGAAGCTTGGAATTCACGTGACTTGAAGTCGCGGC